>Ga0187867_10001055_pt1 | contig 24110 bp, 17 predicted proteins | sample June2016WEW_13_1_FD_132976 | JGI IMG/M metagenome (GOLD analysis project Ga0187867, IMG submission 132976) | Peatland microbial communities from SPRUCE experiment site at the Marcell Experimental Forest, Minnesota, USA - June2016WEW_13_10 | ecosystem: Environmental > Terrestrial > Soil >... | reverse complement strand
GTTCCGTTGCGATGATTTCCAGACATAATCGACTTTCCAGAGTACGCGGCAGCAGGCGAACTGACCATTATACCCGCTGTTCGTCTGAGCCCAATTTTCGAGACGTTCTTGTGCTATATAGCGTATTGCGGTCTTCCTGTAAAGGAAAAACCGGGCACAAGCCCCGGAAAGCATTTCCAACAGGGCCTTCAATTGCTATAGAGCGCCGGATCAAAATCTCTCATCGATCGGAAGCATCAAGGGCCGGAAACTCTTGTCTTTGCGGGAGTTCCATGCTGTTCTTATCAGCTATTGGGGGAATTGATTCAGCGGATTGGAGAATCGGCATGGCCGTCGGTTCCGGGTTATTTCCTCGGCGACCTAACAGGTGATATAGAGCGCTTCGGAGAGGATCTTCAAAGATTTCCACAGGGCGGCATGTTTTTCTTCTTGACCATGAGGCGCCGTGTGCTATATAGCATAGTCCCATTATATTAGGCGTCGATTTCCGACGTCCTAGTGGGAAGCGCTCTCAGGAGGCTGTGCTATGAAAAAACTGGCGTGTGGACTTGCGTTTCTGCTGACCGTGGTGGCGATCGTGGAATTGAGGACGCCTGCGATGGGGCAGGAAGTGACTGCGGGCATCGTGGGAACGGTGACCGATCCCAGCGGCGCGCCCGTCAAGGATGCCACCGTGAAGGCAAAGGATACGGAACGCGGAACAGTCTGGACCGCGCAAACGAATGAGAGCGGGTCGTATAACCTGTTGCGCCTGCCGATCGGCACCTACGCTGTCAAAGTGACGGCCCCGGGATTCCAGACGAGCGAGTGGCCGCCATTCAGCCTGGTGCTCAATCAAACAGCACGCGTAAACGCGCAGTTGAAGGTGGGCAAGATCAGCGAGACCGTAGAGGTCTCAGGCAGCGCGCCAGTGCTTCAGACGGAGAACGCAGAAGTAGGCACTGTCCTTGATGCCAGGACCAACGACAATTTGCCGCTGGCAACCCGAAATTATGTGCAGTTGACGCTCCTCACCCCGGGCACCATCTCGGTCGACCCGCATAGCATGAACCTTGGGTCGAACACCGCGGAAGAGGGAGGCCGCCCCTATATCAACGGTAATCGGGAACAGGCCAACAATTTCTTGCTGGACGGCGTGGATAACAATCAGGCCTCAGACAATCTTCTGGGATTCACGCCGTCGCCAGATGCAATCGGGGAGCTCAATATACTTACCCAAAACGCTCCCGCAGAGTTCGGCAACTACAATGGCGGAATTGTGAATGCCGTCATCAAATCGGGTACGAATAGTCTTCACGGGGATGTGTTTGAATTTTTCCGCAACGATATTTTCAACGCGAACAAGTGGGAGAACGGATTGAAGGCGGGCAGTGCGGGCGGTGTTCTGCCAACACCGAAACTACGGTGGAACATGTTTGGAGGCACTCTCGGAGGGCCAATCGTCAGAAACAAACTGTTCTTTTTCGCGGATTATCAGGGCGGCCGTCTGGATTATCCGGCAAGTTCCTCATTCATTACGGTTCTCACCGCTGCGGAAATCGGCGGCAACTTCAGTGCCTTGAGTACTCCGCTGTACAACCCGTGCGCCGCCGGGACAGGAGGAACGTCCGGCACTTCATGTTCGATCCTGGCTCCGGCGGCTCGAACGGCATTCCCGGGCAACATCATCCCGGCTGCGAACTTGGATCCAGCATTCGTCGCGCTGGTCACGAGTTCCTTGTATCCGAAATCCGTTTTGACGCTCGCCAATGGTTTTGGGCAGGCGATCAACACGATCGCCAACCAATACAATTCGGATCAGGGCGACATAAAGGTCGACTACAACGTCTCCAGCAAGGATCATCTGTTCGCGCGCTACTCGAAGGGCGATCAGTACGATCCTGCCACGAACTCCGTGGCCTTGTTAGGCAATACGGTGAACGAAGCTTATCTCCAGAATGGAGCGCTCAATTGGACGCGTGCGTTCACTCCGAACCTGATGAACGAAGCACGGTTCGGGAAAAATTATGTGAAACTGCCGCATGGCATCACCACCTTCGATCCATCCGTAGGGGCCTTAGGAAACAAGATCGGCATCGCTGACGGCAATCCGACTGGCATCGACGGCCTGCCTGAGTTTGGTTTTTCAGGCGGGTCGGTCACCAATATCAGCGCCGGCACGCTTAATAACTTAGGCGCCGCCGGGGTGGTTGAGAAGTTCTCCTCCACGGTGACCCAGTTTGACGACGTGCTGATCTATACGCATGGCCGCCATGTCATCAAGACTGGCTTTCAGACCAATCGGTACAACATCAACGTGTTCTATACCGGCAACGGTGGCGAGTTGGGCGTCGAACTGTTTGGACTTGGGGTCGGTGGAAACTATTCCGGAAATGGCAAGGGTGGGGATCCATCTGCGGATTGGGCGCTCGGTATTCCTGAAGATGTAGGAAGGGGCACAAGCTCCGGAGGCTGGCATCAACGAGACTGGCTGTTTGCCGGTTTTGCTCAGGACGATTGGCGCATCACCGACAGAATAACTTTGAACCTGGGCTTGCGCTATGAAGCCCGTACTCCTTGGGTCGAACTCAACAATCGTCAGGCCGCAGTGAATATCCAAACTGGTGCCCTGGAGTTCCCGGGAAACACATCGGTGCCCACAGGCGCTGTGGGGACCAACGGCTTTAGCCGGGGGCTTTACAACTCCAACTATGGACTGCCGGATTTCCAGCCGCGCATAGGGTTTGCGTGGAGTCCAGCGCTTTGGGAAGGCAAGACAGTGATACGCGGCGCCTTTACCATTTCCTCGTACCTGGAGGGCACGGGAACCAACTTGCGCCTCACCCAGAATCCTCCGTTTACTCCGGCGCAAGTCGAGGCGCAGAACGTCGCTACTGGTAGTGCGTACACCACAGAGACGGCGTTTAGCGCCGCGGCGCCGCCGTCCGGAGATCCTTTCATAGGGGCCACGATGTTGACTTGGGGCCCGACGGTTCAGCCGGCAGTCGCGGACCAGTGGAACATTTCGATTCAGCGCCAGCTTGCTAACAACACTACCTTTCAGCTTGGCTATGTCGGGCAGCGCACCACGCACCTTATGGTTCCAGAGTGGCTCTCCCAGGGAGACCTGCAACCCAATGCCACCGTTACCTATCCGCTGATTGGTGGTCAAAATCCGGTGGGGACCATCATCGATGGTGTTGCCACCACCGCGCCGACCTACGGGCCCAACGGTTTCGGCAATGTGAAGAACACTGCGTCCGTGGGCAACATGAATTACAACGCACTGCAAGCTGTCTTCCAGAAAAGATACAGCCATGGGCTGGAGACGCAGGTTTCCTACAGCTTCGAAAAGTGCATGACCAACGATGACGGATATTACGGCACGTGGGGCAGCACCACTCAGGCTGGGCCGTCCGGAAACTACTGGCAGAACCTTTATAACCCAAACGGCGACTATGCCCGATGTTATTGGGATTCTACCCACGTGCTCAGCGCGTATGCCGTGTATGAACTGCCGGTCGGCCGTGGCAAGCAGTACGGCCATAATCTACCCGGAGCAGTGGATGCCGTGGTCGGAAACTGGTCAATCAACCCGATCGTTTCCTGGCATAGCGGATTCCCGCTTTCTCTGTATGGAGCGAGCAACTCTGGAACAGGAAGTCCAGAAAATCGTCCCGATTGCGTCGGCCCGGTCTCGTACCCTAAGACGGTGAGCCCCCTGGGGATTCAATGGTTTAACCCCAATTCATTCGTCAATGCCGCGCAGGGCACATTCGGAAATTGTCCGGCTCAAGGTCCGGTCATTGGGCCCGGCTATGCTGATGCCGACATCAGCCTGCAGAAGAATTTTCCGATTTCGGAGAGGATGAAGGTCCAGTTCCGAGCCGATTTCCTGAATGCGTTGAACCATCCGAACTTCGCGGTGCCAAACGATAGTGTCGGTGCTGGCTTTGGGATCAGCAGCTCGACTCAGGACGCACGAGAGATGCAATTTGCCTTGAAGTTTTATTGGTGAGCGTTGCCAAAAGCACGGCAGGCACGGCAGGCTGCCGCTTTGGCGGCCTGCCATTTTCATTTATGATCGCGTCTATATGTTCCGGCCCCAATGTCTGGTCTGCTTAATGCTTTTTGTAGCTCATGCGGGTGGGAGCGGTGTCGCCCAGTCGATGAGCCCGGCGGCCGCCGACCCTGCCCCATCCCTCCGAAATGCCATTGCTCAGGCTGAAGGCGGTCATTGCGCTGAGGCTCTAGTTTCCCTCAAAAAAAGCATTGGACAAGTCAAAGACAAAGAACTCCGGCGCAAGATCGGACTGGATGGCGTGCGCTGTGCAATGACGCTTCATCAGACGGACGTGGCCTTGGATTTTCTCCATCTTCTGGCGCGGGAATTTCCGCAGGACCCGGATGCGCTCTATGTGGCCGTCCACGCGTATTCCGACCTATCCACCTCGGCCTCACAGGAACTGGCGCGTAAGGCTCCATCTTCCTACCAGGCTCACGAACTTTTGGCCGAGTCTTTCGAATCGCAGGGAAAGTGGGAAGAGGCGGAGAAGGAATATCGAGGCATCCTCAAGAAGGATCCGAGTTTGCCGGGCGTTCATTTTCGTTTGGGGCGGGCCTTGCTCTCAAAGCCCAACCCCGGTCCTGATGTGGCCAGCGATGCTAAGCAGGAATTCGAGAAGGAGTTGCAGATCGATCCCAAGAATGCCGGTGCCGAATATGTTTTGGGAGAATTGGCGCGGCAGCATCAGGAGTGGGACGAAGCGGTGAAGCGTTTTTCACGCGCCGCAAAGCTCGATCCTCAATTTGGCGAGGCTTTCCTCGGACTGGGAGCCTCCCTGGTTTCAGAAAAGCAATACGCCGATGCAATTACGCCGTTGGAAACAGCAGTCAGGCTGGAGCCGGGGAATCCAGATGCCCACTACAGCCTTGCGATGGCCTACACGCGTGCAGGGCGCAAACCGGACGGCGATCGAGAGTTCGCCATTCATCAGCGCCTGATCGGGAATGGAGGCGGCGCGTCCGAACCGGCCCCTGGCCAGCCGCAAGAACATTAGCCATGATTCGACCGTGTTGAATCGGACATTTGATAGTTCATCGCCAGAGGGGAAGTGAAGAAACCAGTTTTGGAATATAGCAGCTGGCCGTGGAGCATCGGCCGCCGAGACTTCCTCCGGGCAATGAGCAGCAGCTTTGCGCTCTCTGCGTTCGCGCGTTTCGCCCGTGCCCTGCCGCAACCGCTCCATCCCTTCGAAGAGATTTCTCCCAGCTTGAGCGGCATAACCTGGAATCATACTGCCGGCCACTCTCAGCAAAAGTATCTACCCGAAACAACTGGCGCTGGATGCGCTTTCCTCGATTATGACAACGACGGCTGGATGGACATTTACCTGGTCAATAGCGGCAAATGCGACTTTTACGATCCCGCTCCACCCCTGCGCAACGCTCTTTACCGCAACCATCGCGACGGAACATTCACTGATGTAACTGAGAAGGCAGGTGTCGGGGCGGGCGGCTTCGGTCAGGGCGTCGCCGTTGGAGACTACGATGCGGATGGGTTTCCCGATATCTATGTCGCGCAATACGGCAGAAGCATCCTCTATCACAACAACGGGGATGGCACCTTCACCGATGTGACCGAGAAGGCAGGAGTCGCCGCTCCAGGATGGTCCTCCAGTGCTGTCTGGTTCGATTATGACAATGACGGGCGGCTGGACTTGTTTGTCTGCCGCTTCGTGGATTTCGACAAATCGAAAAACCTGCCCTGCACCGCCGACAACAAACTCGGCTACTGCGTTCCGCGATTGTACAAGCCCATGGCGAGTTGGCTGTTCCACAACAACGGCGATGGAACTTTTACCGATGTCTCAAGGGCGTCAGGGATTGGAAAATACCTTGGCAAAGGTTGGGGAGTCGTCGCCACGGATCTGAACAACGACGGCCGCATGGATTTGTTTGTCTCCAACGATACGGTGGCGAACTTCCTGTTCATGAATCGCGGACAAGGAACCTTCGACGAAGTCGGGCAACAGGCGGGAACAGCTTACTCGGATGCAGGCCGACCACGCTCCGGAATGGGAGTAGATTCGGCGGATTTTAATGAAGATGGATGGATGGACCTTTTTGTCGCCAACATTGACCACGAAAGTTATTCGCTGTACCAGAACAATCATGACGAAACCTTCGACGACATCGCCGCACCCGCCGGCATCGCCGCCGCTTCCAAACTGATGAGCGGCTGGGGTCTGAAATTCTTCGACTACGATAATGACGGCAATCTCGACCTGATCATTGCCAACGGCCATCCCGACGACCTGATCGAAACAATCTACGATAACGTGAAGTACCGCGAGCCGTTGTTGCTCTTCCATAATTCTGGTAGCGGACTCAAGAACGTGAGCGCGGACAGTGGCCCGTTGTTCTCACGTCCGATGTCGGCGCGCGGACTTGCCCTGGGAGACTTCAATAATGACGGAGCCGTGGACGTCCTGATTTCCTGCAATGACGAAGCGCCCGTGCTGCTACGGAATAACCTTGGCAGCCAAAACCACTGGCTGGGTTTAAAGCTGGTGGGCGCGAAATCGAATATCGACGCCGTCGGAGCTCGCGTCAGCTACCAGGCTGGCGATTTGAAGAGAAGCCGCATGAAGGTGGGTGGAGGCAGCTATCTTTCCTCGCATGATCCAAGGCTGGTATTGGGCGTTGGTCAGCACACCAAAATTGATTGGCTCGAAATCGATTGGCCCCAGCCTAGCGGGCTGAAGCAGCGTTTTACGAATCTTCCCCTCGACCGCTACATAAACATTCACGAAGGCCAGAACAAATGGGAGTAACGAAAACAGCCCGACGCTCATTCGACGGTTGCAGGACTGGTGCGAAATTTCAACTTCGGGTCCCCTGCCCGTACCTGGCCAATTCCCCTCGTCCGATATCGTAACGTTCGCCGCCCGGATGCGAAAGCGACGGAAACGTCTCTTGCCGGATCCTGACGGAAGCCCGCGCCTGATCTACAGCGTTGTCTGGAGATCCCTTCGCGCTGAAAATTTGAGGAAATAAGGGAGCATGATCAGGAAGCGACAGAGGAAAACGCTGTGAGCGATGGGACACGGGGAAAACAGCGATCTGTGCGGGCGCTCGGATGGCAGAAATTTTTTTCTGGCCGACGTGCAAACCGGTCTCGGACCTTTCCTGGCTGCCTATCTGGCTTCGAGCGGATGGAATCCTGGACGCGTCGGTTACGTTCTGACCTTCGGCGGTCTGGTGGGGGTTGCGATGCAAACTCCCGCCGGAGCGGTGATCGACGCAGTGCATCGGAAGAGGGCATTGCTAGGGGCAAGCCTCGGGGTTTTGGTTGCTGGCGCGTTCCTGCTTATGACGCATCGCAACGCGGTGACAGTATATGAGCTCAGTTCCTGATCGGCAGCGTCGGACCTTTTCTGGCGCCCACAGTTGCGGCCATCACACTCGGTATTGTGGGGGCCAGCGCTTTCGACAAACAGTTTGGCAAGAATCAGGCTTTTAATGCCGCCGGCGACGTTTTCACCGCACTGCTGGTCGCTTATGTCAGCTATCAGTTTGGGCATCGTGCTATTTTTGTGATTGCCGCCGTAATGGCAATGCCCACGGCGGTGTCTCTTTTGGCCATTGATCCCAAGGAAATTGACTACGCACAAGCGCGAGCAGCGGTCAAAGAAGAACGCAACCCCCATGCCACGGGATTGTCCTCACTGCTTCGCGACCGGATTCTTTTGTGCTTCCTGGCGTGCGCCTTTCTTTTTCACTTAGCCAACGCCGCCATGTTGCCGCAACTAGGCGAAATGCTTTCGAAGGACAGCCCGAAAGCCGCTGCGCCGTTCATGTCCGCCTGTATCATAGTCACACAACTTGTGATTTCGCTCACTGCAGCCTGGATCGGAAAACGAGCTGCGACAAAAGGACGGAAGCCACTCTTGCTTCTCGGGTTCGGCGTCCTGCCTCTCCGTGGATTGCTTATACCCTGACCCATGCTAGGGGATTGCTGATCGCGGTTCAGACGCTGGACAGGCGTCGCGAACGCCATATTCGGCGTCGTTTCGATTCTGGTTATCAAAGACAGAACGCGCGGGACTGGCCGATTCAACATGGCGGCGGGGGCGCTTGCAACGGGGGTCGGAATCGGGCTGCCGCGAGTACGACGATTGGTGGGACACTCATTCAACGTCTGGGGTATCGGTCGTCTCTTCTAGGGTTGTCGGGGATCGCTCTACGCGCTTTTGCACTGCTCTGGTTCACCGTGCCTGAAACCTTTTCCAACAATGGCGGAAACTCACGGGGTGAGACTGGAATCAGTTACCAAGCCAAAAAAGAGTTTTTTGCCCAATGAGGGTGATTTGCGAAGAGCAGAACCACCGCCGGAACCGAACAAGGTTGGAGCAGTGGCCATGCCGGTCGCACTGCTGGTCTCACTCGGCGGGGCCATCGTGATGCAAATGTGTTTTCGGATCTCGTAACGGGCGATCCACAAAAATCAATCGACAAGGAATTTATGGAGGAATTAAAGGAATAAACGCTAGCTGGATCATCCCATTCATCATTCTGGGCGGCGCTCTGCAGTCCTGCGGAGCGGCAATGAACGGTCAACGGAACAAGTATTTGACAAACCCATAGCTCGCTTCCGCCGTGTCATTCGCTGTGATCACTTTTTTCTTCACCGGAGCTTTCTTCATCATGCCGCATCCTTTGCCCACAACGAGCGAACCTACGTCCATGCCTTGGTGGGCCGTCATCGGGGGATTGGTTGGTGCCATGCAGGTATACGCCGGACTCACTCTCGTCACGAGAGTGGGAGCAGGTCCCTTTGCGGGCTTGACCGTCACCGCTGCCCTCAGCATGTCGTTTCGGATCGATCACTTCGGATGGATGGTTCAGGATGGCGTATCACCCCGAGAGCCCTTGGAGGTCTGCTGTTGGTGGGCGGAGTAACCCTGATCGCAAAGTTCCAAAAAGGCTTGGTCTCGAGCCCGAAGCCGCGGTGCATATCCGCACCACGACTTGGACTCAAGACCAGTTCAGACAAGTTTTCGCCGGAAAACTGCGAAAGGGCTTACATGCCGGCCGCGTCTCCGTTAGCCGGGTTGGCGTGCAGCACGCGGAAAGTGCTGCCCCCGTTGGACCACACCAGGACCAGAGCATCTAGTCCCTTGGGAACCGAGGACAGAGCTTTCTGGACGTCGGCAGCATTCAGCACCGGGTGACGATTCACTTCCACGATCACGTCTCCGCGTTGCAGGCCCGCATTGTCGGCTGCGCTGCCAGGTTGCACCTGCTCCACGACCGCGCCATGGACATCGCTCGACGCCTGAAGTTGCTCGCGCAGCTCGGGAGTCATGTCCGTGAGGCTGACGCCCCAGCGTGGTTTGCCATTGCTGTTGCTCGCGGCTTCTTTGCCTTCATCGTCTCGGCTGCCCATTGCTTCCAAGGTCACGGGCACGTTCACGTTCTTGCCGTCGCGCAGAACCTCCAGTTTGATGCTCGTACCAGGGTGCTTCTGCCCCACTTCAATCTGGAGCCCGCTGGCGTCACTTACTTTTTGTCCATCGAGCTCAGTGATCACGTCGCCGACTTTCAAACCGGCTTTCGCTGCTGGCGAATCGGTTTCAACCTGGGTGACGACGGCTCCTTCATTGTTTTCGACCTGAAAGAACTTCGCATTCTCCGGAGTCACGTCGCTGATGCCGATCCCCATATATCCGTGACTGACCTTGCCGTCGCGGATCAGAGCTTCCACGGTGGGACGCACGATCTGCGTAGGAATCGCAAAACCCATTCCTGAAAAACTATCTGAGTTCGAGACGAGGAAGGTGTTGATGCCGATCACCTCGCCGCGAGCGTCCACGAGCGGGCCACCGGAATTTCCCGGATTGATGGCTGCGTCGGTCTGAATGAAGCTTCCCGGCGAACGGCCATTCTTTGAAAATGGATTCGGCCGGTTGAGGCCGCTGACGATACCGCGCGTTACGGTGAAGCGAAATCCGAACGGATTACCGAATGCGAGCACCGTCTGTCCGGGACGCAACGAGGTTGAATTACCCCAAGGCGCGTTCGGAAGATTCGTTCCGTCCACCTTGATCACTGCCAGATCGGTGAGGGGATCGGCGCCAACCAGCCTGGCATGCATGATTCTTCGATCCTTCAGCGTGACGTTGATGTCAACCGCGCCGTCGACCACGTGGTTGTTCGTCACGATGTATCCGTCGGGCGAGATCAGCACACCGCTGCCGATGCCGTGCTCAATCTGCGACTGCTGCTGCCTTCCAGGGTGATTGAAGAATGGCCCGAACATGGGTGGCATACCCTCTGGCATCTGGGGCATTTGGCCGGCCGCGTTGTCTGCCTTGGCATGCGAGGTTACGGCAACGTTAACCACGGCTGGCGTCACCCGCGCAGCCAGTGTTTCCATAGCCTGGTCAAGTGATAGCAAAGCGCCGACGCTGTTGTCGTCGAGCGGCGTCGCTGTGGGAGAAGCAACCGCTCCCTTCGCGTATTCCGGTTTAGCCAGTTCGTAAGTGGTGAATGACAGCGCCAGCGCGATCGCCATTACAGGCACGATCAGGCGGCGTGTCAGGAGGGTTTTGTGAACCCAGTTTTTCATTTGCGTTTCTCCTTGGGTGTTCAACAATTTGTACAACTAATTATTTAGTTTAAAAACCGGGACAATCCTTGTCTTTCTTCAAACGTGACTAAGTAGTTTTCGGAGTGATTTGTTTCCGAGCTTCTTGATCAACCGGACGAAATACCGTCAAGCGCCAAACGCAGATACTCCAGACCCGGCCGTACTCGTCGACCTGCTGGGTATGCACAACCAACAACACCGAACGCGGCCCGCCTACATCATCAGTGGAGCTGTGAGCAGCTGCGTTGATCACCCTGGGCGGCTGTGCTTGGCGCTGAACAAACTTGGCAGCGGTCGCCGTGGACACCGGGAACCTCTTGTCGTGGCGGCGATCGAGTTGCTTGCTCGTGGCGGAAGCTTGGCCATGAAATGGCGTCGGAATTATTTTCGCTCCGGCCGGGGCGGAGTCTGCAGCCGGTGGGAACGTCATCGTGCCAGCGGAAGCTGAAAAAGCGGATTCCGAATCCCTGTACGCCGTTGCTTCGAATGCAATCAGTCGCGGTGCGTGTGGCATAGAAATCAGGCAAGCGATGGAGACCGCAGAGACCAAGCCGAAAGCCGGCTTCCAAACCACGGTTGCCGTGGGACGTTCCCCATTGAGAATTCGCGCGACGCGGTGAGCGGTCTGTTGCATTCTTCCCACTGCAGCCTGCGCCATTGCGAGGCCCCGGTGCAGCAAGCTTTTTTCGGCAACCGTGACCAGGCATTGCGCATAAGTCCGCGGATCTGAAGTAGCGGCCAGCACAAAATCGTCACAAGCCATTTCCCGTTCCCGAGACAGCCCCCGGCCCACGCACCACACTGCCGGATGAAAAAACAGAAGCGCGCTCAAAACTCTCTGCGCCAAATTGGTCCAATCATCCCAGCGTTGTAAATGCGCGAACTCATGCAACAGTACGGCGTTCAGTTCGAGCGCAGGAAGCTCTTCGAGCGCCCACTTGGGAATAATGATCGCAGGTTTCAGAAAACCGATGGCCACAGGTACCCGCACGCGTTCCGACACCTCGAGGGCCACATTTCGTCGGGATGAGAATTTGCTTAAAGTATCGCGGACGACAGGATCCAGCCGATCGGAGTCGATCGCCGTGCAACTGCGACGCAATTGCCGCAGTCGCCAAAAGCCTAGCGCGATTCGGGCCAGCCCCACACCGGCAACGGCGGCCCACAGGACGAATACGTAAACCGCCGCGATGCCGGGTAGCCGGAACGCTGAGTGAACGGCCATCGCGTTGCCCGCCGCCGAATTTTCGAACAGCGGCAACGCCGCGATCGCCACCATGGCCGAGAACCAGACTGCAAAGCGCGTACTGGAGTTTTGCCGTCCGAGAGCGCGCAACAGTATCCAGCCGAACAGGGCAATGGCGATTCCTTCCACCATGCTGTTCGTCACTCGCTCGACGAATCCTTCGGCGAAGACCTGCCAGTAATTCGCTATCCCCATCGCGTCACTCGACCCCTTCCAGCATCTTTCGCAAGCGTTTTATTTCCGCTTCATCCACACCTTGGTCTTCAAGGATATTGAGGACGAGCAACTCGTGAGAGTTTCCAAAGAACCGGTTCACTAACCGGCTGATCTCAGAGCGCGTCGCATCTTTGCGCTCCACCAATGGCGAGTAGACGAAGGCACGACCGTCCTTCACGTGCTTTACGTAGCCTTTTTTCTCGAGGATTCGAATCGTGGTTAGCACGGAGTTGTAGGCCAGCGGCTCCTTCTCCGGTAGAACCTCCAGAATCTGCTGAACGGTGGCGGAGTTTTTCTCCCACAACACCTCCATGAGCCGCAATTCAGCTTCTGTCAAAGTTGGAGACTTTCTGGGGGGCAAACATCCTCCTCGATCGAGCCCGCTGGCTCATCACGTTCGACGTACAAGACATCAGATGGTCAACTAGTAAATTAGTTGCAGCAAATTTTAGATTGGTTGTATTATGGGTCCGCCCGCGGAGGCCAATTCGTCCGGCAACCTATTGAAATCACAGATGAAATCGGATTAAGCGAGGAATTTTGCAGCCGCAGGCCCAGCGAAAAGAAAGACAAGCAGCCGGATGGTATCCTAAGGTGAGATCCATTCCTGACAGGGCTTCATCCTTTCATGTCCAATCCTGATATTTCTCATCAAGACGTTCCTGAAGCTCAATCCAGCAACGAAGGCACCGAATCTTTCAGCGACATGCTCTCGCAATACGAGAAGAGCCATTCGCGCAAGCGCGAGGACGGCGGCAAGCAGCTTCTAGGCACAGTGATCGCCGTGTCCGCCGATTTGGTATTTCTCGACATCGGATTCAAGAGCGAAGGCCTCCTGCCGCTCGTGGACTTCCAAAGCGTCGGCGAAACTCCGAAGCCCGGCGACCAGATGCCGGTTTCCGTGAAGGGACGCGATCCGGAAGGCTATTACCAACTCACCCGAGCGAAAGTCGATCGTCCGAAAGACTGGTCGGCGCTGGAGAAGGCGTTCGCCGAGAAAGCGACCATCGTGGGCACGGTGACCGGCGTGATCAAAGGTGGCCTGAGCGTGGACGTCGGAGTCCGCGCATTCATGCCCGCCTCGCGCAGCGGAGCGCACGATGCTGCCGAAATGGAAAAGTTGGTGGAGCAGGAAATCTTTTGCCGAATCATCAAGCTTGATGTGGCCGACGAAGATGTTGTGGTCGATCGCCGTGCCGTCGCAGAGGAAGAAGAGCGTTCAGCGAAGGATCGCCGCTATTCAGAGATGAAGGAAGGCGACACCGTAAGCGGGACGGTTCGCAGTCTCACTGACTATGGCGCTTTTGTCGACCTCGGTGGAGTGGATGCTTTGCTGCATGTGAGTGACATCGCGTGGAGCCGAGTCAGCAAGCCGGCGGACGTGGTCACCGTGGGCCAGCAGATCGAAGCGAGAGTGCTGAAGATATCGACCGAGGCGGATAAGCGCCGCATTTCTGTGGGCATGAAGCAGTTGCTGCCGCATCCCTGGGATGCTGTCGCGGAAAAGTACAAAGTCGGCGAGCGGGTGCGTGGTACGGTCACGCGCGTAGCAGAGTTCGGTGCATTCGTGGAACTCGAACCCGGGATCGAAGGTCTCATCCACGTTTCGGAAATGTCGTGGGGCAAGAAGTTGAGGAGCGCGAGCACTCTGGTGAAGCCCGGCGAAACCGTAGACGCGGTAATTCTGGGACTGAATGCCGCGGAGCGGCGAATGTCGCTTGGGCTGAAGCAGGCTCTCGGCGACCCATGGGTGGACGCAGCTGAGACGTTTGCCGCAGGATCCGTGATCGAAGGCCCGGTCGTCAGTATCACGAAGTTCGGCGCATTCGTGCAGCTTGCTGAAGGCGTCGAGGGGATGATTCATGTCAGCGATATGAGCGCGGAGAAGCGCATCAATCATCCTCAGGAAGTAGTGAAAGTCGGCCAACTTGTGAAGGCCCAGGTGCTGGCTATCGATAAAGTTAAGCGCCAATTGCGGCTCGGAATGAAACAACTCGTCCCGACCGGTCTGGACGAATACATCGCTGAACACAAAGAGGGGGACGTCGTCACCGGCCGAATGATGGATGATTCGGATACAAACGCGCGCGTGGAGCTGGGTGAAGGCATTCACGCGGCTTGCCGAATGGTCGCCTCCGGCGCAATGGAAGAGAAGAACGAGCCCGTCCCGCCGGAGTCCTTATCCGCAAAATCCAAGGCGAAACCGGACTTATCTTCGCTCGGTTCCATGCTGCAGGCGCGTTGGAAGGGCGGAACACCCAGCGGCGCCAGCAATGCGAAGCCTGAACCGGTTCGCGCGGGGCAGATTCGCAAATTTCGAATTAGAAAGCTCGATCCCGCCGCCAAGAGAATTGAATTAGAGTTAGCTTGATCTCGCCGGGAAGAAGTCGCAGCTAATCTCTCTCCCGCAGTTTCCCTTCTTCCGCGCGCATCCCCGCTCCGGCCGCTAGGGACGACTCCTCTTTCTTCTTCTGCCAATCTCCTTCGGCCAGCACGGTGATCGCTTCCAGTTTTTTCTTCTTCAATCCCGCATTGATGCCGGCAAGTTCTTTCTGCGTAAGTTTCTGGAACTCATCAATCACGTCCTGCAGCTCGTGAGCCAGCGACTCGTTTCGCGCCACCTGATAATCCGTGGGCTTGCCGTCGTATCCGTTGACCGCTCCGTAGAGTTGTCCGATATGTTCGCGGATTCGCTCCTCACCGGTAATCATGCCGCCTTCCTTGGTGGCGACAATTTTCGAGCGTAGCGCATCGCAATCCGCTGCCAGTGTTTGGAGCTGTTTGCGCAGCGGACCTTTTTCCGCTATCCTCGCGGCGCGCGCATTCGCGGCATCGCGCACTCCTTCAATTGCTTCGACGCCGTAGGTCATATGCTCGAGCAGCTGATACACCTTCATCGAGAGATCGAATTGCGCCTGGCGCTCCTCCCGCGAATACTTCGCTCGCGGATCCATCGCTACGTCGAGTTGCTCGGTGTAAGTCTGATCGCCTTTCGTGAGCTTCACGGTGTACTTGCCCGGCAAAACTCGCGGCCCTTGTGCCGCTTCGAACAATGCCGATGCTGCGGGAGCGACCGCCGGCGGTTTTAAACGCATCGACCATCCAGCGCGGTTCAGTCCACGACGCTTGCTGCCGGCAACGGTGTCCACCAATTTGCCATTCTGATCGACGATCTCGATCTTCAAATCGCCAAAGATGTGCCGGCCCTTTTGGTAGTAGGTGATTTGTGCATCCGAAGGTCGACTGCGGCCAACGAAGCTTTCGTCACCCTCCGGCCAGCCGCCCTGCACGTCGAAGTACTGAATCGAGGGCCGTCCGGGGAGTAGTGTGGCATCCTTCCCCATCACCTCTGGTGTCAGCGATCGCAGCGGCGAGATATCATCCACAATCCAGATGCCGCGGCCGTGCGTGGCCAACACCAGATCGGATTCCCGCGCTTGCAAAACTATGTCGTCGACTGCGACGGAAGGAAAGTCGGTGCCCAGGTATTGCGCCCAGTGTTGTCCGCCATCCACAGAAATCCAGAGGCCGAATTCTGTGCCCAGGAAAAGCACGTTGCGGTTTGCCGTGTCTTCCTTGATCACGTGGGCAAATCCGCGTACTCCGCTATCCAATGCTGGAAGTGCCGTCCAGCTCTTTCCGTAATCGGTGGTCTGGTAGACATAAGGCTTCATGTCGCCGAAGGTGTGCCGATCGAATGTTGCATAGGCCGTCGCTTCGTCGAATCGGCTGGCCTCGATGGTGGACACCCAGGAGTTTTTCCCCAGGCCAGAAACATTCCCCACCACGTTGGTCCAGGTCTTGGCTCCGTCGCGGGTCAACTGGACGTTGCCGTCGTCGGTGCCGACCCAAATAATGTGTCCATTCTTCGGAGACTCTGAAATGGAGTAGATGGTCGTGTGCATTTCCGCGGAAGAGTTGTCGACTGTCACGCCGCCGGATTCTTCCTGCTTCTGCTTCTCCGAATCGTTCGTCGTCAGGTCCGGAGAAATACGATCCCACGACTGGCCATGATCGCGCGAACGGAACAAGAACTGCGCTCCGATGTAAAGCGTTCCCTTTTCATTCGGGCTCATGTGAATCGGAGTATTCCAGTTGAAGCGCAATTTTCCCTCGCCATAATTCGGCCAGGGATGGATGTCCCGAGTCTCATGCGTGTAGCGATTTACTCGCCCAATCTCGCCGCCCTGCGCTTCCGCGTAAAGATAGTCCGGATCGGAAGTATCTTCGAACATCCAGAAGCCATCGCCGCCGAACATATTTTCCCAACGGGAGTTGGTTATGCCGCCCGGATACGACGAATCGCCCACCCAGGAACTGTTGTCCTGCAGGCCGCCATAGACGTGATACGGGTCCGCATTGTCCGTGCTGACGTGATAGAACTGCGAAACTGGTAGGTTGATCTGGTGCTTCCAGCGATTGCCTCCATCTTCACTGCGCCACAAGCCGCCATCGTCGCCCGCTATGACAATGTTTGTATTCTTCGGATTGATCCACACGTCGTGAAAATCGCCATGCGCCGCGCTTGAAACCACGTTGAAGGTTTTACCTCCGTCGTTGCTGAGAAGCAAAATAAGATCGGGCTTGAAAACCTTGTTTTCGTCCTTGGGATCGACGATTAGATTGCCGAAATAAAATGGACGCCACACCATGTAGTTGCTAGCGTCCAGCTTGGTCCAAGATGCGCCACCGTCGTCGGACCGGTAAAGTCCTCTACCTTTTTCCGCTTCGATGTTGGCATACACAACTTTCGGGTTTGATTCAGCGACCTGCACCGCTATGCGTCCATACGGTTTGGGCGGCAGGCCCTTGGCATTGTCGTCTTTGATCTCATTCCAATTGGCGCCGCCGTCGGTCGATTTAAATAGTCCGCTGCCCGGACCGCCGGAGCGAAAGGTCCATCCCTGCCGCCGGAAATCCCACATCGCAGCGTAAATCGTCTTTGGTTCCTGCTTGCTGCGTGCGATCATGGCGCAGCCACTCGAACCGTTCGCGCCCGCCAGAACTTTTTTCCACGTCTTTCCGCCGTCGTTTGTCTGGTAAACTCCGCGCTCGTCGTTGTCGTTCCACAGATGCCCGGTGGCGCACGCCAGAACGTCATTGCCATCGGTCGGATTCACCAGGATTTTAGCGATGTGCTCGCTGTCCTTCAGACCTACATTGCTCCAGTTCTCGCCGCCGTCGGTCGATTGATACACGCCATCGCCCACCGAGACGCTGTTGCGCACCCAGGCTTCGCCGGTGCCCACCCAAACATTTTTCGAATTCGAAGGATCGATCGCCACCGCGCCGATCGATTGCACAGCCTGACGATCGAAGACCGGCTTGTAGGTTGTGCCGCCGTTCACCGACTTCCAGACGCCTCCGCTGGCCGCGCCCACGAATACCGTGATGCGGCCGTTTTCTTCGGCTGCATCCAACGCAGCGATGCGCCCGCTCATGGTGGCCGATCCGATGTTGCGTGCCGGCAGACCTGAGACCGTCGCGGAGTCGAAGCGGTATGGCGCTTGCGCTGCCGCTTGCAGGCCACCGCAAATCAACACGCCTCCAGTCAACCATGCGCTCAACCGCGGAATAAGTTGTGACTTACGAGCGGATGCTTTCATGTTTACGAGTCCTTTTCCCCAGACATGATTTAGTGTTGATCCAGCTCAGCCCGCGAACTTTACTCGAAGCGGATCAATGGATCCCGACGATGCCAGACTTTTTCTCCTCGGTCTTCAAAGCAGCCGGCAGCGCGAAATCGGCAGGATTAATGGTCACGTTCGCTTCCATCTTCAATACCGTGGAAGTCTGCGCATCCGGATGATCCTTTGTTCCCTGCGAGATCGAGAAGGGGAACATTACCCCCAACACCGGCTTGTAGGAGCCGTAACCCATTACTCGATCCCGGACCGAACCCCGAATGAACTGCTGAACCTCCTTGCGAATCTCGATGAAGGTATCAGGATCGAGGTAGTAGTACAGGATGTCCCCATTTTTCAACGTCACCTTCAACCGCAGGGCATCATCGCCATCCACCACGTCGTGGCCGAGATATTCCACCGTGTTGCCTTTTTCTTTATAGTCAACGAGGGGGCCGTCAAAGTCGGCGTCCAGCAACAGGTCGCGCAGATCATCCTCGCCCATCAGTTCTGGATCTTTTTTCCCGCCAAACGGCTGTATCTGCCAGCCCGTGGTTCCGTCGTAAGCCTGCACCGCCGTCATCCCCTGCAATGTAAGCGTTTCCCGGACCAGGTCCGGTCGCTGGTTTTCCTGGGACACGGCCGCGGTGAACCCGCCGCCCTCGAACTTGCCCGTCATGCGGAGGGTTTTGATGGCTTTGATTTTTTCGATTCCGCCTTTAGCCTGTATGTTTTTGGCAATCAGTTCATCCGCGGTTTGCGAAAAAGAAAACGCACTGAAGCAGCAGACAGCAACGAGCAGGATCACATGACGCATCGAGCAAACTCCTGTTGATGAGAGACTCAAATAATCCGGAAAACGAGAAACAGTAATGTACTCGGGTGTAGACGGGTTATTCAAGTCTAGGTGAGCAGCGATGCTAGAAATCGCCGCGGACTGGAACCTGCCTCGAGCAAAAAAGCCGCCCTGGCGGGCGGCCTACTGTTTCGCTCTGGCGACGTTGCTCAGTGCGCGAAAGAAAAGTTCAGGCCAGTCGTAAATACGACGTCGTTATCCTTTGTGCCCTGTGGTGGATTCGAGACATAGATGTCATCGAACTGGTTCTGCCATCCCAGCCATTTGCTGATTTTCGTCACCGTTCCGAGACTGAACTCTCCCCGATACTGACCGCTATATCCGTTTGACAAGTCGGGATAGAAGTAGAACTTTTCTGTGATCACAGTGGTCTTCCCGGCCTTGTGCGTCAACTCTTCACCGAGCGTGAGCGCTGCGAATCTGTTCGTGACGCCATACGAGGCGTAAGTCGGAGGGACTGTGATGGGCGTGTTCACCGGGCCATTCGAATAGGTTTCATGCGTATAGTTCACGCCGGCGAGAAAATCCAGCGTCGTCTTGTCGGACTTGATGGCATGGAAGCCGAGACCGCCGCCATACACACCACGCAGATCAAGGTCCTGGAGCGCGTTACTCATGAAGTCGGCCCCCACAAAACCGAACAATTTAGGGTCGATATTCCGATCATACCGAATTCCACCCTGAACCAGATTGGCCACCGTGCTGGGAGTCGCCAACTCATTGTTGGTCTCGATCGCACTTGTATAGATCGTGATCTTGTCATTCAGCGTGGGATGAACAGCGTTGATCGCCAAAGCCAGGTTGGTTGTCTGGCTGTTGCCGCGAGCCAGCGAGAAGCCAACGTTGGCCCCGCCGTTCCAGCCATGCAGCAACCCGGGATGCAGGGACTTATCGTAAGCGGTCTGCTCGGCATCGTTGCGGATCAGCGCAATGTCAGCAGGTGGGACTTCGACGCTGCCGCCTGTCTTGGTGGCGACCTCGATTTTTCCGTCGGTTGTGGTTACCGGGCCGACGAGAGTCTTCTTGTCCGATGTTGTGACGTGCAGTTCTTTCTCGCTGGTGATCTGCGCGATCGCCTTGAAGTCGATGGTCACGTCTCCTGCAGACTCGGTGTGAAGTACCAGCGTCTTGCCGTCGGACTTCACGATTGTGCCGCTCAGGTGGTCACCATTCTTTAACGTAATCTGATCGCCGAAAACTGCTGATGTCAGTCCAAAAAACGCAATTAAGACCACAAACTCGACTTTACGCAACACACCCTACCTCCTGCTTTCAGAGTTAATTTCACACCTTGAGTCTTTAGATGGCCCGGATCACTTGGAACAAATCGGACAGGAAACAACTACAAAGCGGCTCTTAAATCTAAAGAAGATTACCGGCCCGCGAAGTAAGCTCGGTCAGCCCTTGATTTCTTTGGATTCCGTGGTCTTGTTCTGCTCGGTGGAAGCTTGTGCCGGGGGCGTATCCTTCATGCCCTCTTTCAGGGCACGAATGCCCTCGCCCAAGCCCTTACCCAATTCAGGCAACTTCTTGGGGCCGAAAACCAGCAGAGCAATCGCGAAAATGATGATTAAGTGCGTCGGTTGAAACAAACCCTCAAACATCGGAACCTCCAAGGACGACACTACTACACCCCTTATACGCTACCGGACAGCCAACGGGAAGTCAAACCAATCCCGCACAGAGCGTACAGAGTGTCTGAAAGCCGTGCTGCAACTCCCAGTTAAATACTCTGCCCCCCGGTGGCATGGCGCTGTGATCGAAATCACAGCAAAACGTGACCTCTACCGTCGTCCTAACTCCCTTTAGATTGGATTTACGTCCAATGGTGCCCGCATTACTTCCGTGACCTTACCTTCGGCTCGACTGGCGGCTAATGTGATGTGGTGGTTCAACAGCCGGAACAGGACGCGGTTCGCGCAACCCAGCAAGCCAATCGTGTCCGGAGAATCGAGTGAAGCGCAAGGGCCTCTCAGTTTTCTTCTTTCTTCTGGGTGTGGTTCTGGCTGCCCGGTGTAGTGAAAGTCAGCCGATCAGCCCCGTCCAATTGATGGCTTGGATCACTGCCGGTGTTCCTGGCGATCGTCTGATTCGGCTCATTCAAGAGCGGGGCATTGCGACCAATGCCAGCAAGGCACAAATTCAAGAATTCGAGGCTGCCGGAGCCAATCGTAATCTGCTACGAACGATCCGCCATATCGAACCGGCTGCCGCGAACGCCGCCACTTCCGAAATACCGCCATCTTTGTTGCAAGCTGCGGCCGACGCCAAAGCTCAGCGCTTCCACGATGCCGAACGCGATCTGCGGTTGGCAGTAGACGACGATCCTCAGAATGCCGCGCTGCACTTTGCACTTGGCGGGATGCTCATTCGACAGGAACGCTGGGATGATGCTTTCGACGAGGTCACTCTGGCCGCCCAGTTGATGCCGGATTTCCCCGAAAATCACAGCAGTCTGGCTTATATTTTCTATCGCCTCGACGATGGTCCCAACGCGATCGCGGAAGCCCGCACCGCCCTTAGCCTGGATCCCCAGAACACAGAGGCGTATCAATTCCTCGGCCTCGCTCTATATTCCAACGGGCAATATGCCGCAGCCGTCCACGCCTTCGATGAATCGCTGGCTCGCGATGCTTCGAACGCTGATACTTATTATGATGTTGGCATCACCCTGCACGCCGCGGGCAATGAGTCGGCCGCCATCAGCGCTTATCGGCGGGCGATTCATCTGAACCCAGACCTCTGGGAAGCCCATTCCAATCTTGCGGTCATCTTGCACCAGCAAAATCGCCTGGATGAAGCCATCGCTGAATATCGCGAAGCCAGGCGTCTGGCCCCCGAAGAAGCATCCATCCGCAACAATCTGGGCAATACCTATTGTGATAAAGGCGACTTCGACGCAGCCATGGCCGAACTGCGCGAACTTTACCGTCAACATCCCGACTGGCAGCAAGGACATGGCTGCCTGGCCCGAGCCTATATATCGAAAAAGGACTATGGCAATGCCATCCAGGAATTACAAATGGCGGTTCGCCAAAATCCCACAAGCTCCTCCGAACACCGCATCCTGGGAGAAGCGTTGCTGCTCGATGACAAATGGGATGAGGCTGTGCACGAACTGCGCCTGGCGGTCACTCTGAATCCCGATTCCGACGCAGCCCACCACTTCCTTGGCACTGCTTTTTTCCAGCAGCAACATCTGGAATCGGCGGAAAAGGAATTTCGCGAAGCGCTTCGTCTCAATGCGTCGTCGGACAATCACTATTCCCTTGCCGCTTGCCTGATGACGATGGATCGCTACCAGGAAGCATTGACCGAACTCGATGCCGCCGCGCGGCTTGATCCTGAGCGCACGCTTTATCGTGCCCGCCGCGAGGAATTGGTGAAACTGATGAAGGAAACGAATTCACGATAACTACGGGACACTGCCTGCATATGCACTCCCGCTATTTTCAACCGGGCTAACTGGTTACTTACACTGGATATTTGGGAAGAGGTTGATCATGGATTTGACGCGATCGGCACAAGCAACCGCTGCAAGAATGGCACAGTCAGTTTCGCTGGCCGATAACGACGTGCGGGTCGACCTGCGGCATCTAACCTCCGCGACGCTGGAGCGCACTGCCGCTACGACTCCGGTTGAGGCCCCGCACAGGTCCTTGAGATACGGTTTGCCGTGCGCCAAGTGCCATCTATACTACGCCGCAAGCCTTGACGTTTGCCCGACCTGCAAGAGCAAGGAAAGAGTCTCTCCCAATGTTGTTCCAACCGTTCCAAAAGCGCAGGCTTCCGCTGAGCCAGTTCCCGACGATGAAGCCCTCGAACAGGAAAGGCAAGCCTTTCTGAAACAGTTTAAGTCCCAGCTTTTCGCCGCGCATGCAGAAGTGACGAATTCGCCGGCGTTATGCACCATAGATGATCAGCACTTGCAGGCAGCGGAGGTGGCTTCCATCTGCAGACCCTGCTACGACCGCCTGCAGGAACGCGTGGATGTTTGCGAAGCGGCGTTGCACATTGACCTTAAAGATGCGGCGCAAATTGTTTATAACGCCGTTTGGGCGGATCCTTCCGACCCTACCAAAACCTATACGAACGCAGCTAGTGCGCTGCTCGCCGAGTTGCGCAGGCGCGCCGGAGTCTCCGGCATGATCGGTCCCTTCCAGCCACTGGGTAACTGAGACCAAGGGGCTGTCGCAGAAGCAAATTTCTCTCGACAACTGGTGCGTCACGCGCTAGGCGAACACGTCCAGGCCGCATTTGCTGCCACACACGCTTTGCAAGATGACGTTGTGTTGGCTGCACTGGTGGATGAAGTCGCACTCGCATTCAGCGTGGAAAGCAGTCCTTCGACCAGTTGGACGCTCTGGGAGGCCGCATTGCCTTCGTGGACTTGCGCCGCCGAGGCGGAATTCTTCAAATCTCCCAGCACGTGGCGAAGGCGGACGGGGCCGAAGATAGATCGCCTGAGCTCCGGGCCGTTGCCCAGCGCGGACAAATCGGTGGAGAGTTGAGAATTGCTCGCAGCAGTGCTTCTCGCAGATGTGGCCGAATTCTGCAAGAGTCCTGCCGCGTTTGAAACGCCGATGGAGCGCTGTTGAGATTGCCGGACGCCAGGCCGTTCGGAAGAGTCTGCACTGCCTGTTGTTGAGCGGAATTGCGCGATGAGAGCACAGCCTGACGGAGGCCCACAGCAGAAATCGAGAGGAGAGACATCGTTTCCCTCGTCCGTCTAACCAAAGCGCGTCGAGCAATCCACGACGAGCTGTCTACTCTATCGGCATAATCGGGAGGAACTTTCGAAGAACTTCTGCTCCGCTGGCGCGAAAGGAAGCTATTCCGGTTTGAGCGCAACCCACTTCCTTCCAGCGTACAGCTTGTAACCAGCGTCGTCCTCAACCAATTGCAGAGGGACCGGCCGTTTCAATGACGCGTCCGTCTGATCGGGAACGCTGAGAGCGTCCTCATTTGCCACATTCATCACCACAAATTTGTCCGCGGCAAATCCGAAGCCGTATTCTCCCGGTGCCAGTTCGGAACCGCCGATGTTCAGCTTGGACTCGGTGATAAGCATGCCTTGATACTTTTGCTGGACCGCCGTGGAGTATCCGGAGACATCGACGAGAGCGGCAAAAGTCATTTTTCCACCTGCGGTCTGAAACCCAGTCGCGTTTCGCAGTTGCGTTGGCGCCTTCTGCCCGGCAAAGAAATATTCCGCGGGCACAATCTTTTTGAGTTCGTCGGAGCTCAACAAGTGCTGCGCCGCTTTTTGTGCAAAACCCGTGCTCAAAAGCAACGCTACCGTCACAACCGCGGCGATACGCCTGTTCTTCATAGAATTGTCCTCGATCAATTTATAAGGATGGAGCAAGCTCACCGGCACTTTAATCCTTTCCGTCCACAGGTGCAATGGGGCGTATCGAGCCATGCTAAATGTAACCGGAGTGGAGGCCGTCGAGACACGTAGGATGTAACCCGACTCAAAAGAGAATTTGAGGAGGGGTTGGATTGGGACACAAGGCGAAGTGGGAGTATTTC
>Ga0187867_10001053_pt1 | contig 24139 bp, 25 predicted proteins | sample June2016WEW_13_1_FD_132976 | JGI IMG/M metagenome (GOLD analysis project Ga0187867, IMG submission 132976) | Peatland microbial communities from SPRUCE experiment site at the Marcell Experimental Forest, Minnesota, USA - June2016WEW_13_10 | ecosystem: Environmental > Terrestrial > Soil >... | reverse complement strand
CCCCGAGAAGCTGGAAGATGGGCTGGCCTGTCACCTTGCCGAAGATGTCCCAGAGGGCGATGTCGACGGCCGAATTTCCCCGTACCTCTGCCCCGCTGCTCGTCGAACCCACGTAAGGCTTGAGACTTTGGCCGATCGCTTCGAGCGCCAACGGGTCGGCTCCCAAGAGGCGCCCGGCAGCCGTCTCGTGGAGATAGGCCTCCACCGCCGCCGCCCCGAAGAAGGTCTCGCCGAGGCCGACAACGCCTTCGTCGGTGTGGATCCGGACATACAACAGGTTCGGGTACGCGCCGACCTTTATCGTCTCCAACTTGGTGATCTTCACGAGACCGCCTCCGGGTCAGTCACGGTTTGCCTATCGAGCAGCCGCCGTCGACGAGGAGGGCGGAACCGGTCATGTACGAGGCCATGTCGCTGCACAGGAAAAGGAACAAGTCGGCGACGCTGCTCGGGTCTTGCAGCTCCCCGAGGGCGATCGTCTCCTCGGCCCGGTGCCGGTAATCGGGATCCTCGTCCCACTGGCGTCGCGCCATGCCGGTCGAGACGATTCCCGGCAACACGGCGTTCGCCCGTATCCCATAAGGTGCCAGCTCGCACGCGAAGCTTCGCATCAGAGACGACACGGCCGCCTTGCTCGCGCTGTAGGGGGCGATGTGGGGCCAGGGGTGGTCCTGCACCCAAGAGCTGGTGAAGATGAGGTGTCCGCGAGCCCCAGTCTGCCTCCAACGCTTGCCTGCCACCTGGGCGAAAAGGAAGGCACCCTTGACGTTCACCCTGAAGAGGTCGTCGAATTCGTCGGGTGGGTAGTCGAGGATGGGGTGACTGGCGACTATGCCTGCGTGGCAGCACACGGTGGAGGCCTGGCGTCCGTAGCGCCCCTCAACCTCGTCAAAGACCCGTTCGACCTCTGCAAGGTCGGTGACGTCAGCCTGCAGATGGGTGAGCCGGGCACCGGGAGAGCCCGCGACCTCGGCCGGCTCGCCCAGGTCGACCGAGACCACACTCGCTCCGCTCGCCATCAAGCGGGCGCATATCTCCTGCCCGAGGGCTCCTGCACCCCCGGAGATGACGACCAGCTCACGGGCAAGGTCCAAGCCGCTCACGCCCGGCACCCCGCCCCAGCCAGCGACAAGAGCCCGAGCACGATCAAAGGCCTTCTGCCAAAGGGAGGCCGCTGAGAACGCTCGACAGAACGTCGTCGGCGCTGAAGCCCTCGTCTTCGAGCTTTGGTCTGACCCCGTTGCTCTGGCGCCGCACGAGCACGTCGAGATCGATGTCCAAGTCGTCCCCGTACCTTCTCTGGCTCACGAGCAGGTGGCCTCGAGCAGCACTCGCGGCAGCCGCTTCGTCACGGTCCTCGATCGCCAGGAACATCTGCTCGTGGTAGGGAAGCCCTTCACGGGAGACGTGAGGGTCGCTCAAGCTGCGGAACATCATCTCCGCCGTGGGCAGCAGGATGGCCGCGAACATGGTCTCGATCACGGGATTGTGGGCCGCGCGCACGACGCTCAGATGGAATTCGAGGTCGTTGCGGAGTCTCGGTACCAAGTCGATGTCCTTGGCGGCAGCTATTAGGTCACGCATGTGCTCGATCTCGGCTGGAGTCGCCCGATGGCAGGCCAGCTGAGACGCTTCGGATTCCAACATCGAACGCGCCTCGATCAACTGGCGAGCGGTGATGGCCTGGCGTCGCAGCAAATTGTCGACCGGTCGTGCGGCATCGTTCGGCGTCACCTGACGGACGAAGGTTCCTCTTCCTACCTGCACCTCCACGACCCCGCGTTCGACGAGGGTCCGCAGAGCCTCTCGCACCAAGGGGCGTCCTACGTAGAAGCGCCGCGCGAGTTCCCGCTCGGAGGGCAGGCGTTGTCCGGGCTCGAGTTTGCTAAAGGTGTCCTCGATGTGCTGGGCGAGCACGGAGCCGGACACTGCTCTCGCGGTCTTGCCAGTCGAGCGCGAAGAGCCGTCTCGGGCGACGTGGCGAGGCGCCACCATCACCGGCTTCGCCACGAGACCTCCGAGGCCTGCACGGCGAACCAGGCAATGTCCCGCCTGGTCACGGTCGACTCGGCACCAGACGAGGAAACACCAGCACCAACTTGGCAGAGGTCCCCGAAGAGTGCACCGGGCTCATCAGCCAAATCCAAGCTCATCGACACCTCCGCCCGCCGGCCCCCCACAGGCAGGACCGGTAAGACCATCGTTCTCGCAATCGGGTTCGCGTGTCAAGCCCGCGCCAGATGGCCTGCCCGGCCCCGCGGTCGGCTCCGACCGGTGAGGATCTGGCACACCGGTCCCCCTTGTTGGCGGTGGCTCCTGTCACTTGATGCCCCGCGAACGCGCTGGTACCGTCCGCTCGCCCGGTCCGAGACAGGGACCGGCCGTCCGGCAATGGGCTGACGATCCAATGGTGACCCTTCGTCGCAGGTCAAACGGAAAGGGGTAGCACGTGGCCGGCTTTGCCCGCGTCGAGGTCGAGGTCGCAGCCGATGTGCATGCCGACGTAGGCGAGGGCCCGTTCTGGGACGAGCAAACCAAGACGCTGTTGTTCGTGGACGTGAGCGCGGGGGCCGTCTTCCGCCACGACCCAATACTTCGAACCACCAGCTCGTTTTCCGTGGGCCAGGAGGTTGGCGCCGTCGTCGCCCGGCGCGGGGGTGGCCTTGTGCTCGCCGTGCGGGACGGGATCGCAACGGTCTCCGGCACTGGCGAAGGCTTCGAGCTCACGGCGCCGGTCGAGCGCGATATCCCGGCGAACCGGATGAACGACGCGAAATGCGATCCCGTCGGACGCCTCTACGCGGGGACCATGGCCTTCGACTTCTCGCCCGGTGCCGCCGCCCTTTACCGGGTCGAGCCGGACTGGTCGTGCGAGCAGGTACTCGGAGGCCTCACGATTTCGAACGGTCTCGCGTGGAGCCGCGACGGCAGTCGGATGTACTTCATCGACTCGGCGGCCCAGGGCGTCGACCTTTTCGATTACGACCTCTCGAGTGGAGCTGTCAGCAACCGGAGGAGAATTGTCGCGATCGACAAGGCGCTCGGCATGCCCGACGGCATGACGATCGACGACGAGGAGAACATCTGGGTGGCATGCTGGGGAGGCGGCGCGGTCCGATGCTTCTCGCCGACAGGGGTCCAGCTCGGCGAGGTCCTGTTCCCCGTGAGCCAAGTGTCGAGCTGCACCTTTGGTGGCCCCGGGCTTCGCGATCTCTACGTGACTTCCGGCCTCTACGGCCTCAGCTCCGAGCAACTCGACAAAGAGCCGCTCGCTGGGGCGACATTCGTTTGCTCACCCGGGGCAACAGGAATGCCCGCCTCGCTATTCGCAGGATGACCCGCGGCAAAAGAAGGAGGCCCCTATGCACATAGTGCGGTTCGTGGTGAACGGCGGCCAGCAAATAAAGGTCGGGATACTGGTCGACCAGCAGGTCATCGAGTTCGGTATCGAGTCGATCTCGGAGCTGATGCATCTCCCCTTGGACGAGCTGCGCGCACGCTGCGAATCAGTAGAGGGTCGCCGGCACGACCTCGGTATGGTACGGCTGCTCCCGCCCGTCGACGGCCTGATGGAAGTCTGGGCGGCAGGGGTCACCTATAAGTCGTCGCAGCTCGAGCGCATGCGTGAGAGCCGGGAGTCGGCCAGCGTGTACGACCGCGTCTACACGGCCGAACGGCCCGAGCTGTTCGTGAAGTCTTCCGCCTGGCGAGTGGTCGGCGACGGCGAGCCGATCGCCATCCGTGAGGACTCGGCGATCAACGTCCCTGAACCCGAGCTTGCCCTCGTCGTGAATGCCCACGGGGAAATCGTCGGTTACAGCGTCTGCAACGACGTGAGCTCACGCTCCATCGAAGGGGAGAATCCTCTCTACCTGCCCCAGGCGAAGGTTTACCTCGCCAGCTGCGCAGTCGGTTTCGGGATCCGCCCGCTGTGGGAGGTCCCCGATCCGCGCTCGCTGCAGATCTCCTTGAAGATAAGAAGAGACGGTGCCACCGCCTGGGAGGGAGCGGCGAACACAGACGGGCTCCACAGGGACCTCGACGAACTTGTCGGGTACTTGCTGTTCGCCAACCGCTTCCCCGACGGTGTCGTGCTCTCGACCGGAACGAGCCTCGTACCGGCGCTTCCCTTCAGTCTCGCGGTCGGCGACCTCGTCGAGATAGAAATCCCCGGCGTTGGCTCTCTGGTCAACCCCGTGGTGAGTGGTCGCGCAGCTAGCCAGTGGCTGGTCGAGGCGATCGCAGATGTTCGTCGGCGACCCGCAACTGCATAACTGACGAGAAGTTGCGGTCCTCGGCGACGGGGAATTGGACGGTAGAACGCATGCGACGCCGAACATCGCTGCCGCGTCCCTCGCGTCCAAAGCCACCTGAGAACCGAATCGGTGGATCAGGGTAGTCGTCGCCAGAGAAGTTCGTAGCCCTCCACGACTTCTAACGGGGCCAACTCACCGCGGCTGACTCACCTCTCGGCGCGGAGTCAGACCGTCGCCTTCGCGGCCAGCTCCTCGCCCGTTTCCCGGGCGGGCACCGGCGCGCTGTGCCGGCGGGTGATCGTGTTGGCGGCATCCGCGTCCTTGATGGTCGCAGCCGCAGCCACGCCGACCAGGGCGAGGACCGCTGTGGTTAGGAAGGCCATGTGATAAGCCGCCAGATGCGCAGTCGCCCGGCCGGCGACGGAGCTTGTGACCCCGACGGCCGACAGCACTGTAGTGAGGAGAGCCACTCCGACCGCACCGCCGAGCTGGCGCTCCGCGTTGAAGAACGTGGACGCACGGCCGGTGTCGGCGGGGCTGATGGTGGCAAAGGCCGCGGCCTGGGTCGGCACGAACACCCCTGACATGGACATGCCCATCTCCAACATGAGGAGCCGGACGAGCCAGAGATTGGTGTGATCACCGACAAGCGACATCCCCGCCATGCCGATAGCCACTCCCACCAGGCCACCCATCATGATCCGCCGGGGACCAAGACGCGGGTAGAAGATCCGGGTAACAAGCTGGGCGCCCCCCATGACGCCGAGCGCCTCGGGGAAGGTGGTCAGACCTGCCCCGAGGGCGGACAGCCCGAGCCCGTCTTGAAAGAAGAGCGCCGCCAGGTAGAGCATGCCCAAGAAGGCAGCTGCACCACAGAACATCACGATGTTGGCCGAGCGGAAGAGGCGGTCGCGCAGCAGACGTAAGGCGATGATGGGATCCGACCGCCTGAGCTCGACCGCCACCAGCCCGGCGAGCAGCACCGCTCCGACGATGGTCGTCGTGACGACGTCTGAGCTCGCCCAGCCTTTGACGGGACCTTCAGAGAGCCCGTACATCAAGGAACCCAGCCCGACACCTGCCATCACGAATCCGGGAAGGTCGAACCTGCCGGCGGGATGGCGGGGCTGCTCACGGAGGAAGACCGTCCCGAAGGCTATGGCGAGCAGGCCGATCGGCACGTTGACGAAGAACACCCACCGCCAGCTCAGGTCCGTGACGAAAAGGCCACCGAGAACCGGACCAAGGGCCGGAGCGAGCGCGGTCGGCACGACAAGGATGGCCGAGGCCCTGATGCGCTCGGCAGGCGGAAACGCCCGCCAGAGCATCGTCATGCCGACAGGGGTCATGAGACCGCCCCCGACGCCTTGCAGGACGCGGAAGGCGGTCAGCTCGCTCAGGCTCGTCGCCATCCCGCAGAGCGCGGATGCCGCGGTGAAGATGAAGATGGCCGTGAGCAGCACGCGTCGCGGGCCGAAGCGGTCGCCCAACCAGCCCGATGCCGGTATGAAGACCGCCAGGCTGACAAGGAACCCGATCACCACAGTGGCGAGCGCAGTAGTCGTCACGTGAAAGTCCCGGCCCAGAGTGGGCAAGGCGACGTTGACGATCGTGGTGTCCAGGATCGCCATGAACATGGCGGCCACATAGACGACCGCCACGGCCACCTTCTGATTGAGATCTCGCCTCGGCACGCGTTTATGGTACACAGAGTCACTGAGTTAGTCAAACATTGACTTACTCGTCGAGATGGCTGTAGCATCGCTGCATGTCTGAGAGCCCGCGACGTGAGGCGTGGCGCCGTATGCGCGAACTGTCGCATCTTCCTGCGCATCTCGCCAAGCTCCATAAGCTCTATGACGAGGCGGGCATCACTCCCGGCGTGGGCAAGGCCCTGGTTCAACTTCCGGTGGACCACTCGGTCCCCATGCGTGAGCTCGCCTCGGCACTCCACTGCGACAACTCCTACGTCACCTCGGTGATCGACGTCCTGGAGGAGAAGGGCCTTGTAGAAAGGCGGGCCCACCCGAGCGACAGGCGAATCAAGGTCATCTCCTTGACCGAGGAAGGCGCCCTTTTGGCCAAGCGGGCTAGGGCAGAGCTTGCGGAGCCTCCCCCTAACTTCGACGCTCTCACCAACACCGAGGCGGCGCAGCTGCGTGACCTCATGCGAAAGCTCGGCGACTGAGCAGCTGGGCCAACGGCGTCCGTCAACGCGAGTGCCGAGGGGCGTCCGATCCAGCGACCAAATTCGGACCTCAGTCAAGCCTCCAGGTTCCAAGTAACCGAGTTCGGCAGTGTGCGTTGGGCGTCGTCGTTCGAGCTGAACGCGGACCTCACGCGCCTCACTACCCCAGCTCCCGGGACCGCAGCCGAATTCGCTCAGCTCCCGGGTAGCTTGACAGAGGTGGCCGGGGTGAGGACGATCCTGAGGGAGTTTCCTGGGGGTGCGTTGGCTCGCGCCGCCGGGCTTGCCTTCGGCGGCGCGGCCCTCGCCGCCAACGGCACCGAGGCGGCCAACCGTGGCCCATTTGCGGCCACGAGCCCCCCGGGCCGCTCGAGCCCGGCAAGACCGCGCCTAGGGACAACTGCCCTTGCCGTGCTCGCTCTCGTGGGGTGCCTCAGCAATTACGGCCGGTCCGGCCGGGCTTCGTCTCCTCCAAAAGCGGGCACGCCGGCCAGCTTCACGCTCGTCGGGAAGTTGCAGGCCACCTCGTCGAGTTACCTGCTCGCCCTCGGAGACTCCCTCGCCGCCGGCTATCAGCCTGTGTACGGGACCTCGTCTCCGCCCATCGATGCTGCCACGGGCTATCCCGATCAGGGCTACCCGGACGGCTACGCCTCCGACCTGGCTTCCCTGCGTCACTTGACCCTCATTGACCTGGCGTGCCCGGGCGAGACGACGATCTCGATGGCCGGCAAACCCGCCAGAGTCCCATGCGCTGCTGATTACCGTTCTGAGTTCGCAGCTTCCTCGCAACTAGGGGCAGCCCTCGCCTTCCTCTCGTCACACAAGCACCAGGTCGATCTCGTCACGATCGATATCGGGGCGAACGACCTCGAGAGCTGCGTGAGCGACGGGGCTCCCGATCCGAGCTGTCTGAGCACCGGTGCTGCGACGGTAAGCCGCGAGCTGCCGGTGATCTTGAGCAAGCTGAAGCACGCCCTCAGCCTGGACGATCCTGGCACCTTGCTCGTGGGAATGAACTACTACGACCCGATCCTCGGGCTCGACTTCCGGCCGGGCGGTGCGAAGCCCACCGCCGAGGCGTTCCTTTCCCTTGTCGTACTGGAGGCCTACAACAAGGAGCTCGGCACGCTCTACGAGCAGGCCAAGGCACCGGTGGCGAACGTGGCCTCGGCCTTCGCATCGGCCAGCACGACCCCACTCACCAAGTACGGTTCCAAGGTTCTCCCCCGCAACGTCGCCTTGGTGTGCCTTTGGACCTGGATGTGTCCGGTAGCCCCGGCGAAGTACTCACCAGACATTCACGCCAACACGACCGGCTACGGCGTCATCGCGCGCGCCTTTCAGGCGGTGCTCGCCAAGTCCTGAGCCGACACCGGCCCACGGCTCGGCCACGGCCACCAGTTCCAGCGCCCGAGGAGCACGACGGTCGCAGGGAGCAGGACCGTCCAGGCGAGCATGCCACAGCGCTCGGCCGACAGCCTTGCGAACCTAGCAACGCATCGGCCCCAGGCGGTCGCGGGCCGCGGAGCGTTGTGCCCATTGACCGCAGCCGTCTGCTCGCCATATCAGTTGATGATCGTCACGAGCGTCCCGTAGGCAAGATACGGCCAGGCCCGCATGGCGGCGGCGAGCGGGAGCTCGACGCAGCCGAGACTCTGCGGAATGCCGTAGTCCGCGCGGTCCATGTAGTGCACGGCGTCGTTGCCGTGAAAATAGGCGATGTACTGCACAAGATCGGCATAGTGCTGCCCATCGGGATTGGTGCCACGCATGACCTGGCGACGAAGACGCGTATAGACGGGAAAGGTCCCGTCCGCCGTCGGAGAGGCCGTGATGCCGGTATTCGCAGGGGTCTGCAAGACGATGGCTCCGTCGTGGTAGACGGCGAGCGACTCCGGCGCGGCCTTGTTCGCCAGCGCATAGTTGTAACCGCCGGTGTTTACCGTGTTCGTCGCCAGCGCGCCGATCAATGCCGTCCACAGGTCTGCTCCGACCTCGCCATTGGGTGTGAGCGAATGGTCGGCCTGGAACGACATGATGAGTCCCCGGGTGAACACGTTGTCCATCCCGGGCTGCCACATGGCTCGCAGCTGAGCCGGCCAGCCCGGGTTTCGCCACCTATAGGTTCCCGCGGGCGGTTCGTAGGCTGCAGCGAGCTGGGCTGCCGAGTCGTTCGGGGAAACCGCCGGGCCCTTGGGCACAAAGGCGAGGGGCGAATAGTCGAGCAGGGAGAGGAGCTGTTGAATGCGGACAACCGACCCGTTGGCGACCTCGAACTGGACCGTCTCGGACTGAGGAAGGCGACCGCCAGCTGTGCCGAGGATCCCGGTGGATCCACCAGGGAGTGTGAGAGTCACGTCGCTGAGGGGAGAGAAATCAGTGCTGGGGGTGAATACGAACCTAGGTCCGCTGGCGTGCCAGGTCCCGCTCGGCGCCGGTTCGAGGATGGGCGACGGAGAGTCCGCCGCGAGCGGGGCCGAGAAGCTGACGGTGATCGGCGCGTCGGCCGCGACCCCTGTGGCGCCGTTGGGCGGAGTCACAGACACCACGCTGAGCGCGGGCGGAGGAAGGGTCGTGGTGGATGTCGATACGGCCGGGGGGGTGCTTCCACCACTCGTCGTTGCCGGCGTGGCGCGGCTGAGAACGCGGCTGACCACGGCGCCGGTCACACCTCCGGCCAAAAAGACGAGAACGATTGTCGTGACAGCAACGACCGGCGAGCGGCGACCGCGTGATTTGTAAGTGGCCATGGAGGCCTCCCCCCATCCTCAAGTTCCACCCTAGGGCTACGCCGGGCGGGCGCATCCTCGGCTCCTCGAAGCCCCAGGCCAGGAGGCTGCACGTCAGATCTGAGTTGTGCGAGGGCTTGGGCAGCTCCCACGAACTCAGGGACTTCTCCTGATTGAACCGCAGCGGCCCTTGCGTGAGGGAGCGCTCCACCGCCGCCGCCGGTGTAGGTACATACCTCGAGCCCCTCGAAGCGCTCCCCGCCCTCCGGACACGTGCGCTTAGACCAGCGCCGGCGTTCCTCGACTTCGCCTTTGTAACGGCGTCGCCAAGCGGTTCCGACACCCTCTTCCTCAACCCGAGGTCGCCTTGGCAAAACGCCCTCATCAAGTCGTTCGCAGTCGGCTGCGCGACGAGTCGTCTCGCCTAATCAACTTCGTTGACAGGACCGCGAATCAGTCATACCATTCTACCAGCTGACCGCTGGCCAATCGCCGGCGCGGCGCAGGGGCAAGCCGGGCCGCAGGCCCAAGTTGGGGGAAGGGAGAGCGAGATGAACACGCAGGGAGAAGGCTTCGAGGACCGCAGGTACGGCCGCCGGGAGGTACTGGGAGCCGGAATCGCGGTCGGAGCCGGTTTGTTCGCTACGAAAGGGATGTCCCGAATACTTACGGAAAGCCGGACCAGCACCACACACCTGGCCGCCTCGGGTTCGTGGAAATACGCAGTCGTACCCCCGGTCGTCAACCCATTTTACCTTCCATTTCCTGGAGCGATAAAGGCCGCAGAGGCAAAGTTTGCGACCGGCCCTATTGCTTACGAGTTTCCCAGCGCCTTTACACAAGACGCCGAGAACATTGTCGTAGACGGCCTCGCGGCAAAAGGCTATAACCTGATGGCCATACAGCCCGCAGACCCCGTCGCCGGTGACGCGACGATCAAGCGCCTCGTGGCCGCCGGCATAAAGGTCGTGTGCTTCGGTGCTCCGCCCGCGCAGCCGTCCGAAGCCGTCTTTGCACTCGCCACCGACGTCGAGAACGCCGCCTACTTTGCCGCTGTCCAGACCATCAAGATCATCGGTGGTAAGGGAAATATTGTTCACTTCTCGGGTGATGTGTCCGATGCCAACACGGCGCCTCGAATCAGGGGCGTCAACAAGGCAGTTGCGGCAACTCACGGCCGAGTGAAGCTACTGGAGACCATCACGAACGACGACAGCCCCAGTTCAGCCACGACCGCTGTGGCCGACGTGTTTGCGGCGCATGGAATTGCAATAAACGGGATCGTCTGCACCGCATACAATCCAGCCGCCGCAGTGGCCGAGCAGCTCCAGAAGGCGAACAACCACACTATAAAGTGTGTAGGTATCGACACAGCTACGGACACGATTGACGCTATAAAAACCGGCTTCCTCGCCGGAACAGTGATCCAAAATCCGTACGGAATGTGCTACCTCTCGATTTATTCTCTTAAGCTTCTCTCCGAGGGGTACACGTGGAAGAAGAGCTCGCCCTTCTTCATTGACTCCGGTACCGCGTTTGTCGACAAGTCCAACGTGGCCCACTGGCAAAGCCTTCAGGCTCAGCTGACCTCGACGCTGGAGGCTAGCTGGCTCAACTACTTCAACAAGCCTTAAAGCCTAAGACGTAAAGACGCAAGAGGTCGTCGCGGGTTGGCGGGATCAGCGGTGTCCCTCTTCCTGCTGACCCGAGACGACCAACGGAATGAAGGTGAGCCCAGTAACCACTGGGCGCCGGAGCACGAACTCACCAACAGTCTTTGACACGTACCAGGAGTTAGGCTGAGTGCCGTGTACGAGCAAATCGAGCCCATACGGCTCTACGAAATCGTCGTCGAGCGCCTGCAAGACTTAGTCATTGACGGCCAACTCAAGGTCGGGGATCGTCTACCCTCTGAACTGGACTTGGCGCGAAACTTCGGAGTGAGCCGCACCGCAATCCGAGAGGCGATTGGGTCTCTCGTGGAGCAAGGGATCGTTGTCGTCCGGCCAGGCAGTGGGACGTATGTCAGCCGCGCCGACGGACGCCCACTGCAGAGAACACTGAGCTGGTTAGCCCGAGTCCAAGGCGAAGCCGGGGACAGCTATCTAGCAGAGTTGAGACAGCTCCTGGAACCCGGGGTGTGTGCGCTGGCTGCGGAAAGAGCCACAGAGGAACAGATCTCCGAAATGAACTTGGCGCTCGACGCAGCCCATCGTACGCGGACCCAGCCCGAGGAGTTCATAGATGCCGACCTCCGGTTCCACCGACTGTTGGCAGAAGCCAGCCATAATCCGCTCGTCGGTGCTCTGCTGGACTCCATCGGAGATCTGCTTCGCAACCAGAGAATTCGTTACTACGTTGCCTCTGGCGGCACGAAAAACACCGAGAGAAACCACCGGAAGATTCTCGACCTCGTTGCGCAAAGACGCCCGGCCGACGCCTATCAGGCCATGCAAGACCACCTGCGACAGGTGATACACGATGCGGAGCGAACTCAGTCGTGAGAGTCACCGATCGGCCAGGCGCTGGAGAACTGCAGGTGAAGTCGAGCGGGGCCAGTAGCCCTCCGGGGCGTCGGCCGATAGGAAGGGCTCTTCTGGAGGGCGACTTCACCGCCGTGACGGTCGCCCTTGCCGTGGCTGTTTTAGTCTTCGACCTGGTCAGTCCCGGCTTCCTGTCGACATTCAACCTGGATACCTTGGCCCTGTTCGGCGCCATCGCGGTCATTGTGTCCTTGGGTCAAATGTTTGTCTTGAGTATCGGGCAGTTCAATCTTGCCATCGGTTCTATGGGAGCGTGCGGAGGCGTTACAACTGCTGCCTTGATGCAAAATGCAGGTGTGTCGGTCGTAGCTGCCATTCTGGTCGGCCTTGCCGTTGGAGTCATCGCGGGGGCGATTCAAGGGATATTGATTGCCTACACCCCACTAAACCCTTTCGTCGTTACTCTCGCCCTCGCCAGTGTCTATCTTGGTGTAGCCACCGGACTGACGGGGGCAGCTTCATTAGACAATCTGCCTGCGGGTTTCGACAATATAGGGTCCGCCGTCTGGGGCGGTGTGTCGGTTCAGTGGTGGGTTGCATTAGGCGTGGCGGCCCTCGCTTGGGCGCTTTTGCGGTTGACCTCCCTTGGGCCGCGGCTTCTGGCGACCGGTGGTGACCGCGCAGCGGCCTACCACGCCGGCGTTCAGGTAAGGCCGTTGACCGTAACAGCCCACACGCTTAGTGGGCTCTTGGGAGCGGGAGCAGGAATCCTCCTGGCCGCACAGCTCGACTCTGCACAAATTTCAATCGGCGGCGACTGGATGCTGCTCTCCTTCGCCGGTCCCGTTTTGGGGGGCACCGTCCTCAGTGGAGGCAAAATTTCGATCGTCGGTGCGGTGATCGGCGGCGCTTTCTTGACGGTGCTACAGAACGGCTTAGTTGTCATTGGTGTCAGCCCCTACTGGATCTCGGCCGTCTACGGGGTCGTAGTCGTGGCCGCGTACGCGTTCGACAGGGCGCGACGGCGCCGTGCGATTAGAACAGGACGAGCATGACGGAGATGCGAGGGGTGCGGGCGCGCGCAGCGGAACAGCTTGCCAAAGCTGGTGATACTGGCACCGGTGCTCAAGTCGTTGGAATCATCGTATTGATCGTGGTTCTCGGTGCCGGCATCGCGATTGTTCACAGAAACTTCCTCTCGCGCCAAAACTTCAGCGTCCTTAGCTACGAAGTCAGCACCTTGGCGATGATAGCTATGGGGCAAATGGTGGTGCTCGGGAGCGGAGCGATGGACCTGTCGGTCGGGGGCGTTGGAGGACTGGTTGGCGTGATGGCAGGTTGGGCGCTGGTGGTTTCCGACTTCCCCGTTGCGGCCGCGGTGGCTCTGGCCGTGGTGATCGGCGCAACTTGCGGATTCATAAATGGCTGGCTTATCGGACGGCTGGAATTCAGTGGCGCGACCGCTTTTCTCGTGACGCTTGCAACTGGCACTTTCTATGCTGGAGTCACCTTGGGCCTGACCGGCGCGATCCCGTATTACAACCTGCCCAGGCACTTTGACGCGCTGTCTGACAATGCTGTCGGGGGCGTGCCGTGGATGTTCTTTGTCATGCTGCTTATTGCGGCCGCCTTGTGGTTTGTGTACGCGATGACGAGCATCGGAACCCAAAACCTCGCTCTTGGCGGCAATCCGAACGCCGCAAGACTGTGCGGCATCCGGATTCGGCGCGTGCTCGTGGTGACGTTCATCGTGTCGGGTTGCCTGGCGGGAATCGCCGCCATCTTTTACACGGCTCAATTCGGTGCGGCAGAGCCGACGCTGGGAACAGATTGGCTGCTGCCGTCCTTCGCTGCCCCAATCATAGGTGGGACCGCGCTTTCCGGCGGGCGCGTGTCAGTTGTCGGCACCGTGCTTGGTGCGGTCTTCCTTGCGGAGGTTACAGATGCTCTCGTATTCCTAAATGTGTCTGCGTTCTGGAACACCTTCGTCGACGGAGCCGTGATTCTTTTTGCCATCACCCTTGACGTGGTTCGAAGACGCATCTCTTTGAGCTTTCTGGTCAACAGGTCGACCACAGCCGGATTGAGGAAAGTTGTCTATCGGTGAGAACGGTGTTGCAGATGCGGAGGAGGCCGTAGGATGACGACGATCGATGCTCATGCCCATGTATTTCCTCGGATCCGCGGACGGATAGGCGATGGCCCGGTTGTTGGGCTGCAATATGGCCGGGCTGCGGTGGGGGATGGGTCAGTGCAAATCTTGCCGCCCTTGAACGCTCATGTCGTCCACAACCCATTAATGTTGATAGCGGCGATGGACCTGGTCGGCGTCGACCGGGCGGTCCTGCTACAGGGTCCGTTTTACGGGTACTGCAACACCTATGTGAATGCGGCCGCCACGGAGTATCGCGACCGGTTTGCCGCCGCGATCGCCAGCGATCCCTGGAAGGACGGTAGACGGGGATTTGAGAAGGCATGCAAAGTTGCCGCGGCCGCACGGGCGTTTAAACTTGAATTCTCCGAGCGGACTGGCCTTTCGGGGCTGTACAGGGGCGCGCTCCTAGGCACAGCCGAGCTAGCTTGGCTTTGGGAAGAGCTCGACGCGCGCCAGATGGTGCTGGTGATCGATCTGGGTCACATCGGTGGGCTGGGCTACCAGACGGAGGCAGTCAGAGCCGTCGCGGCACGCCATCCCAATCTGAGGATAGTGATTGCGCATCTTGCTCAGCCGAGTCCAGCCGTTGTTAGGGACCGAAAGACGCGCAACGCCTGGCTTGATCAGGTGTCGCTTGGCTTGCTCGAGAATGTCTGGTTCGATACTGCGTCGCTGCCAGCATATTTCGCTCGGGAGCCATCCTACCGGGGACTGGCGGACTGCCTGCGGTGGGCGGTTGAGGCAATAGGCTCGGATCGGATCATGTGGGGCAGCGACATACCCGCGACCCTGCCGGGTGCCACGTATCAGCAGTTGCATGACGTCGTCGCGGAGCGTTTGGCCTTTCTTGACTCGGCGAGCCGGCAGCGGGTGTTCGGCGGTACCGCGTTGCGAGTCTTCTGGGGCGAAACTGGCGCTGACCCTAAAAGGGGGAGAAGTGCGATAGGTCGCTAACTTGAGAGTGTCAGTGTTCACGTCTCAGTGAACACAAACCCCAACGTAAAAGAGACGAGGAGAGAGTTATGCCGACAAGGCAAGTGTTCAATCAGCAACAAGTAGAGGGATTCTCACCGAAGGGCGCGGAGGGTACCTTCGTGTCGCGAATGCTGGTGGATAAGACCAGCGTGGGATCGGAACGACTGACCGTCAACCACTTCACGCTGAAAGCAGGCAAGCACACTGACCCGGGAAGCCATCCCCCACCATTCGACGAGCTGTACTACGTCGTGAGCGGGACCGGGTGGGTGGACCTCGGATCTCCGGCGACGGCTCACGAGGTGACGCCCGGGACGGTTGTTTTCATCCCCTGTGACACGGCTCATGCTCTGAGGTGCAGTGAGGAAGCAGATCTCGAAGTCATCACGGTGATGCCCGCGCAGCCGGTGCCAGGCGCCAATCCAGTCTATGACGCCAGGTTGGAACAGTGGGGTACGAGCTTTCGCATGGTCGAGGAGTGAGGGCGGCTTGCTGGGACTGGGTTTCCTATCGGCAATGTAGGCGCCATGGCTGATGAGAGGCAGTCCGTGATACTGGTCACTGGAGGGTCGCGGGGCATAGGTGCCGGGATCGCACAAGTGTTTGTGGCCGCCGGGGCAACCGTGATCGTCTGCGGCCGCGACAGCGTCGTTGGTGAGGCGACCGCTAGGGAGATGGACCACAACGGCCCGGGCCACTGCCAGTTTGTTCAATGCGACGTTTCGAATAGCAAGGACAACGAACGGCTGATCGAAGTGACACTTGCTCGCGAGGGGCGTCTGGACTGCCTAGTGAACAATGCTGGCTGGCATCCGCCTCACCGCCCTATTGACGAGGTGTCAGTCTCCGAATTCGAGGCGCTGATGCGACTCAACGTCACAAGTTACTTCGAGCTCTGCAAGCTTGCCTTGCCGGCGCTAAGAGCGACGCGGGGCAGCATCATCAACGTCGGGAGTTTGGTAGGAACTATTGGCCAGGAAGGCGCTTGCGCCTACACGGCGACAAAAAGCGCGATTTCCGGGCTCACCAAAGCACTGGCGATTGACGAAGCGCGATACGGAGTCCGTGTTAATGCGGTTCTGCCTGGCGTGATCGAGACACCGAGTCACCTGACCTACCTCAGCAGGCAAGCTGACCCAGCCGCAGCAGAGCATGAGATTGATCAATGGCAATGGCTGGGAAGAATCGGTCACGCAGAAGAGGTCGGACGAGTCTGTCTGTTCCTTTCCGGGGAGGGCGCCACGTTCGTGACAGGGGCTGACATCGTTGTCAGTGGCGGGGCGGAATTGGGTTACGGAATGAAGACCGGCTGGGCACAACCACTGGGAGTTCGGGGCTAGCAGGAATGCCGCCCATAACCACGGAACAGGCGGTCCGGTGCGCGGATCCGGAAAAAAACCAAGTAGACGATATCGCCATGAGAAGACCTTTCTCCATCACATAGGGGTCGGTTATGCAAACAACAGATGACCAAGGTTCTCTGGTACCGGTGCTCGAAGTCCGAAATCTGTCGAAGTCCTACGGCAAGCTGAAAGCGGTCGAATCCGTATCGTTCGCGCTGCGGAGCGGTCAGGTCACTGCCCTCGTGGGCGATAACGGTGCTGGTAAGAGCACGGTTGTCAAGATGATCGCCGGAGCATTGGTGCCGGATTCCGGGGAGATAGTTATTGGCGATACTCCGGTGCGGATTCCTGATCCAATTTCGGCTCGCCATTTCGGGATAGAGACCGTCTATCAGGATCTGGCCGTACTTCCGAATCTAGATGTCATAACGAATCTCTACATTGGTAGAGAGATCTATAGGCGTGGAGCAGGTCGTTTCCTTCGCATGGTGAATCGACGAGCGATGCTGGAGCAGGCGCGGGTGCTTCTCGCAGACCTCGATATCAAGATCTCGTCGTTGCGCCAACCTGTAGGCAGTCTCTCCGGCGGCCAGCGCCAGTCTGTTGCGATCGGTCGCGCTCTTGCTTTTGCCTCGAAGGTGTTGATCATGGACGAGCCCACCGCTGCTCTGGGCGTCGCGGAGTCCGCAGCAGTTCTACGGTTGGTCAACCACGCACGGGACCGTGGTCTGGCGGTTCTTATTATCAGCCACATTCTCCCCCACGTGATCGACTTGGCGGACCAGGTGGTCGTTATGAGACACGGCCGGGTCGTAGGCGTGCTTGGCAGGGAGGAGACCACGCAACAGCGGCTGGTGGAGCTGATCGTGGGTCAGGAGTCGGCGTTTCTCAACAGTTGAAGCCGGCAGAACAGAACGGTCTTACCCAAGAGTCTCGGCTCGGCGGTGCACACACGCACAGCTGAGCTGAGTCATCGCTTCGAGGCCATGCCCACGTCCCAAGGCTGAGTTGTTGGTCCCTCTAGGGCCTCGAGGGCACGGATCACGACAACGCTCCCAGCGTCGGGAATCCCACTGGCCCTTTCGCCCACCCAGGCGGCGCGACCGTGTTTGGGCACCGCGGACGCCATCTGCTCGGTGCCGGCGACTGCTGCGACGCGCATAAGCGGCAGGGCCTCTGGGACCGACGTCGCGCTTCGTGCCGCATGGAGGGCGGGGATTAGGGCGTCGAGAAAGGTCTTCTCGCCGGACTCAGCCCGCCCCCGTCGCTGCACCATCGCGATGCCGGCCTCGAGGGCCACAACAAGGGAAGAGAGGTCGTCTCGGGGCTCGTCTCCGAGAGCTTGCGCCGCTGCGGCGAGCCCCCGGGAGACGAGCGAGCCAAACGTCGACGGGCTCGTGCTGGCGCAGACCTGCGCCATTCCGGCGAGCAAATCCTTCGTTGATGCAACGGTCCCGTCTTGAGGGAGCCATTCGAGAACGGCAGCAGCAGCCGCGCGGACTGTAATGCCAAGGTCGCCGTCGCCTGCCGCGGCATCGAGTTCCCGAAATTCCTCTTCGTGGTCGATAAGGGACTTCAGCAACCGCTCGAGGGAACTGTTGGGGGAGGACTGGTCCATCAGAAGAGCCTCAACAAGGGAGAGTACGAGTGGGCATCGAGGAGCGAGGTGAGCTCGTCATCGAGCGTCATTACCGATATCGAGCAACCTGCCATCTCGAGACTTGTCGCATACCTGCCGACAAAGGTGCGGTAAACAGTGACTCCCATCGCAGCGAGCCGGTCCGCGACACGCCCGTAGACGATGTACAGCTCTTCCTCCGGAGTCGCGCCGAGGCTGTTGAGGAGGACCGCGACACGACTCGACGCGGACAGCCCGAGCTCGACACGGATCCCATCGAGGAGCAAATCGGCGATGTGGTTCGCGTCGCCCATCTCCTCCCGTCGGATGCCTGGCTCACCATGAATCCCGATACCGAGCTCCATCTCGCCCTCCAGTAGCTGGAATGTCGGATGGCCAGCCTCAGGGATGATCGTGGGAGACAAGCCAACCCCCATGGTCCGAGTGTTCGCCAGTGACCGTGCAGCGACCTTCGCTGTGTCGGACAGCGTGTAGCTGGCCTCCGCGGCAGCGCCCGCGCACTTGTACGCCAACGTCAAGCCCGCGACGCCCCGGCGGCTGCCGCTCGCAGAAGGCGGGGCGGAGGCGACGTCGTCTGCCGCACGCACCGTCTCCGTCTCGATACCCGAGTCGCTAGCCATGTCCGCAGCATCGTCGAAGTTGATGCCGTCGCCGCTGTAATTCCCGTAAAGGAAGAGGACGCCCCTGCCCGATTCAGAAGCCTTTGTCGCGGCCAGAATCGCCTCAGCCGAGGGAGACGAGAACGTATTCCCGACCGCTACCCCGCTGCACAGGCCTTGACCGACGTAGCCCAGAAAGAGAGGAAGATGTCCTGAACCCCCACCGGTGACTATGGCAACCTTCGGACCGGCTCCTGACGGCTCGACGCGCGTAAGAGCTCTCGGAAACCCGGGGACGGCGCGGAAGTCCTTCGGGTACGCCTTCAGCAAGCCGTCTAGGAAGTCATCGACGAAGTTCTTAGGGTTGTTCATTATCTTACGCATGCACCACGACCTCTCTCGACTCGGGCTAGGTAAATCTCAACCCGCAAGCCGGCCCAGAGCCGGCCACACAAACATGGGCCAACTAACTCCTCATTCCAGAGATTCAACAAAACGATACAAGGGCCTCGCGGCGATATCTGACCCTACCGCACGTCGTGCTACCGCAAACAACCGCTCTGTCCGTTGGTCCTGCCAATCCTTGTGCAATCATAGGGACTGCGGGCCCCAATCGGTGCGTCCCCTTTTCCGGTTGGCTGGCGCAGGGCCACGTGACTGTCATTTGGCGGCACGCCGAAGGAAGGTGAACTTGTGATCGCAGACGTTTTAGATTTTTCATTTACTGTGAGCGATATCGATCGCTCCGTCGAGTGGTACATAGGTGTGCTGGGCCTCGAGCTTGTGCATCGGCAGCGACAGGAGAATGAATACACGCCAATCTTGGTGGGTATTCCCGGAGCGGTGCTTGAGGTTGCTCAGTTCGTCGTTCCCGGGGTGCCACCTGCTCGATCGACACACGTCTTAGAATTGGTCGAGTACGTGACACCGCGTGGCCAGCAGTTTCATGGGCTTCCGACCAATGACGTTGGTTGCCCACATCTGGCGCTCTTAGTGACCGATATTCATGCGCGCTATGAAAGAATGTGCGAGCAAGGCGTCGAGTTTCGAAATTCACCGGTTGAGATAACCTAGGGTGTCAACGTGGGCGGCTTTGCTTGCTATTTCCGCGACCCAGACGGGATCACTCTGGAATTGTTGCAACCCTGCGAAGCCCGGCTTCATCAGCTGGGGCTCATGTGAGCACGGGCAAACGTGTACATTTGGCACCTTCAACGAAGAGCTAGCCGCGTCTAGGACAGCCTTAATGTAATGGCGCTCTGCGGCTGGCGACCGGGTCGGCTTATTTGAGGCTACGCCCAGCCGCTTCGCTCTTCATCGCGGCCGTCCGAGTTGGCACCCTCATACGGGGAGTCCGAACGACTCATCTGATCGAGCAGACGACCTCGGCACCCCTTATTTCCTGGCCTGCCTTGACGCGTACGGGCTGGGCCGCGGTACAGGTCTCCTGGCTGACAAGGGGGCTGTGGCCGGTCAGTTTGTACGCCCCCGGTGGCACCGAGAGCACGAACCTCCCGCTCTTGGCAACGGTGGCGGTGAAGTTTCGGCCAGCCGAGCTTCTCGCTGTCACTTGCCCCGGCAAAGCGACGGCGGCACCAGGAGCCGGACCCCCTACTCGGACGAGGCTTCCGGCAATTGTCCCGGCAGCTTGGAGAGGGTGCGCGCTAGCCGAGGAGGCTCGTAGCGAGTAGAGGATCGTCCTGGCTACCATGCCGCTGCCCGCTAGGCCGATGGACACGACGACGGGCTTCTCTCGCCCCGGCACTGTCACCTTGAGTACGAGAATCGAGTAGGCGTAGCTCGCGCCAGCGGCGAGACATGCGTGCAGCGCATTGAGATCCAGACAATTAGACGACGCCGTGACGCTCGGGGCGTAGGGACCACTATCGATCTGGACGCCGTCAACGGGAAGTTGCGGCCACTGGGCGAGGAGAGGACAGAAGACTGCATAGAACTTCTTGTCAGTGCTCAGCAGAACTGAGTCCGCGAGTCCGAGTGCCACACCGGACACGGAGCAGATCTGCCCGATTCCCATCGCGTAGTTGGTTCGCTTGACGGTCCAGTCGGATGGCACGGAGAAGGAAAGGCCGTCGAAACTGACCGAGACCCAGGACGAAGGCACCTGCGGCGCTGGTCCCGCTGCGAGCACAACCCGCCGCGGCGACGGAGCAAAGCTACCAAGGACCCCGACAGAGTCCGGTCCGTTGGCTGCTACCTCCATTCCGAGGGCAGGTGAGTAGTAGCCGGGTGCGCCATTGACGGTGACCAGATACAAGCGCAGTCCGTCTTGGCGAATCGACTTGTATCCCTGCAGCGAATCCGGAGGGAAGTACTGCGGTCTCATATACACGAGTGTCACTTGGGCACCGGGAGACTTGTTCTCCAAGCACGTCTGGGACACAGCAACCGTACCGAGAAAGATGGTGCCTGTGCTGGCGAAAACCCCGCAGTACTGCTCGTTCGGGTAGACGACGGAGAACGTTTTCGGTACCGCAACCTCCGCGTCCTTGTAGGCGACCTCTACCCAGCCGCCGGGAAGGGACTCCCGGAGAGCTGCCGACGACCGGTGTGAAGGTGCGGCAATGGCTGCGCTCGCACAAATCACGAGCACACAGGAAACAACGAGGGCCGACAACAGGGTTCTCTTCATGACACCTCCTCCAATGACGAAACGAAAGCGCGCCAACTGCACGCCATCATCGTCAAGAAGCAGGACGACCAGCGTTTCGCGTACTGGCGCACCCAAGATCCGGTCGGGGCCGAGTTGCCGGCGTGGCTGCGGCGAAGGTCCCGAGCTCCGACTGGCTCCCGACGACCACGACGCCGCGCAACCCGGCGACCCGCGAGATTGCGCGGAGAACGGGTGCGAGCTGCTCGCGCCATCACGGCGCGAAAACTCGGAGGCTCGCCGGGATGCCACAAAACACACAGCACAGGGCTGGCGCTCGTAGCCACCGCTTAGACGAGAACGCCGCTCAGCGCCAAAAGCACGCCAATTACTCCGGAGATCAACAGTCCGCTCACCACGTCGCGACGGGCGACGAAGAGCCAGAGGAAAGCACCGGCGAGGACGGGTACCTGCCACCACCGCTGGAAGGAGAGTCCTAGCGGTATCGCCGACCCGGCGATTGCGCCGATGACGGCTGGGCCTGCCCCGATGAGGAACGAACGGACGGTCGTGTTCGCCCGAATCTGATCGAACCGCTTCGCACCAAAGATTACAAACAGGAACGACGGTGCGAAGGCGATGAGAGCAGCAAAAAGCCCTCCAACGATACGGTGGGCCGCGTAGCCGACTACGGCGACGGTCTGGACGACGGGACCAGGGGTGACCTGACCGAGCGCCACTGCGTTCAGGAACTGTGGCCCCGTCATCCAGTGGTAGGTCGTGACGGCGTCGTGCTGCATGAGCGGGACGATGACGAACCCGCCGCCGTAAGAGAGCGCACCGACCTTGAGCGCCACCCAGGCAAGCGCCAACAAGCCTCCAAGTGGCGCCGCGTGCCCCGCTATGGCGGCGAGGACAAGGCGGCCCGAATCAGGGCGTGAGGGTGTTGCCGCGTGCCGGATGACGATCTCGGCGATCCCGCAGGCCAGCAACACGAGCACGAGGTAGGGGCCGATCGTCGCGCTGGCAGCACCACCGAGGAGCGCGTACGTCGCCCAACGGACCCGCTGCAGGCGTTTGCTGCCGATGCGCTCCAGACTCGCGGGAACGAAACCGCTTGCAGCTTTGATCGCCACTGCGGGCACTGCCGCACCTGCCCCGGCCGCTGCGCCGAGTATCCAAGCGGCCGGGTGGCGTGCCAGGAAGACTGCGGCGAGACAGAGGATGAGTACAAAACCGGGAACAATGAAACAGACGCCCCCGATGACGGCGCCGGCCGTTCCACGCAGACGCCAAGCGCAGAAGATCGCGAGCTGGGTTGACGCCGGACCCGGTAGGAGGTTCGTCGCGGCGATGCCGTCTTCGAACTCCTTCGCCTCGATCCAACCTCGTTGCTCCACGCACATCCGGCGCAGGAGGGCAATGTGGGTGGGTGGTCCGCCGAAACCGATGCAGCCAAGACGCGTCCACTCCCGGGCGATCGTCCAAAGCGACACCCTCGCATCGGTACTTGGCCGCGGCGAATGGTCCTCGGTCCTCACCGTGCGTCTTGTCCAAGCACCTCGGTCGCCAGCTCGCGCAGCTGGACGATGGTCTCGCCCAGAACCTGACGGCCCTTGGCGGTCGCCACATAGGACCGGCGCGCCCGTCCCTCGACGATCTCGGACTGGGAACGGAGCAGACCCTCGGCCTCCATCTTGTGGAGCGTCGGATAGAGCGAGCCAGGACTGATCCGATAGCCGTGGCGGCCGAGCTCATCGGCCAGCCACGCCCCGTGAACAGAGCCCTGTGCGCCGTGATGAAGGATATGCAGCCGTACGGCACCTCTGAGAAACTCTCGCACGAGAAAACGTTAACCGATATCTGATTTCGATATCAGTCTTTTGCCTGATCTCTTAGAGCAGTTCTTCGACAGCCTTAAGCTGCGTTGCGTAGCGTCGGTTCATGATGGGCTGCTTGGCCGTGTTCGTGTCACGCCGCGCCTGTGGCCAGTTTTGCGATCGAAGGGACAGACTCTTAGCCTTGGTGCGGGGCTGGTGACAAAGGAGGCTCGCGTGACCGAGTTGGTGGCGGGCAGAATAGTGAGCCGCGCCAATGATCACGTGTGCATCTCGGCGCTTACTCTTCTGAGCGAGGGCCTATCCGCATCTCGCTCGGTGTCACTCGTTGCGGGTGCATCATGGCAGTAGACCTCGGGGGAACTGCGACTTATGCATGCTCTCTCGGTGTCGTTGACGTAATCGTGCCCGTGCCGCTTACCCTCCACGAGTTTTCGATACGACAGTCCTCGGACTACAGCCGATGACGGTCGTCGAGGGGCCAGGCGCGTTCGGTCGCCTGGACCATGTGCCCATTCCCCTCGCGGATGGTACGCGACTGGCTGCTCGGATCTGGTTGCCAGACGATGCGCAAGAGCGTCCTGTGCCAGCGATCCTCGAGTACCTCCCCTACCGCAAGAACGACCTGTTCGCCGTCAACGACGAAGGACGCTTCGGGTACTTCGCCGCTCACGGCTATGCCGGCGTACGCCTCGACATCCGCGGCAGCGGAGACTCGGAGGGTCTGCTCACCGACGAGTACGTACTCCAAGAACAAGACGACGCCCTCGAGGCGATCGCCTGGATTGCCCGCCAGCCTTGGTGCAGCGGCGCAGTCGGGATGATCGGGAAATCATGGGGTGGCTTCAACGGCCTACAGATCGCCGCTCGACAGCCCCCTGCCTTGAAGGCGATCGTTACGGCCTACTCGACTGACGACCGTTATGCCGACGATGCGCACTACATGGGCGGCTGTCTTCTCACCCCCGAGATGCTCGAGTGGGGTACGACGATGCACACCGTGGCCACCTTGCCGCCGGACCCGAGGTCGGTCGGCGAGGCCTGGAAAGCGATGTGGCGAGAGCGCCTAGAAGGCTTCCACCCCCAGATGCATACCTGGCTCGAGCACCAGCGGCGCGACGAATACTGGAAGCACGGCTCTGTCAATGAGGATTACGGGTCGATCACCTGCGCCGTCTACGCCATCGGCGGCTGGTGCGACGGCTACCGGGACCCGGTGCTCCGGCTCATGGAAGGTCTCTCCGCCCCGAAAAAGGCCCTCATTGGGCCCTGGTCACACCAGTTCCCCATGGACGCATTCGAGCCTGGACCCTACATCGGCTT
>Ga0187867_10001052_pt1 | contig 24147 bp, 23 predicted proteins | sample June2016WEW_13_1_FD_132976 | JGI IMG/M metagenome (GOLD analysis project Ga0187867, IMG submission 132976) | Peatland microbial communities from SPRUCE experiment site at the Marcell Experimental Forest, Minnesota, USA - June2016WEW_13_10 | ecosystem: Environmental > Terrestrial > Soil >... | reverse complement strand
CTCGTTGCGCCGCCGCCGATTCAGATGTCCCCGTGGCCGCATCCATGCCGCTGAAAAGTGCTTCCTGCATGAGTCAAAGTCTACCATGCGAGTCAAGCATTTTTTCCCAAGCTCCGGGGGGGGGAATGGGACATTTGGGGCACGAGTTGGACATTTTTAGACGCAAAATCGGAAAAATAGCTCCGCTTTCGCGACAGGAAGATTGACAAAATGCCGCGAGAATTCCCTCGCACCACATTCAGCAATCGGCGATCATCTCCGCTTTCCCGGATTGCGAAAACGGGCCAACTCGCCGCTCATGATCTTGAATTGGGGGCTCATGTCGTCGCGGGGAACGCGGACGTCGATGACGCACACCTCGTTGCTGCCCATTGCGCGGCGGATCGCGCCGTCGAGTTCGCCCTTGGTGCGTTCGACCGTTTGGACATCATCCGCATGGGCGGGACGCCATGCCACAGCGTAAATTTCTTGACCTGACGGGCTACGGGGAGTTAAATTATGCGGTAGTCCATGCGGACGGCGGAAAACCCTACCTTTTCCCTGACTCCGATGCGCTTCAGCGCCGGTTTTGAGCGACTGACGTGACGCTTTCTTCGCCGTTGTGATGATTGGAGGTTTTGTATGGCTGCGGTTGGCCCTCAAGGCTCGGGAGGCGGTTTGATCGCCGCGGTCGTGGTTTTCACGATCCTGTTTGTGGCGGCGACGATCTTCGCGATCTATTTTGGCGTCGATGACGGGAAGAAGACGGAGTTGCTTCAGACGCAGGTGGATCGCAGCAAGGCGATCTATTCGTCACAGGATTTGAGCAATCTTCGCTACCAGGAAATTGCCCACAGTCCCAAGCCGGGACAGACGATTTTGTCGGTGGCGTTGCAGGATTCGCAGGAATTGGCGGAAGTGATCGACGGGAAGCTGGCGGCCAATGCGAAGCAACCCGGCGCCTCCGCGGAGGAGGCCCGCAAGGCACTGGCGGAAGCGGCCCAAAAGCTGCCGGCGCTGAATCTGACCCCGAGCATGAATCTGGTGTCGGTGATTAACAAGCTGACGGCATACGCCGCCGACCAGCAATACCAGAATACCCTGAAGCAGATGGCTCAGGACCAGGCGGCGGGGGACGCGGCCAGGCAGATCGCGCTGTTGCAGCAAGAGGTGCAGAAGGCCCAGGACGACGTGACGGCCGCCGACAAGGTGAAGAACGACGCCCTGGATCGGGCGCAGAAGGCGGAAAACGATTCTCAAGCGAGGATCAAGCTGTTGGCGCAGGCGATGGACGTCGAGCGGGGCCAAATGAACTCCGAGCTTCAAAAGGCGCAGCAATCAATCGAGGCCAAGGGCAAGGAACTGGACCAGGAAACGAGGCTGGCGTCGAAATTGACGGACAAGCTGGCGAAGATACGGATTTCGCCGATCGACCCGATGTTGCGGCAGCCGGATGGCACGATCGCGTCAGTGGCATCAGACGAAATCGTCTACATCAATCTGGGCCTGGGAGATCACATCGTGCCCGGGATGACGTTCGAGGTTTATAGCCGGCGCGAGGGGATTCCCAAGCAGGACGACCTGATGAACGCGGAAAACATGCCTGTCGGGTTGGCGTCGATAGAGATTGAGCAGGTTCTGGCATCGGTGAGCCAGTGCCGTGTTACCAGGATGGAGATCGGGCAGCACATCACCGAGGGTGATTGGATCGCAAACCTGGTGTATGACCGGAACACCAAATACAACCTGGTGGTTTACGGGGATTTCGATCTGGGTCAGACGGGCAAGGCGAAAAAAGGGGACGACCAGAAGATCAAGGCGTTGGTGACGGAATGGGGCGGGCACGTTCAGAAGGACATTGACGTCGATACGGATTTCGTGGTGATGGGCATGGAGCCGAAGTACGACCCGAGCCAATTCACCCCGGAGGAGTTGAACGATCCCCTGAACCGCCAGATGCTACAGAACGAGAAGGCGGACTACGATGCGTACCAGGCTGAGCTGGAAAAGGGGGAGAAGCTGGGGATTCCGATCATGAATCAGAACCGATTTCTTTATTTTTGCGGATACTACAACAGCGCGCAAAGATAGAAACCTGCCTGATTAAGGGGCAGTGGACCGACTCATCAAGGCTCACGGATACCCATCCGTGAGCTTTTTTTGCGCCGGGGGGATTTTTTATGCTACGGCCGAGAAATTCCAGGCGGCAAAACGGTCGTAAGTTCTCAGGTGACAATAATGAAAGGACGATGTTGCGGTTGAAGTTGACGCAAGTGACCGGACGGTTAGTATGCGCCGGCGGGAAAGCATTCATTCATTGTTGATTTTCCCGGACGTTGATGGAATTGGGCAGGAATTTGCCACCGATGAGTTTGACAGCCACTTCAATGCAGGCCGCCCCATCACCGCCGGCGACCGAGCCCGTGCCCACCGAGGCGCCGGAGTTCGAGATTCGTCCACGAAGCGGATGGGTGGCGATCGACTTCAAAGAGTTGATGCATTACCGGGAGTTGCTCTACTTCCTCACCTGGCGGGACGTGAAGGTGCGGTACAAGCAAACGGTGCTGGGGTTCGCCTGGGCGATCATCCAACCGGTGATGACGGTCATCATTCAGACCGTGATCTTCGGCACGGTGGCGGGGTTTGCCAGCAGATTGCCGCAGGAACTGAAGGACCAGCATATTCCCTATTCGTTGTTCAATTACGCGGGGGTGCTGGCGTGGACGTTGTTTGCCACGGGAGTGGGTTCCGGCGGCACGTCGCTGATGAACCAGCAGAACCTGCTGACGAAAATCTATTTCCCCCGGTTATTCGTCCCGACCTCCGTGATCGCGGCGGCGATGGTGGATACGTTGGTCTCGCTGGGAATGTTCTTTGTGCTCATGGCATGTTATCGCGTGGTTCCGCCGTGGACCATCGTCCTCATCCCCGCGCTCTTGTTGATGACCGCACTGGCGGCTATGGGAATGGCGTACGTGATGGCGTCGCTGACGGTGACGTATCGCGACTTCCGGTTTCTGTTGCCGTTCATGGTCTCCACCTGGATGGCGATCAGCCCGGTGGGATATCCGCTCGATCCGCGCCGGCAATGGATTCGCTGGCTGCTGCGGTTGAATCCGATGTACGGAATCATCAACGCGTTCCGGTCGGCGCTGCTCAAACAGCATTGGGACTTCCCCGGACTGGCGATCGCGATTGCCGAAGTCGGGGCAATCCTGGTCTTCGGGCTTTACTATTTCAAGAAAACCGAGCGGCGATTCGCGGACATCGCATAAATGCGAATCGCATAGGTGGGACATGAGCGCGGCAATCACCATCGACGGAATCGGCAAGTGCTATCAGATCGGCCTGAAGGCAGAGAAATATCTGACGCTGCGCGACACGATCATGTCGGCGATCAAGAGCCCGTTTCAGCGGCTGGCGGGGCTGCGGGGCGACGGGCCCAAGGAAGGGATGTTCTGGGCGCTGAAGAACGTATCGTTCGACGTTGGGCGCGGGGAGGTGATGGGAATCATCGGGCGCAACGGGGCGGGGAAATCAACGCTGCTGAAAATCCTCAGCCGGATCACTGAACCCACCGAAGGCCGCGCCAAATTGAAAGGCCGCGTGGCATCGCTGCTGGAGGTGGGGACGGGGTTTCATCCGGAATTGACGGGGCGGGAGAACGTCTATCTGAACGGCGCGATCATGGGAATGCGCAAGGCGGAAATCGACCGGAAATTCGACGAGATCGTCACGTTCGCCGAGACCGAGAAATTTCTCGACACGCCGGTGAAGCGGTATTCCAGCGGCATGTACGTCCGGCTGGCGTTCGCGGTGGCGGCGCATCTGGAGCCGGAGATATTGATCGTGGATGAGGTGCTGGCGGTCGGGGACCAGGAGTTTCAGAAGAAATGCCTGGGCCGGATGCAGCAGGTGGCGCAGGGGGACGGGCGGACGGTTTTGTTCGTGAGCCACAACATGGGCGCGGTGCGAAACCTGTGCGATCGCGCGGTGTATCTTCGCAACGGGGAGGTCGATCAGATCGGCGACACCGACGCTGTCGTCGATGCCTATCTGAACAGCACGATCAGCGCCGAAGAGAGCGACCTGCTGAAGCGCCCGAGGTTTCCGGGGTTTTTGCACACGCTGGCAAAATTCGTGGTGATTCCACCGGCGGGCAAGGCCCGCGTCGTCGCCGGCGGGCAGGCGACCTTTGAATTCGAACTGGACGTGAAGGAGCCGGTGCACAACGCCTGCCTGGGCTTCATGTTCAACTCGGACAAGGGATATCGCGTGCTGGGATTGAACAGCCGGCTGGAACTTCGCGGCGTGACGCTGGAGCCCGGGCGGCGGATCGTGCGCTGCAAGGTCGATTCGCTCCCGCTGAAGCCGGGAAGATACGTGATGGACATCGAGATTCGGAGTAATGCGCGGCCCTACGATTACGTGGAGCACGCGTCGGTGGTGGACGTCGAATTCGACGATTTCTACGGCACGGGGGAGATGCTCTGGAATTACGAGGGAAGCGTGCTGCATCGCGCGAGTTGGGAATTCTAATGGTCATGGCGCCCGAAACAACAAGCCCGACTCAACAGACGATGACGCTGCAAGAGGCGTTGAAGCAGGTTTCGATGACCGCGGCGAACGTGGGCAATTCCGCCGCGTTCGAGGCGGTGCTGGAAGACTGGATCAAATTTCTCGGCGGCAGGCCCGGGGAAATCGCCATCGTGGACGGTGGGAGCGCCCCGGCGATGCACGACGTCTATTGGAGGCTGTTCAAGGAGAACAAGATCGACAAGCTTCAGGTGATCCGCCCTGAGCATTGCGAGAACGACCGTGATAAGTGCTATTACCAGGAACACCTCGCCGGCGCGTTCGTCGCCAATCCGTACGTGCTGTTTTTCAAGTCGGACACGTTGCCCTATCGCCAGGGCCACGAGAACTGGCTCGTCGAGGCGATGCAATACCTGGATCGCGCGGACACGTTCGCCGTGGGCGGGAGCTTCAACGTTCCAAGCAAGCATCACGAGGCGTGGCCGGGATGGTATTTCAGCGACAAGTGCAGCCTGAATTTCGCGTTGATGAAGCGGATCACGTTCATGAAGGCGATGGAGGAATTCGCCGGCGAATACATTTCCAGCGGGTTTCGCGGAAAGAGCCCGATGGGCCCCAACGGCGGACGCTACGTCATGGAAACGGCGTTCGAGCGCTACATTCAGAATCACCAACAGTACACGCTGGTAAAAGTCGAGGACCCCACCTGGACGGTGTTTCACACCAACATCCAGGGCAAGCGGCTGATGGAGGTGCGGGAGAAATACCTGGCGCGCGTGGGCGTCGAACGCTACATGAACGCCAAGGTAAACAACCGCGTATGGGGCGGTTGCTTTTACGGTCAGCCGGAGAGGCGCTGGTTGAACTTCAGGTGGAGAGTCAGCGAATGGGTGATCCAGCCGATTGCGCGTGCGATCAAGCGGCTCCTGGGAACGGCGGCCCATTGATAAAGATTCACCGCGAAGACGCGAAGGACGCGAAGTTGCGCGAAGAAAAAACAGAATTTGATTTTAACTTCGCGCAACTTCGCGTCCTTCGCGTCTTCGCGGTAAATCTTTTCAGTAACGCTCGATCATGAGGATCAATTTCATCCTGACCAACGCGAGCATGTCGGGCGGGACGCGCGTGATCGCGACGCAGGCGCGCCAGTTGATGGCGCGGGGGCACGAGGTGCGGGCGTTTTCGACCCCTCCACGGCCGCCGGGATTTCGCAAAACGGTCAAATCGTTGTTGCGCGGCAGGGGCTGGCCGAAAATCTGGAAGTTAGGCCCGTCATTCTTCGACGGCAGCGGCGTGCCGCACACCGTCCTCCAGAAATTCCGCCCCATTTCCAACTCCGATTTGCCCGATGCCGACGTCGTCGTGGCGACGTGGTGGGAGACGGCGCCGTGGGTTTGGCGGCTTGCGCCGTCGAAGGGGGCCAAGGCCTTCTTCATTCAGCATCACGAAATCTGGAGCGGATACCCCAAGCAGGTGGACGCCGCCTGGCGATTGCCTCTGCGCAAGATCGTGATTTCACGATGGTTGAAGGAATTGGCGGGGGAAAAGTTCGGCGATCGGGACGTTTCGCTGGTCCCGAACAGCGTGGACATGAACCTATTCAACGCCCCGCCGCGTGCGCGGCACGAGCGGCCGACCGTGGGATTGCTCTACAATACCATCTGGTTCAAAGGCTGCGACGTGGCGTTGCAGGCAATCGAAATCGCGCGGCGGGAAATCCCGGATTTGCAGTTGGTTGTGTTCGGTCAGGAGAGCGTTCGCCGCTGGATGCCGTTGCCGCAAAGTGCGCAATATTTGATCAATCCCCCGCAGGAAACGATCCGCGACATTTACGCCAGGTGCGACGTCTGGCTATGCGGCAGCCGGTCCGAAGGATTTCATCTTCCGCCGCTGGAGGCGATGGCCTGCCGATGCCCCGTCGTTTCCACGCGGGTTGGCGGTCCGATGGATATCATCGAGGAAGGCAAAAACGGGTTTCTGGTTGACGTGGAGGACCACGACGAATTGGCGGAGCGATTGGTGCGGGTATTGAAATTATCGGACCAGGGGTGGCGGGCAATGTCCGATGCCGCGTATGCTACCGCCTGCCGATATACATGGCAGGACGCCGCCGCGTTGATGGAAGAGGCGTTGCTGACGACGATTGAAAGGTCCCGGACCAAGCGGGCGACGGAGGCCTGAAATAGACGTTGGCAAGACCGGGCCGCGCACCGCCGTTTATTGGACCACCGCCGCTCGTTGGAGTCGCAAGAATGCTTGGGATTCAAGGCAATGCCTTCGCGGCGCTGGCGCTGTTCGGGTACATCCCGTTCGCGTTCCTGTTGTTCGCCGTTCTTCCTCCGCGCAAGGCGGTCATTTATGACTTCCTGGTGGCGTGGCTGTTCCTGCCGATGTCGCATTTGCCGCTGCACGGCTTCACGGATTTCAACAAGATGTCGGCGGCATGCGTGGGCACGCTGCTGGCGACGTGCGTCTTCGATCTGGATACGGTCCTGTCGTTCCGTCCGAAACTCCGGGACATCCCGATGCTGGTCTGGTGCCTGTGTCCCTATGTCTCCTCCTACTTCAACGGGCACAGCACTTACGACGGCGTTTCGGCGGTCGTGTACCAGACCACAACCTGGGGATTGCCGTACTTCATCGGGCGGATTTACTTCAACGACCTGAAGGGGCTGCGTGAACTGGCGATCGGGATCGTGGTCGGGGGGATGCTGTACCTTCCGTTCGTCTGGTTCGAGTTGCGTATGAGCCCGCAGCTTCACCGGATTGTTTACGGATACATGCAATATGAATTCGCCCAGTCCACGCGCTACGGCGGTTACAGGCCGATGGTGTTCATGCAGCACGGGCTTGCGGTGGCGATGTGGTTGGTAACCACCGCCATGACGGCATTCTGGCTTTGGCGATGCAAAGTCGTGGACAAGCTGTTGGGCATTCCGATGTGGTTGGTCTGCCTGTTGCTGGTGGGAACGGCGGCGTGGGACCACTCGATCGGCGCCGCGGCGCTGATGGTGGTTGGATTGGCGGTGCTCTGGCTGACGGGAATCACCCGATCAAGCGTTTGGATCGTCGCTTTGACGCTGATCCCCCCTGTCTGGATGGTCGTTCGGACCACGGGTTTTTGGAACGGACACGACCTGGTCCAGTTCATCCAACAATATGACAAGCGGGCCGCCGGGTCGCTTTCCGTGCGCCTTCACAGCGAGCGTGCCCTGACCGACCGGGCCATGGAGCATCCGATCTACGGCTGGACCGGCTGGCACCTCTACGAAGGCCGGGAAGTAACCGAAAACCGCGCCGTTCCCGACCAGATGTGGATCATCGCCTTCGGAAAATTCGGCCTGATCGGGTTGATTTCGATGACCACCACGTTGTTGTTGCCCGTGCTGGTTCTGGCATGGCGAATTCCCGTGCGATACTGGCAACACCCGGGCGCCGCGCCGGCGGCGGCGCTGGCGATGCTGCTCACCCTCCACATGTGCGACATGCTGTTTAACGCCATGGTCAACCCGATCTTCATCCTGTGCGCCGGCGGGGTGACGGGGCTGAGCTTCTCGCTCCGCGGGTCGTCCCAGCAGGCGCCCGCCCGGCCTATGCTCATGAACGCGCCGCCGCATCCGGTGCCGATGGGTCCGAGCGCCGCATCGGCTTGAAACGCCCCACGGAAATCCGCCCGTGTATCTGGTTCCCATTCAAGTTCCGATCTATCTGGACGGCGACCGCAAGCTGGTCACGACCGAATGGCTCCGATCGCTGGAACTGTTGCGTGACAGCTTCGGCGGACGGTTCGGGCAAATCGCCGTGGCGGCGCCAAGTTTGCCGGCAAAGAGCGCATCGGTCGAGCAAACGCTGGTGGAAGTGCCGCAAAACGCCGACGGGCTCGAGTTCTTCCCCAGCTTCGACAAGCGATGCCGCGCTCGGCGATTCTGGTTCCACGATCGCGCCCGATGGCAATCGGATCTTGTCGCCCTAACCGGGCGCGCCGAGGTCGTTCACGCGGGGGTTGACGACGTGTATCGTCCCATCGCGTTCGAGGGGTTCCGCATCGGATTGCGTTTCGGCAAGCCGACGGTATTCGTCCAGGACACCGACAACGTGGTGCAGCAGCGCCAGCTTGTCGCCGGCCAAGGGCCGGCCCTGCGCGCCAAGGTCGGCGCTTACACGTGGATCTATGAGCGGATGTGCCGATGGGGCGTGGCGCGGGCGGACTTGTCGCTGCTCAAAGGCTCGGCCCTGATTCGCCGCTACGGCGCCTACGCCAAAAACGCAAAGGAATTTCATGATACGTCGTTTTCCGCCGCGGACATCGTCGCGCGGGACGAACTGGAACGGAGATTGGCAACGCTGAGCCAGCCGCGGCCGCTGCGCCTGGTCTACTGCGGGCGGCTCACGGGACGCAAGGGCGTGGATTGGAGTTTGCGCATTTTGGCCCGCGGGATCGCGTTGGGCGCATCCGTGGAATTCGACGTGATCGGGGATGGAACGGAGCGCCAGGGACTCGAGTCGCTGGCCCAGTCCGCCGGAATCGGGCAGCGCGTCCGGTTCCTCGGATCGTTGCCGTACGACGCGGCGCTGCTCAAACGGCTGGCGGGCTATGATGGAATGCTGTTCACGCCCACGGCCGAGGATACGCCGCGGATGATTTTCGACGGCTACGCGGCCGGGTTGCCGTTGGTGGCGTTCGATATCGGCTATGTTCGGGAACGACTTGAGCAGGAACACGCCACATTTTTGATGCCGCGCGAGCGAATCGAGGAATCGGCCGCGGGCCTGGCGAGACTTTGCCGGAATCCCGGACAATTGGCGGAGCTTTCCCGTTCGGCGCGGGTTGCGGCGGAATACCACAGCGCGGAAAATTGGTATCGACGACGTGCCGAATGGACGATTGAAGCTGTTGAGAGACATGCCCGTGCCAGGGGCACGGCCGCCGTAGGAAGAGCCGCATGAATTTGCTGGTTATCATCGTCAATTATCGGACGCCCAAGCTGACGCTGGATTGTCTGGCGTCGCTGGCGCCGCAGGTCGACGACGGGCTGCAAGCGCACGTCATCGTCGTGGACAACGCGTCGGGCGACAATTCCGTGGACTGCCTGAGGCAGGCCATCGCCAAAAATGACTGGGGAAACTGGGCAACCGTGATGCCCGCCAAGGCAAACCTCGGATTTGCCGGGGGCAACAATCTGGCTTTGGATAAGCTCCTGGACCATCCCGAAGCGCGGTACGTCCTGCTGCTGAACAGCGACACGATCGTCGGCGAAGGCGTATTGCGGCATTGCTATGAAAAGATGGCCGCCAATCCCTCCATCGGGATCATGAGTTGCCTGCTGCTGAATCCCGACCACAGTGTGCAGAACGCCGCGCGTCGGTTGCCCACGCCATGGCGGATGGCGGCGATCAGCTTTGGGCTGCCGTGGATTTGGCCCAGGGGATTTGCCTGGGCGGACCTGGACGATCCCGGTTGGGACCGCCGAACCGAATCCCGCGAGGTGGAGTGGGTGGGCGGCGCGTTCATGTTCATCCGGCGAAAAGTGATCGACAAGCTCGGCGGGCTGGATACGCGGTTTTTCTTCTACGGCGAGGACGTCGAATTCTGCCGCCGGGCCAGGAAACACGACTGGATCATCTGGTACGACCCCGCGGTTTCGGTGGTCCACGTTGCCGGAGCGTCCAGCGATCCGAGCCGCCTCGATCCCAAGGAACGCAATGCGTTGAAATGGCAGGCGAGATATCTGATGCAGCGGCGCTGCTACGGGTTGGCCGCGGAGATCCTTCTGCGCGCGGTGGATATCGCCAGCTTTGGACTGCGGTTCTTGAAGCTGCTGTTTATGCGGCGCAGCCATTCACCGGAGTTCGCGGCGCAGAAGGACGTGCTGACCATGCTGCTGCATTGGCCGGCGGCAGGCGAAGCCTCCGTCGCGGCAGGCGAAGCCTCGGCGGCGGCAAACAAGAGGTGACCACTCATGCCGCGACGACCCCGCGTCGCCTTTGCCCTGCCGGGCCTGCACAGGGTCGTGCGCGGGGCGGAGACGGCCTTCGAGCAGATCGCACGGCATCTGGCGCGCCTGGGGCATCAAGTCACTGTTTTCGGATCCGGCTTGCCCAGGGCCGGCGAGCCTTATCGCTTTTCCCACGTGCCCTGCGTTCCCCGAGAAAGGTTCGAGAATTGGCCTAAATTCCCGTTTCTCCGCTCCCATTATGCCTGGGAGGAACTGACGTTTGCGCCGGGACTGCTGCGCCAATTCCAAGCCCGCGATTTCGACGTATCCGTCGCCTGCTCTTATCCGTATTCGAACTGGATTCTGCGCCGCCACGGAGGCTCCGCCTGCCGCAAGCCGGTGAAACACGTCTTCGTCACGCAGAACGGCGATTGGATGGTGCGGTCGAACGACGCGGAATACCGGCTCTTCGGCTGCGACGGTTTGGTCTGCACGAACGGGCAGTATTTTGAGCGGCATAAGGATCGATTCCGCTGCGCCCTGATCCCCAACGGCGTGGAGCCGGACGTTTTCAAGCCGGGCGAGGGCGACCGATCCGCATACGGTTTGCCCGCCGACGGGCCGGTGGCGCTGATGGTCAGCGCGCTCATTCCCTCGAAGCGAGTCGTCGAAGGCGTGCGCGCCGTGGCCAAAGTGCCCGGAATATTTCTGGTCATCGCGGGCGACGGCCAATGCCGCGACGACGTGGACCGCGAAGGCCGCCGCCTCATGGCGGGAAGATATCGGCGATTGCAATTGCCTCGTGAACGGATGCCCGGGCTGTACCGTTGCGCCGACGTGTTCCTTCACATGAGCCGCGAGGAACCCTCCGCCAATGCATATTTGGAAGCGTTGGCGACGGGCTTGCCGGTGGTGGCGCACGATTGGGAGGTGACGCGCTGGACGCTGGAGGAGACCGGCGTTTTGGTGGACACGGCCGATCTGGCCGCGGTCGCCAACGGCATTTGGCGCGCGATCCCCCGCCGCGAAAGCGCTGACGTCGCGGCCCGCCGGGCGCTGGTCCAGCGCCGGTTCGCCTGGTCGGTGTTGGCGCCGAAGTACGCGGAGTTCTTTTTCGAGTTGCTTGACGCGGACCCGCGCGGAGCGGGGTGTTCGCAATGACCGCACCCGCCGGATATCCTCTTTAAAGCACCCGGGCATGCCGCACTTCTTCTACATTCCGTTTTTGTTCGCGATCGGAGCGTGCGTTGGAAGCTTTTTGAACGTGGTGGTGTATCGAATGCCGCGGGGGATGTCGCTGATCAGGCCGCCATCGCGCTGCCCCGAATGCGAAACGCCCCTGGCGTGGTATGACAACGTTCCCGTTTTCGGGTGGATTTACCTGCGTGGAAAGTGCCGGTATTGCCGCAAGCCGATTTCGCCGCGCTATCCGATTGTCGAGGCGGTCACCGGCTGTTTGTTCGTCTTCTATTACATCATGTTTTTCATTTTGCACTTCGGGCCCACGGGGGAAATGAGCTGGCCGATTTACGGGTTGTACACGATGCTCATCAGCGGGCTGCTGGCGGCCAGCGTGATCGACGCGGAGTTGTTCATCATCCCCGCGGGAATCCCCTGGTGGATCGCGGCCGGCGGGATCATCGTGCATGCCGTGGCCGATCAGCCGGGATCGGCCGGTTCTCTGATGCAGTGGCCATCGGCGTTGGCGCTGTGCGGCGGATCGGCGATTGGGCTGGCCATCAGCGTGGCGATGCTCCAATTGCGGATTTTGCCCCTGAGCTTTCCGACGGGAGATTTGCTGGAAGTGGAACGGGCGGAGTTGGAAGAGAAGGCCAGGAAGGCGGCCGATGCGGGCGAGCAAGGCCCGGACGTTCCGCCGGAATTCACCGCCGCGGAGATTCGCCGGGAGATTCGCAAGGAGATGTTGTTTCTGATGCCCCCGCTGGTTCTGGGGGGAGTCTCCGTGCTGCTGCACCTGCACGCGCCGGCCGTGCGCCAGATGTGGTACGCCGCCGCCAGGATCGACTGGCTCAACGCGGGAATGGGATCGCTGTTGGGCGGTATGGTCGGCGCGTTCGTGGTGTGGCTGACTCGGATTCTCGGCTCCTACGTCATGGGGAAAGAAGCCATGGGATTGGGAGACATGCACCTGATGTTCGGCATCGGGGCGGTGCTCGGCGGCTCAGCCGCAACGATCACCTTCTTCATCGCTCCCTTCGCCGCCATCGCCGTCGGAATTTATCTGCTCATCGCCCATTCGCGCCGCCAGCTTCCATTCGGTCCCTATTTGAGTTTGGCGGCGGGCTTCGTCATGCTATTTTATCCCCCGATCGCCGCGTACCTGCAGCCCGGATTGCAAGCCATGATCGCCCTGATTCGCCAGATGTTGCCGGGCACTTAACCTGCGAGGATCTTATGGAAAACCTTTGGCTCAAGATCAAAATCTGGACCAAGATCACGATCTTCCTGGCTGTCGTGGCCTACCTGCTGATGTTCACCTACAACAACTGGGATGAGGAACTCACCATCTGGGTTTTTTTCGGCCATACGTTTCACCACGTCTCGGCGCTGGCGGCGATGCTCATCGTGCTTCTCGGCGGCGTCCTGGGCACCTTTCTGGTGCGGATGGCATATCATGCGGTGAGGCAGATCCGCGAACTCAAACAAAAAAACGCAACCGCCAAGATGCACAAGGACGTCGCGGACATCAAGGCGAAGGCCGCGATGCTGCAAACCAAGCCGCAAACCCAATCGGATACGAGCGCCTCGCCGTGAGCGGCGAGGCGGAAACTCGAAATTCGAAACTCGAATGACGAATCAAATGCGAAATTCGAATTTCGGCATGCTATACTCCACCCCATGTCCATCGCGATCGTCGATTTCGGAATGGCCAATCTGCGTTCGGTGCAAAAGGCTTTTGCGCAGGTCGGGGCGGAGGCGAAGATCATTTCCCGGCCCGAAGAGATCGACGCGGCCGACAAACTGGTGCTGCCCGGCGTCGGGGCATTCAAGGATGCCGTCGCCACGCTCCGCGAAAGAAAACTCGCCGAGGCGATCGTCCGGCACATCGAAAAGGGAAAACTGTTCCTGGGCATTTGTTTGGGACTACAGATGCTGTTCGACATCGGATACGAGGACGGCGAGCACCGGGGCCTGGCGGTCCTCCGCGGAAAATGCGTGCGATTTGACGTGGATACGACCCTGGGATTGAAAGTCCCGCACATGGGCTGGAACCAGCTCATCGTCCGCAATCCCTCGCCCCTGCTGACGGATTTGGCGCCGGGATGCGGCGTATATTTCGTGCACGGCTATCACGTCGTTCCGGACGACCCATCGGTGATCGCCACCGAAACCGACTACGGCCGCCCGTTCGTCAGCAGCATTCGCCGTGAAAACATCATGGCCACGCAATTCCACCCTGAAAAGAGCCAGAAGGCCGGGCTGAAAATTCTGGCGAATTTCGCGGGAATGTGACGGGCACGAAACCATTCCGAGAGGATGGCGAGATATGGCGGCAATCGGACGGTGGGGCGCGACGTGGGCGATTGTGTTTCTGAGCCTGACCGGGTGTTCGACAATCCCTGATTTTCACTCCGTGTCATTCAGCGGACGCAGGTTCAATATTTCAGATTACGGCGCCGTCGGCGACGGCAGGACCAACTGCACGGCCGCGATCCAAAAGGCGATCGACGTCTGCGCCTCGACCGGCGGCGGGCAGGTTGTGGTTCCGAGCGGGACATTTCTCATCGGCCCGATCAATCTGGCCAGCAACATGGATTTCCATTTGGAAAAGGACGCGAAGCTGCTTTGCAGCCGCAATTTTGACGACTACCCGCTCGTCTACGCCAGTTTTCTCGGCAAGGACACGGTGCAATGCGCCTCTGGGATCACGGCGAGGAATCTGCACGACGTTTCGATCACCGGGCCGGGCGTGATCGACGGGCAGGGCGAGGCCTGGCGAACGATCAAGAAATCCAAGCTCACGCCGGAGCAATGGGAGAAGATCGTCCAATCCGGGGGCGTGGTCAACGCGACGGGGGACCAATGGTGGCCGTCGCGCTCGGCCATGGAAAACCAGCAAGCCCTGGCCGCGCTGCGGGAATCCAACGAGCCGCCGCGGATGGAAGATTACGTCAAATTTCGCGACCTGCTTCGCCCGGACATGGTCGCCCTGATCCACTGCGATCATCTGCTGCTGGACGGCCCGACGTTTCGCAACTCGCCGTTTCGGGCCGTGCAGGTTTTGCGGTGTCACGACGTGGTCGTGCGCAATTGCACTATTTACAATGAAATCTGGGCGCAAAATGGCGACGGAATCGGCTTCGATTCCAGCCGGGACGTCCTCATGGAAGATTCGACGGTTTACGCCGGCGACGACAACGTCGTCCTCAAGAGCGGCAAGGACGAGGAAGGCCGCAAATACCATCTGCCCACCGAAAACGTGACCATCCGCCGATGCACCAGCATGTGGGGCCACGGCGGGTTCGTCCTCGGGAGCGAAACCTCCGGCGATATCCGCCACGTGTACATTACCGACTGCGTCTGCGATGGCACGGACGTGGGCCTGCGATTCAAAAGCGTTCGCGGCCGCGGCGGAGTGGTCGAAGACATTCACGTTGACCGGGTCACCATGTCCCACATCGCAACACAAGCGATTCTATTCGACCTGTTTTACGAAAAGGCCGATTCCAAGCCCGAGCCGCACAGCGAGCGTACGCCGTGCTTCCGCGACTTCGACATCCGCAACGTCACCTGCCAAAGCGCCGGGCAGTCGCTCTGGATTAACGGCCTTTCCGAATTGCCGGTCTACAATCTTTGTTTTGAAAACGTGCGCCTGGCCGGCGACAGGGGCGCGGTGATCTCCGAAGCGAAAGACGTGACGTTCAAGCACGTTCAGATCGAGTCGAAAACATCTCCGGCGTTTTCAACACAGAATGCCGCCGGGCTGAATCTGTGGGATTTACAGACAAAAGTGGGGGATTAGCGGGCCCTTCCGTGATTTTCATGTCGCCAGGCGCGAATGGTAGAGCATGAAATAGATGATCACCCCCGTCACCGAAACGTACAGCCAGATGCAGAACGTCGGAATGGCGATCCGCCGATGGTTGATCCAATCGCGGCGATAGGCTCGGAGAAGAGTCAGGTAAATCATCGGAAGCATCACCATCGCTAAAAACAAATGGGGGAAGAGAATCGCCAGGTAGGTGTATCGCAGCCAATGCGGGGCATGGGAATGGACGGTCGTGTGCACGCCGTGAAGATAGTGATTGGCGAGATAGCAGACCAGGAATGCAGTGGAGACGGCGGTGGCGGTGACCATGGTGAATCCGTGGGCTCGCCAGCGGCCGGTCTTGATGAAGAAGAAGCCCAGGCAAAGCAGGATGCAACTGGCGGCGTTGAGCGTGGCGTCGACCGCGGGCAGGACGGTCATTTTCCGGCTCCGGTCGGATGCGCGCTGAGCATTTCGGCGTCATGAACGAGGGCGTCCATCCGCTGGGGGACGAAGGAATCGTAATAGCCGCGGAGTTTTCCCTGGGCGTCGATCAGGACGAAATGCTCATCGTGCTGAATGGGCGTGTTGCCGACGGCGGGAGAGAAGCCGAGTTTCATGGCGCGGATGACGCGCTCCTGGGTTTTTTCGTCGCCAGTCAGGAAAATCCAGCGGTTGGGTTGCGCGTGATATTTGGCGGCATATTCTTTCAGGACGGGTGGGGTATCGTGGGCCGGATCGACGGAGAAGGAAACGAGCAACACGTCCGCGGGCAATCGGTCCTGCAATTCGGACATGTGTGCCGACATCGTGGGGCACAGGGATGCGCAAGTGGTGAAGATGAAATCGGCGATCCAGGGATGGCCAAGGAGTTGGGCGTTGGTGGCTGGGTTGCCGTACTGATCGGTGAGAGTGAAGGATGGGACGGGATCGAGAATCGGCGGCGGGGAGGACGGCGTATCCGTGGACGGAACGTAGGTAAAGCCTGCGGCTCCGGAGGCAAAGCCTGCCGCTTGGGAGTTGGGGTTTGAGTTCACCGGCAGGGTTTTCATGGCAACAACGCCGACCATGCCGCCCACGGCGACGATCCAGAGAATGACGGTGATGATCTTTTGAGGTTTGCTCATAAAAGGGCTATTGCAAATCCGCCGCCACGCGCCGGCCGGCCATGATGCTCGAAGCCAGAAACATGGCCGCGGCGAACGCGAGACTGATGCCAAGACAAACAGACCACGACGGAAGCCGAAGGTTAGTGGAGTTGGTCCAGTAAAGCGCACGGCGCAGGGCGGACACGCCGTAGGTGAGGGGATTGACGCTCATCAGCCAGCGCATGGCGCCGTGGGCGCCGTCGGCGGGGAACATCGCCCCGGACAGGAACCACATGGGGATGAGAAAGAGATTCATGATGACGTGAAAGCCCTGGGTGGAACTCATGCGCCAGGCGATGCAAAACCCCAGCCCGGCCAGCGCGAAGCTGACGATGAACGTCACGGCGACGGCGGCGAGGAATGAGATCGGGCCAAGTTGGATCCCGACCAGGGGGGCCAGGAGCAGAAACAGGACTCCTTGCGCGGTTGCCAGGATTGTTCCGCCGAGCACCTTGCCGAGGACGATCGCCATGCGCGAGACGGGAGCGACGAGTACGGATTGGAGAAATCCCTCGCGGCGGTCCTCGATGACGGAGATTTCCGAAAAGATGGCGGTGAAAAGGAGGATCATGACAAGGGTGCCGGGAAAGAAATATTCGATGAAATTGCCGCCGCCGGGCATATCGGAGCGGAAGCTGTGCCCCATGCCGGCGCCGATGACGATCCAGAAGAGGATCGGCGTCGCCAGGGCGCCGATAATCCGGCTGCGCTGGCGGACGAAGCGGATAAGCTCGCGCCAGCAGAGCGAAACGGCGGGCAGAAAAAGAGACGAAGAGATCGAGGAAGAATCGGGGGTCATGAAGTTTTGAGTTCGACTATTCTATGCGGAATGCCGCTTGCCAACAATGGCAAGAAAACCCGCGGCGGCGCGGTCGGCATCGTGGAGAAGGGCAAAGGCCATTCGTTTGCCCGTGCGCGGATGATCGAATGCGAGCTCGATGGCGGCGAGCATCAGGCCGTTTCGGTGCGGTTTTCCGCCGTATTGGCCGTCGCCGAGGATTGGAGAGCCGGATTGGGCCAGGTGAACGCGAATCTGATGCTTGCGGCCGGTGTGGAGGGTGACGCGAAGCAGGGCCAAATCGCCGCGGCGATTTTCCACGGCGAATTCGGTGACGGCCCGCTGGCCGCGCCCGGGGACGCGAGTGGAATGGACCGAGCCGTCGGCGCGTTCGACCAGGAAAGATTCGATTCGCCCGGCGGATTTAGGCGGCGGAGAGACGACGGCGTGATAGACGCGCGCAACGGTGTGATAAAAGAATTGGCGTTTGAGGGAATCGTAGGCCCGATTGTTTTTGGAAAAGACGAGCAATCCCGATGCGTCGCGATCGAGACGATGAATCGGGCCCAGGCGCGCGGGCGGATCGGTCAGGCTGAGATATTGGCGCAGGGCGGCGAGGGCGGTGGGCCGGGGTTCGCGGGGAACGGTGCTGGTGAGCAATCCGGCGGGTTTGTCGATCACGAGAATGTCTCGATCTTCGTGGATGATAGGAAAGGGCGGGCGGGGAAGCGCCTTCCTCGGCGAATTCACCGCGAGATGGTCGTCGGCGTTCACCAATTGATCGAGCCTGGCCGCGGTGATGCCGTTGATGAGCACGCGGCCGTCATGCACCATGCGCTTGAGCGTTTGGCGCTTGGCGGCGGGAAATCTCTTGGCAAGGAGATCGAGCAGCTTCATAGCATGGGAACGGCGGTGTTGAGGAAATGCAGGGCGCGGTTGGCCACGCGCCGGTCGCCGGTGGCCTGGTCATTGGTTAAATCCTCCAGCCAGAGATAGCTTTTGGGTGCGTTGGCGGCGTCGAAGAGGCTTTGGCCACGGTCAAAGGTGATGACGGAATCGCGCTGGCCGCTGATAAAAAGAATCGGGCGTGGCGAGACGGCGGCAGCGTCGGCGGCGGGAGAGAAATGGCACAAATCCGCGCCGGTCTGGACGCAGGCCAGCGGAACGGCGACGGGCACGATGAACCATTGCAGGGGCGGCGGAAACGAAACCCTGGCGGCAGAGGCGGCGAATTGGTCGAATCGGTCGTAGCATCCAATGACGGCCAGTGCGTCGAGCGCGCGGCCTTGATTGGAGGGATCGGCGGCGGCGGCGAGAAGCGCCGCGCCGCCGGTGTCCACGCCGATGGCCACGATGCGCCGGCTTTCCATGGGGTGATTTTGCCGAAGCCAGCGCACGGCTCCCAGGACATCCCGACGTTCACGGTCGCCGAAGGTGACGAGTTGTCCTCCGCTTTGGCCGTGGGCGCGAAAATCAAAGGTGAGGACATTGTATCCGTCATCGAGGAATCGGCTTGCCAGGGCGAGATAGCTGGACTTCCCGCCGCGCGAACCGGGGCAGATCAGCAGGGTCTTTCGGCCCCAACGAGGATTGGGGATATCTCCGGGCAAGGGCGCCGGGGCGGCCGTCCAGAACCCGGCGATGAGCAGGCCGTCGGTCGATTCAAACCATACGCGGGTTGCGCCGGCGTCCAACCAGGCGGATTCATCTTTCTGAACCGTGTTTGGCCGGTAGGTGGCGGCAGCGGCGATCATGTAGGGCAAGCCGATGACGAACAAAAGAAGCACGCGAAACACCTGGGCGGCGGATCGGCGTTGCCGCCGCTTCCAGGCGCCGGCGCCGGTGGCGAACACCAGACGCGCCAGGCGATCGAGCAGGAAATCCAGACCCTTGAGAATGCAGATCAGCCCGGCCGCCCAGTAGCAGGTGAGCGCCATTTGCAGCGGCGGGACGATCCCGCCGAGCCAGAGGCCGTAAATCATCGAGGCGGCGATGCCCAGCAAAAGCGACGTGGCGATGGCGACGGTGACCTTGGGCCAGACTTGGGCCGCCGGAATCCCACGCCGGTGGGCAACGGCGAACAAGGCGATCAGCACGACCGGTGGCAGGGCGAAGTAGAGCGACATCAGGAAAATGTGCGCGGATTGCAGCATGCGGATGGCGATTGGACGATAGTTATAACATGAAGGATGGGGGAAGCCCGAAATCCGAAATCCGAATGACCCAATAAAGAAAGTTTCGGACTTCGTCATTCGGATTTGATTCGTCATTCGGATTTCGGATTTCGGGCTTCCCATGCTGGTTTCGGCATCACTCTGACAGGAAGTCCATGGATCTCCCTCCCACCGGCCACGAACCCGTCATGCTGCGAGAGGTTCTGGAGCTTCTCGCGCCGTCCTCCGGACAAACCGTGGTGGATTGCACCGTCGGGCGGGGCGGGCATGCGCTGGCCATCGGGCAACGGCTGGGAAGCGATGGTCTGCTGATCGGCCTGGATGCCGATCCGAGGAACCTGGAGTTTGCCGCCGGGCAACTCAAGAGCTTGCCCTGCCGGGTCCGGCTGTTTCATGCGAATTTCGCGAAACTGTCGAGTGTGATGGAGGAAGTGGGAAATCCGGCGGTCGGCGGCATCCTGGCGGACCTGGGGGTCAGCACGAATCAGCTTTTTGATCCGGCCTATGGATTGAGCTTTGACAGGGCGATGCCGCTGGATATGCGTCTGGACCCGGAATTGCCTGAAAATGCGGCGGACCTCGTCAAGAAATTGCCTGAAGAATCGCTGGCCAACGTCCTATATCAATTGGCGCAGGAGCGTTATTCGCGGCAAATTGCGAGAAAGATTGTCGAAACGCGGAAGATATCGCCGATCAGAGACACGGAAGCATTGGCCGAGCTTGTTCGCTCGGCAATACCGCGCCGGGGTGGACCGCCGGAGCGAATTGATCCGGCCACGAGGACGTTCCTGGCCTTGCGGATGGCGGTCAACCGGGAGATGGAAAATCTCCGCGAGTTGCTGAAGCAAGGTCCCGCGGCGCTGGGGACCGGGGGCCGGATGGCAGTGATCAGCTTCCAGTCGATGGAGGATCGGTCGGTGAAACAAGCGTTTCGGTCGTTGGAGCAGACCGGGGTAATGAAGGTGATGACGAAAAGGCCTCTCTCGCCCTGCGACGAAGAATGCGCCCGTAATCCGCGGGCACGGTCGGCGAAAATGCGTGTTGGGATTCGAGTTGCGGGTTGCGAGTTGCGAGTTGCGAGTTCAAGCTGAGTTCCAACTCGCAACTCGCAACGCGCAACTCGCAACTTCTCTTGGAGATCGTCATGACGCGTGAGACGAAGATCAGCCTGCTGGTGGGGCTGGCATTTATCATTGTGATCGGGATTCTGCTGTCGGATCATTTCCGCGCGACGCAGGAGGTGCCGCAGGCCGTGCTGGCGGACGTGGGCGCCACGGCCCGGCGAGCGACGAACGCGCCGGGGACGGCCAATCCGCCGATTAATTTTGTCTCGCCATCGGAGACTTCGCCGAACGAATCCGTGCCGACGCATGAAGAGCTCACGCGCCCGCCAAACCCGGTAATTCCGTCGCCGAATCCTTTGAATCAGCCGGGAAACGACAATCCACGGATCGATAATTCCACCCCGCCGGCGGAAGTTCACGGGGCCGATGCGCCGTCGCCGGATAGAGCGCTGTCCAGCGTGGCGGCGCGGAACGGCGAGGCGTTGGTGCCGGCGAACGTCGATGGAACAAACCAGACCGATGACGGGATGTCACCCGCGCCCGCGCCGGTTCCCGCGATTGCCGGACCCCGGCAATACCGGGCGCAGGAGGGAGACACGGTTTCGCGAATGGCGTCACGGTTCCTCGGGGGCAACACCCGGACCAATCGCCAGGCGATCATCGATGCCAATCCATCGTTGCAGGATGATCCGGACAGGGTGATTGTTGGAAAGGCCTACGCGATTCCGACGTCGGGCGGCGCTTCGGGTTCAAACGCCGAATCGACCGCACGGAATTCACCGGCCATCGGCGCCCCGGAATATTTCTACACGGTGAAGGAAGGCGACAGCCTGTGGCGAATCGCCAATGACGAACTGGGCGACCCTTCGACCGTGGAGGCGATCAAGGCCCTGAACGAAACCCTCCTCCGCGGCGACGATCACGACGTGGTGATCCCCGGCATGAAGCTGCGGCTGCCGGCCAAGCCCGTGGCCACGACCAACTAGAAGCGTCCATGCTCAAGATGCTTTTATGCCTGCTGTGCGGCTCGGCGACGGCGGTGGCGCTGCTGGAGCTTCGCCAGCAGCGCCTGGACCTCACGTTTCAGACCAACAAGCTGCACAACCAGATCGAGGCCAGCCAGATGCAGCTCTGGAACCAGCAATTGTCGATCGCGGTGGCGACGGCGCCGAATGCCCTGGCGGCAGCCGCCAAGGGCAAAGACCTGAAGCTGGCCGCGGGAAACGCCGCCGTGAAGCGATCGTGGGTGGACGATCCGGATGCGCGGAAATAGCGTAAGGATGGCGCCGGGACACGAGCACTTTACCTGGCGAACGAAATCGCCCGAATCCAGACTCCGCTGCGACCAATCCGGCCATCACTTATGACCGCCGCCCGACGACTCATGTCCGTTCGCCCGCGGCCCCGTCCATGCTGTTTCCCCTGCGCTACGCTCGCCTGCGCTCCATCGGCCGTAATCCGTTTCGTGTCCTTCGTGGTGAAACACGTTGCCGTCCCAATGGGAACGTCCATCGCCGTAGTCGTGAAACGCATCGCGGCCGGAAACCCGCTCGGATATTTCGTGGTAAAAGACGTTGCCGTCCCAATGGGGACGTCCATCGTCATAATAGCCAGCGGCGCAACCGCCCAACGTCATAAATAGGGTCACGGCCATCGAGGCCGCTAACATCGTCACGCGTGATTTTGTTCCCCTCATGACTGATCTCCTCGGCCCGGCTACTGTGCGCAGGCCGTCGCCCCCCCCTCACAAGAAAGACGCGATTCTCCGGGTCCATGACCGCAATAAATTAAAGAATGGAATCGGAAAGCGAACGCTTTACCAAGCAAACCCGCGATTCATGCGGGAAGGTAATGGAAGGGGAATGTCTGAATGGGACGCGACCTTAATGTTGGTCGTGTCCCATTCAGTCTCCGCTGTTAAAACAACCGGAAATGGGGCCAGGAAGCACACGTTATCCTTGCGACGATGTTGATTTAGGCTCCGGATGTGCATCCGGAGCTACGGCATTATTGTTGATTGGAGGGCGATCGGGCCGATGAATTATCGGACCAGGAGTTCTCTCCATGCCCAGATTCTCCCCCATCCGCGCCAAGGCGATGATCGTCGTGATCGTGGCGTTGTTTGCGGCGCTGGTGGGACGGGTGGCGTATCTGCAAACCTATGGGCGCGAAGCGACGATTTCGCGGGCCGACCGCCAGCAGCATCTCATCATGACCCTGCCGGCCCGGCGCGGGGATATTTACGACCGGAACGGTTTGGTCATGGCCGGGTCGGTGCAGACCCACGATCTGTTCATCGATCCGAAGTTCATGCAGGACAGTTTTCAGGAGGATGGACACAGCCTGGCGGAAATGGACGAGGGTCTGAGCAAGCTCGGCGCGATCATCGACCAGGACCCATTTGAGTTGGCCAAGCTGCTTGGGGACCGCGCCACGAGCCGGTTCGTCAAAGTGGCGGCCAACCTGGACGATGACACCGTCAAGCAGATCGAGGCGTTGAATCTGCCCGGACTGGGAATCGAATCGGGCAGCGCGCGGTGTTATCCGATGGGCTCGCTGGGGGCGCAGGTTCTGGGCGGGTGCGGCACAGACGGCACGGGGTTGGACGGATTGGAATTGGAATACAACGCGCTGCTGTGCGGCCAGCCGGGATTCGCGCGCGAGACGAAGGACGCGCAGCGGCGTCCGATCGGGGTGGACGCGCAGGATTATCTCGCCCCCTGCCACGGCCAGCATTTGGTCCTGACCATCGACGCCAATCTACAGATGATCGCCGAGGAAGAGCTGCGCGACGCGGTGGAGCACGTGAAGGCCCCGCGCGGCGAATTCGTCGCGATGGACCCGCGAACGGGAGAGATCCTGGCGCTGGCGAACTATCCGACGTTCAATCCGCAGACGCTCAGCGAATCCACGCCGGATTTGCGGCGCAACAGCGCGGTGGTGGCTCCGTACGAACCGGGTTCGACGTTCAAGCCGTTCATCGCGGGGCCGGCGTTTATGTGGAACGTGACGACCCCGTGGGAGGTCTGGACGATCCCCGCCCTGACGTGGCACACGCCCTATGGCCGGGCCATAACGGACGTCGAGCATTACGGCAATTTGTGCACCTGGGACGGGCTGGTAAAATCGAGCAACATCCTCATGTCGCAATTGAGCGAGCGCATGGGCAACGCCCGGCTGCATCGGGCAATGACGGGTTTCGGATTCGGAAGCCGGACGGGAATCGACTTGCCGCGCGAGGATTCGGGCGTGGTTTACGATCTTCACAAATGGACGCGAAAGAGCACGGAATCGGTGGCGCAGGGGTACGAGGTGCTGGTGACGCCGCTGCAACTGGCGCGGGCGTTCGGCGTTTACGCCAACGGGGGCAAGCTGGTGACGCCGCACCTTTTGCTGGGGACGGTCGATCCGAACGGCAACGTGCTTTCGCGGCGGCGGCCGGTGAGTTTCGATTCGCTGCCGCAAGTGATCGACCCTGAGACGGCAGCGGAAATGCGGCGAATTCTGTGCGACGTGGTGATTCGCGGGACCGCCGAGGGAAT
>Ga0187867_10001051_pt1 | contig 24155 bp, 16 predicted proteins | sample June2016WEW_13_1_FD_132976 | JGI IMG/M metagenome (GOLD analysis project Ga0187867, IMG submission 132976) | Peatland microbial communities from SPRUCE experiment site at the Marcell Experimental Forest, Minnesota, USA - June2016WEW_13_10 | ecosystem: Environmental > Terrestrial > Soil >... | reverse complement strand
GCGCTCACTTCGAACAGCAGGCTGGCCATCAGGCGGGTCAAGGCGGTTGCTCCGATCAAGCCGGCCACAATGCCCACGGCCGCGAGCGCCATGCCCTGCCGCACCACCAGGCCGAGAATGTGGCCTGGCTGCGCTCCCAATGCCACGCGCACCCCGATATCGTGCGTGCTCTGCGTGACCAGGTAAGAGATGACGCCGTACACGCCCACCGCCGCCAGCACCAGCGCGAAAGCCGCGAAAGCGCCCAGCATGGCGGTGGCGAAGCGCTGGCGGGCGAGCGAATCGTAGAGACGATCCTGCATCGTGCGGATGTCGTAGACCGGTATTCCGGCATCCACGGCGTGAATCTCGCGCACGATGGCATTGGCCAGGTCCGCCGGATTCGAGGAAGTGCGCGCCACCAGGTACATCCCGTTATTGGCCGCCTGCTCCTGCGGGAAATAAACGACGATTTTGCTCCCGGTCTCGAGGCCATACTGCTTGACCATCCCGACGACGCCGGCAATGGTCATGGGTTTTTTCGGATCGAACCAGAGATGCTTGCCGATGGGATTGTCGCGCGGCCAGAAGCGTTGCGCGAACTGTTCGTCGATAATCGCTACCGGCTGCCCATCGCTCGTATCGTGGCCGTTGAAATAGCGGCCCGCCAGCAGGGGAATCTTCAGTGTGCGGAAGTAATCCGGGCTGGCCACGCGCAAGTCCACCTGCAATTCCTGGCCGGGCGGGGGATGATAGCCCTCCACGTTGATGCCGCCCCAACCTACACCGCCGGTGAGCGGCAGCGGGTTGACCTGGCCCTGCGCGATCACCCCGGGCAAGCGGCTAATACGGTCGCCAATTTCCCGGAAGAATTGCGCGATCGCTTTGCCGTCGCGATATTTGGCGCCAGTGGCCGCCACCTGCATGGAAATCACGTGATCGGCGGCGAACCCGGGCGGCACATTCTGCAACCGCGCGAAGCTGCGGATCAGCAGACCCGCGCCGATCAGCAGCATCAGCGAAAGTGCCACTTCGCAAACCACCAGCAGGCCGCGCAGCCGATGCCGCGACACTAGCAGGCCGCCATCGGTCTGGCCGCTGCGTCTGCCCGATTTCAGCGACGTGTTCAGGTCCACCTTGATGGCGCGCCACACCGGCGCCAGCCCAAACAAAAGGCCGGCCAGGGTCGAGACTCCGAACGTGAATAGCAGGACCGAGCCGTTGATGGAAATCTCCTCCAGCCGCGGAATGTTGCCGGGATTCATGGCGCGCATGAGGTAAAGGCTGGCCTGGGCGAGGGCCAGTCCGGCCGCTCCGCCCAGCACGGCCAGCAGCAGGCTTTCGGTCAACAACTGGCGCGCGAGCCGCTGCCATCCCGCGCCTAAAGCCGTGCGGATGGCGACTTCCTTTTCGCGGCCGGCCGCGCGCGTCAACAGCAGGTTGGCGACGTTGGCGCAGGCGCTCAGCAATACCAATGTCACCGATCCGAGCAGGACCAACATGGCGCGCCGCACATCGCCGACCACCTGGTCGAGCAGGCCGGTCACGGTCATGCCGTAGGTGCGGTCGCGCTTGTCCTTATCGCGGATGCGCCTGGCGATGATATCGATGTCGGCTTGCGCCTGGCGCACCGTTACGCCGGGCTTCAGCTTGGCCATCAGGTTGAAATTTTCATCGCCGCGCCGCTGCACGGCGTCCGCGCCCAACGGCAAGGGCAGGAAGATATCCACCTTGTCCATGGGACCCTCCGCCGGCATCACTTCCGAATTGAGACGGAAGTCTGGGCGCAGCACTCCGGCGACAGTGAATTGATTGCCGTTGAGGGTGATCGGCCGGCCGACGATTCCCGGATCGGAACTGAACAGCCTCTTCCAAAGGTTGTAACTCAGGATGGCGACCGCCGGCTTGCCGGGTTGGTCCTCTTCGGGAAGGAGCACGCGGCCGAGCAGGGGGCGCGCGCCCAGCATGTGCAAGAGTCCCGACGAAGTGCGCATGCCGTCGATGCGCTGGGGTTGGTCGAGTCCGGTCAGCGTGAAGCTGGTCAGCCGCGAAATTGACATCTCCTCGAACGAATGGTTTTCGTTCCGGATGTCGATGTATTGGCCGGGCGACGGCCAGTCGCGAAAGATGCCGATACCCGGCGAATGCAGCCAGATGGCCGCCAGGCGTTCCGGCTGCGGATAGGGCAGCGGGCGCAACAGGAGCGCATCGACCACGCTAAAGACCGCCGAATTGGCGCCGATCCCGATTGCCAGCGACAGCACGATCACAATGGTCAGTCCGAGGTTTTTGCTCAGCATGCGCAGCGCGTAGCGGAAGTCGTGCAAGAGCGGGTGCATGATTTATACTACGACGCGTCAGCCTGCCTTATGATAGGAGATCCATGAGCATTCGTGCGAGCGGAACATTCGAAGTAAAGCTGAGTCCGCAACCCGCGGATACCGGCGCGCCGGCGATCGGGCGCATATCCATCGACAAGCAGTTTCATGGCGGCCTGGAGGCCGCGAGTTGTGGGCAGATGCTGACCGCTGTAACCACCGTGAAGGAGTCTGCCGGTTACGTGGCGATGGAGCAGGTCACCGGGAGCTTGCATGGCCGCAGTGGGGCGTTCGTGCTGCAGCACACCGGCACCATGACGCGCGGCGCGCCGCAACTGATTGTCAGCGTGGTGCCCGACTCGGGCGCCGGGGAACTGGCCGGTTTGGATGGCACGATGACGATTACGATCGCGGACGGAAAGCACTCGTACGAGTTCGTGTACACTTTGGGCGACCCACAGATTTGATGAGCACCAGGGACTAGGCGGCCTACGAGGCCGCCGCAGGCTGCGAGCCTGCCCCACAATGCCGACAGAACAATTGCGCGTAGCTCTCTTCACCGATTGCTTCAGCGAGGCCAACGGAGTCGCTACCTTCAGCCGGGAGTTCGCCGCCTTTGCCGCCCGCCGACAGCTTCCGTTTCTGTGCGTGCATAGCGGGCCGCAGACCCAGGCTGTCCGTCGGGCATCTTTCACCGAGGTGCAGATCAAACGCGGTCCAGCCGCATTTCCGCTGGACCACGATTTATCCTGCGACCCATTTCTGAGCCGCTATAAGAATTGGGTAACGGCGCAGGTTTTGCCGTTCAAGCCGCATCTTTTGCACATCACCGCACCCGGCGACATGGGAATCCTGGGGCTTTGGGTAGCGCACAGCCTGCGCATTCCGCTGGTCGCGTCGTGGCATACCAACCTGCATGAATACGCGGGCCGGCGCTTGAACAAGCTCTTTGCCTTTCTGCCGGACACCTGGCGGGAGGGCATTGTGGCCTCAGCCGAGCGGCAGAGCCTGCGCGCGTGCATGCGTTTCTACGGTTTGGCCCGCTTCCTGCTTGCACCCAACGAAACCATGGTCCGTCTGCTGCACGAGCGCACAGGCAAGCCCGCCTTCACGATGGCGCACGGCGTGGACACCGAAGCGTTTTCGCCCCAATGGCGCCGCCGCCGGGACAGCACGTTTTCGATCGGGTATGTGGGCCGGCTCACCCCAGAGAAGAATGTGCGCCTGTTCGCCGGCCTGGAGAGAAATCTCCGCGACAGGGGCCGGCGCAACTTCCGTTTCACCCTGATCGGCGAAGGAAACGAGCGGGACTGGCTGCGCAAGAACCTCGAATTTGGCGAGACGCCGGGCATTCTTCGCGGAGAGGCGTTGGCGCAAGCCTTTGCCGATATGGATGTGTTTGTGTTCCCTTCCGGGACCGATACGTTTGGCCTGGTGCTGCTGGAGGCCATGGCTTCGGGCGTCCCGGTGGTGGCGCTGCCCGAGACTTGCGCGCGCGTGGGCGTCGAGCACGGCGACACGGGTTTTCGTGCGCCGGATTTGGCGGCGTTCGCGGAAAGCGTGGTCCAACTGATGGACAGCGAGCCGCTGCGGCAGCGGATGGGCGCGGCAGCTCGAATTTTTTCTTGCTCCAAAATGTGGAATGGCGTCTTTGAGCAGTTATACTGTACCTACGAGAAGGGACTGGATGCAGCCGACGGCAAAGCCGGCGATCGGGCAATCGCGGAAAGTCAGACGACCTCGTAACATACGATGCCGATTCTCCCATTTCTGTTGTTGCCGATTCACCCGCCTGTCGTCCGTCAGGTGCCGGCCGATACGCAGGTCCACATCCGGCTGACAACCACCATAGGGTCTTACGCGAGCCGTCCAGGTACGCCTATTACCGCCGTTCTGATCGCGCCCGTGACGGTGGATGGCGAGACCGTCTTGCCGGCGGGAAGCGTGGTGTCCGGAAACGTGGCCAAGGCCGCGCGAGTGGGGCTGGGGATCCGCCATGAGACGGCCTCAATCGATCTGGCATTCAATCAGTTGACCCTTCCAGGCCGCGATCCGGTGGCCCTGGCGGCGCGCGTGGAGGAAGTGGACAATGCCCGCGAGCGCGTGTCCCGCGACGGCCGGATACACGGCGTCCGGGCGACCGACAGCGTCTCCTACCGTGTGAGCGGCTATGTCCGGGACTTGCTGTTTCGCTGCGAGTTGCACGCCAGGATCGCCGAAGTGATTATCAAGGCCGCGGTGATCAACCTTCCCGAGCCGGAGATTTATTTGCCCGCGGGAGCGGAGCTTACGCTCACTCTGACCAAGCCCGTTTTTCTACCCTTGGACGCGGGAGGGCCGGCCAGCCGCCCATTGCCCGACCCCGAGGATGCGGCTGAGCGGGAGGACTTACACCGCCTGGTAACCGCCATGCCGACCCGCACTTTTACCACCGGGCCGGAGCGTCCGTCGGATCTGACGAACGTGGCCATCGTCGGATCCCGCGACCAGATCGCCAGCGCATTCGCCGCCGCCGGCTGGTCCGCGCCTCGCCCGTTGACATTTGGCCGCCGCGTGGGGTGGCTGCGGGCGGTGGGACTGCGACGGGGATTCGATTCCGCGCCAATGTCTTCCTTGCTGCTGAATGGGGAGCTTCCGGACATGTCTCTGGAGAAGGGCCTGAACGACGTTTCCAAGCGCCACCATATCCGGCTATGGCGGCAGGAGGGCGAGTGGAAGGGGCAGGATATTTGGATCGGCGCAGCCACGCGCGACGTAGATTTCGGCTACTTGCGGCCGGGCCGGCCATTAACCCACAGGATCGCGCCGGACGTAGATGAGGAACGCGACAAAGTGGCTTACGACCTGGCATTCACGGGTTGCACGAATACGCTGGACTGGGCCGGGCGCACCAACGTTCCGAGAGTCACGGAGAACGCCACTGGGGACGCGATGACCACGGATGCGCGGGTCGCCGTGATCGAGCTCAACGATTGCCGCGCGCCGCGCCTCTCGACTGATACGATGGACGACGCGCCGGTGCCGGAGCACGGCGGCAAAATGCAGCTCTTCGCGCGGCGCGAGATCCTGAGCGTCCGCAACGATCTTTTGCGCAATAACTGGTTTTGGCGGGGCTTTGAGATTACTCAGTGGCTCACCGGGGTGATTCGCGCGCACGCGCAGGCCAGTTCCGGGCCGCGATCGTTCTTGAGCAGCTTCCGCCACTCGAGTATTAGCACCGTGACCGATGCGAGGAACATGCATGCCCGAATTGATTGAAAAGCCAACCATCATCGCGGCGGCGGGCAATCTTCCGAAGCGGATTGCGGAGTATGTGGGCCGCGTCAACTCCGCCACCGAAGCCGTAAGCATCGCCCGCATGGAGAGCCCCGCGGGTTGGAGCGAACCCGGCCAAACCCCCGACTTCGACGAGTACACCGTGGTGTTGCGGGGCATGCTGCGCGTGGAGACGAAGGCGGGGACCACCGATGTGCAGGCGGGCCAGGCGATCGTCGCGCACCGGGGCGAATGGGTGCGCTACAGCTCACCGGAGCCCGGCGGGGCTGAGTACATCGCAGTGTGCATCCCCGCGTTCTCGCCGGAATTGGTGCATCGGGAGCCGTCTTGAGCGCGTGTATAATAAGCGGGACGCCGAGGCGCATGGATGACGCGAATCGTAAACGCATGGCGGGCGCGCGCTGTTTTTGTGCTGTATACGCTGTATACAATGACGGCGATCGTCCTGCCTGCACAAACTCTCACTACGCTGTTCAGCTTCAATGGAACTGACGGCATATACCCCAACGCAGTTCTGGTCCAGGGCACAGACGGGAACTTCTACGGGACAACGGGCGGTGGCGGGACCACTAACTCTGGGACGGTCTTCAAAATCACCCCGAGCGGCGTGCTGACCACGCTATACAGCTTCTGCGTCCAAACAAACTGTACGGATGGCGAGTTCCCCGAGGGGCTGGTCGAGGGCACCGATGGCAACTTTTACGGGATAACGAACCAAGGCGGGGCCCATAACGCTGGCACAATCTTCAAAATCACCCCGAGTGGCACGCTGACCACGCTGTACAGCTTCGGCTCCCAAAGCGGCGATGGTGAAAGCCCCGAAGCGGCTCTGGTCCAGGGCACTGACGGCAATTTCTACGGGACAACGGAGTATGGCGGCGCCAGCTTCGGTGGCTCGGGGACGGTCTTCAAAATCACCCCGAGCGGCACTCTGACGACGCTCTACAGCTTCTGCTCCCAACCAAACTGCGCGGACGGCTACTACCCTCGGGCAGCGCTGGTCCAGGGTACCGACGGCAACTTCTACGGGACAACGGCGTATGGCGGGACCAGCGTCGCTGGCGGGGGGACGGTCTTCAAAATCACGCCGGGTGGCACGCTGACCACGCTCTACAGCTTCTGCTCTCAACCAAACTGCTCCGACGGCGAGGGGCCCGTGGGGGCACTCGTTCAGGGAGCGGACGGCGACTTCTACGGAACAACGGGGGGTGGCGGGGCTAACGCCGGGCCGTATGGCGATGGCGGCGGCACTGTCTTCAAAATCACGCCGAGCGGCACGCTGACGACGTTATACAGTTTTTGCTCCCAAGCAAACTGTTCGGATGGGGGACTACCCGACGCGGCTCTGGTCCAGGCAACCGACGGCAACTTCTACGGGACAACAATCTCCGGCGGGGTTGGCGACAACCAGGGGACCATCTTCAAAATCACCCCGAGTGGCGCGCTGACGACCCTGTACAGTTTTTTCGAAGGGCCTTCTGGCCAGGGGGTGGGTCCCGGCGGGTTGATTCAGGGCAACAATGGCGACTTCTACGGCACTACGGAAACGGGCGGATCCACGGCTTGCAATACGAGCGTGCCCGATGGCACGATCTTCAGCCTGTCTTTGGGCGGGATCGCCGCCAGTGTCGCCGGACAAATCACAGTTTCGAGTGGTGGCCTTCTAAGTGAGGCCATTGTGACGCTGGCCGGAACGCAATGCGGCGCGACCCCGACAGATGGCGCGGGGGACTACAGCTTCGGGATTCCAGCAGGCGGCAGTTACACGGTAACGCCTTCGCAAGTAGGGTATGTCTTTAGCCCGCCCAGCCAGAGTTTCAATAGCCTGAGCGGCAATCAGACGGCGAACTTCACCGCGACTCCTCTGTATACAATCTCCGGACAGGTCACCCTGTCGGGCACAGGGTGGAGCGGGTTTACGGTGAGCCTCAGCGGGTCGCAAAGCGGTTCCACTACCACAAATAGTTCGGGCAGCTACACCTTCATCGTTCCAGCCGGGGGCAGCTACACGGTCACGCCCGTCCTGAACGGTTGTATTTTCACGCCGCCCAGCCAGAGCTTCAGCAGCCTGAATTCCAATCAAAGTGCCTCATTCAACTGCCAATCCGCCCCCACATGCGCGTATTCGGTTGCGCCTACTTCCATTACCGTCGGCCCGGCGGGGGGCAGCGGCAACATCACGGTCACGACGCAGGCAGGATGCGCTTGGGGAGCTGCCAGCAATGCGAACTGGATCACCCTTACGCCGTCAGGCGTGATGAGCGGCACTGCAACGGTTGGCTATTCCACATCAATCACCAATTCGGGAGTGGCAACCCGTACTGGAACCGCAACGCTGGCGAACCAGACCGTCAACTTCACGCAAACGCCCGGTTGCGTGGTCTCGCTTACGCCGGCTTTTGGAAACAGCTTCAACGGATTTGGTGCGTCGTACAGTTGCCAGGCTCAAACGATATACCTGCTGGCGACGCCCAACGATCCGGTCAACTGCAGCGCGGAAAGCTCCAGTGCGAGCTGGGCCCCCTTGGTATGTCCCTGGCCCGGCTTGCCGACCACCATCAACGGCGGATGCGCCGCCTGTCCAGCGAATCCCCTGGGCTATTGCTTGTACGCGCAGTGCCCGTACAATTGCTCCAGCTTCGGTCTTCCGCCGAGTACCAGCTTTTACGTGGGGATCGGGCTGCAGGCGAATACGGGACCCCAAAGGACGACCTCGATGGTCCTCTCGGGCGCCAGCGTCGAGCTTACGCAACAGGCCGCGAACCAGGGCGCCACGTATACGATCTCGGGACAGGCGAGTCTCAACGGCAGCGCGCTGAGCGGGGTTAGTGTGACGCTGAGTGGTTCCCAGAGCGACACCGCCGCGGCAAGCTACTCGGGGTATTACAGCTTCACGCTTCCCGCCGGCGGCAGCTACACGGTGACGCCGTCCCTGGCCGGGTATACCTTTGACCCGCCCAGCCGGACGTTCAATACCCTAAGCGCCAATGAGGTCGCTAATTTCAGCGTGGGCGCTGCCACGCAGCTGCTTTTCATTTCCATGCCGCCCTGCCGGGTGGTGGACACGCGCGACGCCACCAAGCCGTCCGGCTTCGGTCCACCGTCGCTGGGAGGCGGCACGACGCGATCCTTCGCCATCCCGAGCGGGTCTTGCGGCATTCCGGCCACTGCGCAGGCTTATTCCCTGAACGTTACGGTGGTTCCGGAGGAACCGCTGTCCTATTTAACAGTGTCCCACCGGCCAAAGCCAGCCCTTCGTCTCGACGCTGAATTCGCTCGATGGCGCGGTCCAAGCCAACGCGGCGATCGTGCCAGCAGGGACTGCGGGCGCCATCAGCGTGTTTGCCACAGACAATACAAATCTGGTGCTGGATATCAACGGGTATTTCGTGCCCAACACGGATTCGAGCGCGTTAGGTTTCTATCCGATGGCGCCCTGCAGGCTCGTGGACACGCGGCCGGGTGCGCCGTCCACCATAGTCACCGGATCTTTGACCGGCGGGACCAGCACCACGCTGCCGATCCTGTCCAGCAGTTGCAATGTGCCGGCGACGGCGGCGGCATATTCGTTGAACTTCACTTTAGTGCCGCCGGGACCGGTATCGTATCTGACGGTCTACCCGACAGGAGAAAGCCTGCCGGTGGTATCCACCATGAACGACCAGACCGGGACGGTTGCGGCAAACGCGGCGATCGCGCCGGCCGGCACAGGCGGAAGCATCGAAGCCTATGTGACACAGACCACCAACCTGGTGGTGGATATCAACGGGTACTTCGCGCCCGTAGCGGAAGGCGCGCTGTCGCTGTATGCGCTGCCGCCTTGCCGGGTGCTGGACACGCGCACTCCTACGGGATCGCCGCCTTTCGCCGGCGCCATGAACGTGAATGTGATCGGGAGCGGTTGCGGGGGAACCAGTGCAGTGCAGGCGTATGTGTTCAACGCCACGGTGGTACCGGAAGGCCCGCTGGGCTACTTGACATTATGGCCGCAAGGAAGTGTGCAACCAGTGGTATCGACGTTGAACGCGGAAAATGGAGATATCACCAGCAACATGGCCATCGTGCCCACCAGCAACACGGAAATCAGCGCCTTCGCCAGCAACACCACGTATTTGATTCTCGATCTGTTCGGGTATTTTGCGCCATAAGGCGCGGGGTCACCTCCGGTTCAACGTGGGCGTTGTCAGGTAATATCGCTGCTACGGTCGCTAGCTACGGTCCAGGTTCTTTTTGAGACCACATGCTATGATAAGCGGGGCAAGTTTTGCGACCGCTGCCCCGCATCCCGAATGACTGAGGTGTCTATGAGCTTTTTGGGCGGGTTGGGAGCAGCCATTTTCCTCGCTAGTTCAGCTCGACTCCAGGCTGCCCCACCCGACAGGAATCCAAACACTCGGCCCCGGCCCAATTCAAGATCTGAGATAGCTCCCCGGGCACGACCTGAGCTTGCATGGCGCACCCATGGGAAATTGCCGCTTGTTTTCGAGCGGAACCAGGGACAGGCTGACGCAGAAATCCACTTTCTGGCTCGTGGAGCCGGCCACAGCATCTATCTCACTACGAATGAAGCCGTGCTGACCTTGCCGGGTTCCGCGCCGCTTCGAATCCATCCAATTGGCGCACAAGGGCCGCAGCGCGTAGAGGCAGCACTACCCACCGCAGGAATCAGTAACTACTTCATTGGCAACGACCCGTCGAAATGGAAGACTGACGTTCCACACTACCGCGAGGTTCTTTATTCCGGTGTCTACCCGGGCGTGGATATGTCCTACTACGGCGACGCAAAGAATCTTGAATTTGATTTCCGTGTTGCGGCATGGGCCGATCCAGCGCAAATTCAAGTGGAATATCAGGGCGCTGAAGCGGTGCGTATCGATAGCAAAGGTGATCTGGTAATTCGGACAGCAGGTGGTGATATTGTGCAGCGGAAGCCGCGGGCGTATCAACACCTCGGCGTGTGCGATGTGGAAGTAAATGTAGGTTATCGGGTAACCGGTCCACGAAGGACGGGGTTTACGGTGTCTCGTCACCGACTAGACAAAGACTTGGTGATCGACCCTGTGCTGGGATACTCAATATATTTAGGCGGAAGCGGGGCTGACCAGGCCAACGGCATCGCTGTGGACGCAAGCGGTAGCGCCTACCTCACCGGTATGACAGCGTCCCTAAATTTCCCCGCGGTTGATGCTGCGCAGCCGACACAGGGGGGAACACAGAACGCCTTCGTGACGAAACTTTCGGCGGATGGCAGCACGGTGTTGTATTCAACCTACCTCGGCGGTGGCGGGATAGATAGTGGAAACGGCATCGCAGTGGACACAGGTGGCAACGCGTATATCACAGGTAATACAACCTCCTCGAACTTTCCGCTGATCAATTCCTATCAAGGAAGTCTTCACGGGGCTCAAAATGCATTCGTAACGAAATTGGCGCCAACTGGTGCGGCACTGGTATATTCGACTTATCTAGGTGGCAGCGGGAGTGACCAGAGCAACCGCATCGCAGTGGACACAAGCGGATTCGCGTACATCACCGGCAACACGACCTCGACTGATTTCCCCCTTTTCAATGCATACCAATCCTCGCCGCCCGCCTACGGCTATGGTCCTAGCGCATTCATCACGAAGTTTTCAGCCAGCGGCGCCAGCCTAGAATACTCGACATATTTCGCCTTCGGGTCCTCGGGCAACTCGATTGCGCTGGATTCCAGTGGCAACGCATATGTGACGGGTTCCACCGCTTTTGGAGATCTACCGGTGACATCCAATGCGATCCAAGCCAATTGGGCAGGTGGAGGGGACGCGTTCGTAGCGACATTCTCTGCGGACGGCAGTACATTGCTCTATTCGACCTATTTGGGTGGCTCTTCCGACGATTCGGGTCAGGGCATCGCCCTGGACGGTCATGGTGACATATACGTTGCGGGATTCACGGCATCCTCTAACTTTCCCACGGTTAACGCGGTACAGCCGACGCAAGGCGCGCCCCCGGTTCATGGATACTATGGCGGGACTAATGCGTTCGTCAGTAAACTTTCTTCGGGCGGCAGTCAGCTAGTATATTCCACATACCTGGGGGGGGCCGCTGGCGGGTGTTTTAATGAGCTGAATTCTATCTTCTATGGGGGTGACGAAGCCCTAAGCATAGCGGTAGACGATAGCGGCGATGCCTATGTCACAGGACTTGCGGGATCGGCCAATTTCCCCGTAACAGCCGGCGCATTACAACCGACTCTGCTTGCATGTAATGGCAATGCCTTTTTGACAGAACTGTCCACAACTGGGTCCTCGATAGTGTACTCAACATTTCTGGGCAGTTCACTCGGAGGCTCAGCAATTGCTACGTATGGCGACGATATCGCAGTGAATGTTCAGGGCAATGTCTATGTAGCCGGTTCCACCATCTCCGGCTTCCCCGCTCAAAACCTCTATGACGGCGGCTCCTCCGATGCCTTCGTCACTATGTTCGTGCCAAGCAACGGCACTTGTTCATACTCGGTGACACCCGCCACCATTACTGTCGGGCCGGCGGGTGCCAGCGGTAGCATTGCCGTCACAACTACCACTGGCTGCGCTTGGATCGCACAGCCCGGCGAAAGTTGGATCACGGTTTCGCCGCCCGACCCGGTGTCCGGAAGCGGGGTGGTCGAGTACAGCGTCTCGATAATACCTTCCGCGACCACCCCACGATCGGGCACGCTCACAGTAGCGAGCCAGCCTGTAGCGGTGAGCCAGTCCGCGGGTTGTGTTTTATCGTCGGTCGTGCCCGCTTTCGGGAGTTCGTTCAGCGATATCACCGCACCATTTGGTCCGCAGGCTCAGACGATTTACATGTACGTGACCCCGAACGATCCGGAGAACTGTACGCAAACCACCCCGGTTCCGACCTGCGGGGACTGTGCCCAGCCGGCCTGTACGGACACAAGCTCCGCGGTAGAGTGGGCTTCGTTCCTAACGGACCCGTATCCCCCTGGGTTTGTCACCGGTGAGTACTGCGAATTCAATGAGCCGGCGTGCTACTGCGTGTTTGGCTGTGCTTTCATCCCCGGCACTCCTTATGGCAGCTTTCATGAAGCGCTGTCGTTGCAACAGAACACCGGCCCACAACGATCGGGCAACATTACGCTCACCCGCGTCACTCTGCAAATCACTCAGGCTGGAGGCGGTACCTCTCCGGGAACCGCCACGCATTTTTTGGTATCGGCTCCGTCAAGCGCGACGGCGGGGCTGCCCATCCAATTCACCGTGACAGCCCTGGATTCCAGCAACAATACAGTTACCGCCTATACCGATCCGGTACACTTCACCAGCACGGACCCCGCGGCTACGTTGCCTGGCGATGGCACACTGAGCAATGGCGTGGGCACGTTTTCGGCCTCGCTAGTGACTCCGGGGGCAGTCACGCTCACGGCCAGCGACCCGTTATCGGCCAGCATCACCGGGACCAGCGGGAGTATCCAGGTGTCACAGTCGACCGCGGGGCTTCGTTTCATTTCCATGCCGCCCTGCCGCGTGGTGGACACGCGCGACGCCGCCAAGCCGTCCGGCTTCGGTCCGCCGTCCCTGCTTGCCGGAGGTACGCGATCCTTCACCATCCCGAGCGGACCTTGCGGCATTCCGGCCACCGCGCAGGCCTATTCCTTGAACGTTACGGTGGTTCCTGAGGAGCCGCTGTCCTATTTAACGGTGTGGCCCACCGGCCAGAGCCAGCCCTTCGTCTCGACGCTGAATTCGCTCGATGGCGAGGTCCAAGCCAACGCGGCGATCATACCGGCCGGGACCGGGGGCGCCATCAGCGTGTTTGCCACAGACAATACAAATCTGGTGCTGGATATCAATGGCTATTTCGTGCCCAACACGGTTTCGAGCGCGTTAGGTTTCTATCCGATGACGCCCTGCCGGCTGGTGGATACGCGGCCGGGTGCGCCGTCCACCATCGTCACCGGAGCTCTGACAGGGGGCACCAGCACCGCGCTGCCCATCCTGTCCAGCAGTTGCAATGTGCCGGCGACGGCGGCGGCGTATTCGTTGAACGTCACTTTGGTGCCGCCGGGACCAGTGGCTTATTTGACGGTGTATCCAACGGGAGAAAGCCTGCCGGTGGTATCCACCATGAACGACCTGACCGGGACGGTGGCGGCGAACGCGGCGATAGCGCCGGCCGGCACAGGCGGGAGCATCGAAGCCTATGTGACCCAGACCACCAACCTGGTGGTGGATATCAATGGGTACTTCGCGCCCGTGGCGGAAGGCGCGTTGTCATTGTATGCGCTGCCGCCTTGCCGCGTGCTGGACACGCGCAATCCTACGGGCACGCCGCCTTTCGAGGGGACGATCAACGTGGACGTGATCGGTAGCGGCTGCGGAGGAACCAGCGCCGCGCAGGCGTATGTGTTCAACGCGACGGTGGTTCCGCAAGGTCCGCTGGGTTACTTGACACTATGGCCGCAAGGAAGTGTGCAACCTGTGGTTTCGACGTTGAACGCGGAAAATGGCGATATCACCAGCAACATGGCCATCGTGCCCACCAGCAACACGGAAATCAGCGCCTACGCCAGCAACACCACGTTTTTGGTTCTCGACCTGTTCGGCTATTTTGCGCCATAAGACGCGGGATCGGTTCAAGCCGGCGCGCGGGCCGGTCCTACTTGGCTCGAACATCGGCGCCCGGTGGCGGCAGCACGATCCGCGTCTTGTCGAGAGTGGGTTTGAGATTCTGCTGGTTAATCGACTTTTGATCCATGCCGGCATTCATGCTGGTCACGCTTCCCGCAGCGATCACGCTGGAATCCATACTGCTGTCGAACACGTAGTAATGGGAACTCGCCCCGCCTGAGTAGGTGACCGGCACGGTGAACGCCTTGCTTTTCACCCATCCCGATCCGCCCATGTCATCGACGCCCATCACTAATACCAGTGGTTTCCTGGTCTGCAGAAGCATATCCAGCCGGCCGGCGGCGATCAGCATCGCGAGGGGCGAGTTCCCGCTGGCGTCGGTAGTAGTTTGCTGCTTCGCCAGGGCGGCGTAAGCTTCTAGCGCCTCCTTCATCTGCTTCCCGGACGGGCTGGCCAGTTGTTGTGTCGAAAGCCCGGACAGCTTGGGCGCAAGTTGCCGTGCCACCTTATCCACAGCTTGCCACTCCTGCAGGATGGAAGGGTTACTGGCGGCCGGGTCCGGGTTGGCAAAGACTACCGGTGTGCAACTGTTGTTGGCGAGGGGGTCCATTGGCTCAAGGTTTGGCAAGAGTACGCCCGGAAGATACACAGCCTTGTTGTTCACTTTGGCGACATTCGCAAAATCGGCGATCAGAACCTGGTCGCCGGGCGGCAACTCGATTCCGGTAACAGTCAGACTGGGCCTGAAAACCGCCAATAATGCGGCAATGCCGCTCAAGGCCGTTCCAGGGTCGACGGTGAGGGCAAACAAGGAGGCTTCTGGTGTGGACGCTGCCGCCAGAGGAAGTTGGTTCGCCGCGCACAACTGCTGACGGAGTTGATCGACCCCTTTCAGGGCCGGAAGATACGACGGCAATCGCGCAAATAACTGGGACTGGTAGACGACGAAGCCCGGACCCAGCGATCCAATCGCATCGTAGATCTGCTCCGCATTATTGCGGAGGTTGTCGTATGCGATGGCATCGATTTCGGCCACTGGCGCCTGGGAGCTTGTGGAAGCCGGCGGAGATTGCGCGCCCGCGGGAGGTGTCGCAGCAGGCTGCGCAAAAGCCGTCATCCGGCTCAACAGCATGAGAACCGTGGCTATCGTGGCTTGCCTCGGGAAGAAATATAGGTGACGCATGATGGTGCACTCCTTGATTGGATTGATGGTCCTACATTATATAGCGCTGACGGCCCGCAAAAAGGGCCATCCATTCGCCATCACGGCAGGCTGTCGAGAGGAGTCTGGACACGGCACGCACGAGTGCGCGCGCCCGTAAGTCCTTGAAATGTTTTGGTGGACCTGGTGAGATTCGAACTCACGACCTCTTCCATGCCATGGAAGCGCGCTCCCAACTGCGCCACAGGCCCGGCTGCGCTTCATCGAATATACCATGCGGCGCACTCGATTTGACACACCGCTCGCCCGCTTGCCTACAATGGTATGATGCCTCGCAGGCGCGTGCGCGCGCTGATTCTACTGATCTGCCTGTCGGCGCTGGACTTCTCCGGTTGCTTCGTTCGCCGGCGCGTCATTACCCGTAAGGGCTCCAATCCTACGCCGGTCCTGATTACGGCGGATAAGCAGACCCTCATCGACCGGCTGGCGCGTCAATACGACGCCATCCGCAGCTTCAACGCCACGGTGGACATGGTTCCCGCGCTGGGCAGCTCGGAAAAAAGCAAGATCACCGAATACAAGGACGTGCGCGGCTACATCCTGTTCCGCAAGCCGGCCGATATACGCATCATCGGTCTGTATCCGGTGGTCCGCAACAAAGCCTTCGACATGGTCTCGAACGGCAAGGAGTTTCGCCTGTACTTGCCGTCCCAAAACCGCTTCGTGACCGGCTCCAACGAACTGATCGCGCGCTCCAAGAACAAGATCGAAAATCTCCGCCCGCAACACTTCCTGGAAGCGCTGATGGTCGCGCCCATGCAGCCCGGCGAGAAAGCGGAAATCGTGAACCTGACGGACGAAGACAACGCCGTTTATATCTTGCACTTGGTCCGGGTACAGCCGGATGGAGAAATATTGCCCACGCGCAGCGTCTGGTTCAGCCGCATCAACCTGCTTATGGCCCGTCAACTGGTCTACGACCCTGCGGGTAACATTCTCACGGATGCCCGCTATAGCGACTGGCGGAACTACGATAGCGTGCCCTTCCCCAAGACCATCGAGATCGACCGGCCGCAGGATGAATATGCGGTGGTGCTGACGGTGGTGAAGATGGAGATCGATCACGGCATCTCCGACGATAAGTTCGTGCTGGAGCAGCCCGAAGGAACCGTGCTGCAGGTGCTGGGCCAACCGGCTCCCACACCGCCACCCGCGCCGCCCGCCGCCAAAGGAAAGAAAAAGAAACCGTGACGGCAAAACTGGTTCTGGAGAACCTGAAGCACAAGCCCATGCGCAGCTTGCTGAGCGTGTTCCTGATCGCCGTGCCCGTGACGCTCATTTTGTGCCTGGTGGGTCTGAGCCAGGGCATGCTGGCCGATTCCGCCCGTCGCGCACGCGGTATCGGCGCCGACATCGTCGTGCGGCCGCCGGGCACCTCCGTGCTCACCCTGAGCGGCTCTCCCATTCCGGAAAAACTGGTGGAGCTCATCCAGCAGAAGCCCCACGTGGCGCTGGCCATAGGGATGATCTCGTTTCCGGTAACCAGCGTCACCTTCGTCAGCGGCATCGACCTGCCCCGCTTCAACCAGATGAGCGGCGGCTTCCATTATCTGGAGGGTGGTCCGTTCCGCGGTCCCGACGATATCATCGTCGACGAATATTACGCGCAGCAGCACAAGCTGCATGCCGGAGACCGGGTGACGGATATCCTCAACCATCCCTGGCGCGTCTCCGGCGTGGCGGAGGGAGGCAAACTCGCGCGCCTGGTTTTGCCCATGCGGACGCTGCAGGATCTCACCGGAAACACAAACAAGATCAGCCAGATCTTCGTGAAAGCCGACCGGCCCGCCAACGTCCCCGCGGTGTTGGCGGAACTGAAAACGCTGCTGCCCGATTACAACATCTACCCGATGGAGGCGTTCACCTCGCTGCTCACCGTCGAAAACGTGGGCGGATTGAACACCTTCATCCACGTAATGGTGGCCATCGGCGTGGTGATCGGATTCGCGGTGGTGCTGCTTTCCATGTATATGGCGGTGCTGCAGCGCACCCGCGAAATCGGCATTCTGAAGGCGCTAGGCGCGTCGCGCTGGTTCATTTTGAAGATTATTCTGGCCGAAGCGGTGGTCATGGGGATCGCCGGCACGATCCTGGGAATCGGGTTGAGCTTCGCGGCGCGCGCGCTCATTCTGGCGTTGTATCCGGCTTCTCTGACGCAAGCCATCACGCCGGAATGGTGGCCGATCGCCGGCGGCATCAGTTTGGCGGGGGTGCTGCTGGGCGCGCTCTATCCGGGTTTGAGCGCCGCCGCGCAGGACCCCATCGAGGCGCTCGCGTATGAGTGAGCCGCTGATCGAAATCCGCGGCTTGCGCAAAGTCTACCGGGTGGGCAAGGTGGATGTATCCGCGCTGCGCGGCGTGGATCTGGATGTGCCGCCCGGCGAGTTCCTGGCTATCGTGGGCCCCTCGGGTTCCGGCAAGTCGACGCTGTTCCATATTATTGGCGGCCTCACTCCGGCTACCGGCGGCAGCGTGCGCATCGGTGGACAGGATATTTCGTCGCTCACCGACGCCGGCCGCACCGAGCTGCGCAAGAAGAAGGTGGGCTTCGTATTCCAGAAATTCAACCTTCTGCCCAACCTGACTGCGGGCGATAACATCGCCATCGCGCGCCACATCGCCGGCAGCGGCCCCACGCCCGAGCCGGAATTCGAGGAGGTGCTCCGGCTGTTGGGGATTTCCGAGCGCCTCAACCACAAGCCCGCCGCGCTTTCCGGAGGCGAACAGCAGCGCATCGCGATTGCCCGCGCCATCGTGAATCATCCAGCCATCCTGCTGGCCGACGAGCCCACCGGCAATCTGGACAGCGAGAATTCCGCCGCCGTGCTGGATGTGATGCGCGACTTGAACCGGCGCCTGGGACAGACCATTCTGATGATCACGCACAATCCGGAGGCGGCCGCCTTCGCGCACCGCACCGTGCGTATGCGCGATGGGCGGATCGTGGCATAGCCGATGTCGTATGATGAGGTCGTGACGCCCACCCGGCAGCAGGCCCAACAGCGCTTGCGCGTCCTCACGATCGGCCACTCCAACCATTCCATGGAGAAATTCCTGGAACTGTTGGCACTACATTCCGTGCAGGTGGTCGCCGATGTCCGCTCCAGCCCGTATTCCAAGTACGCCACGCAGTTCGACCGCGAGTCCCTGGTGGAGGCCCTGCGCGCGGCCGGATTCCAATACGTCTACCTCGGCGGTGAGTTGGGCGGCCGGCCCCGCGGCGACACTTACTATGACGCCGCCGGGCATGTCCGGTACGACAAGGTGGTCCAGTCTCCCGGTTTCCAGGAAGGCGTGGAGCGTTTGGAGAACGGCTTGCGGCAGTACGTCGTAGCGGCGTTGTGCGCCGAGGAGGACCCCGCCGGCTGTCATCGCCGGTTGCTGGTAGGGCGAGTACTTGGGGAGCGGGGCGTCCAGGTCGATCACATTCGGGGCGATGGCCGCCTGCAGGCGGAGGCGGAGCTTGCCGCCGCCGAGCCGCACCACAATCAGCTTAGTTTGTTCGACGAAATCGAGGCGCCATGGAAATCTGTTCCATCGGTTTCACCAAAAAAACGGCAGAGCAGTTCTTCACTCTTCTAAGACAGGCGGGCGTCCAGCGATTGCTCGACGTGCGGCTCAACAACGTGTCGCAACTGGCTGGATTCACCAAGCGGGAAGACCTGCGGTTTTTTCTGCGGGAGATCTGCGGCGCGGACTACAGGCACGAACCCCTGCTGGCTCCCACGCAGGAGATTCTGGACGAGTACAGGAAGCATAAGGGGCCGTGGCTGGACTATGAAACCAAGTTTCTGGCGCTCATGACCGAAAGGAAGATCGAAGACAGGATCGATCGCGCCATGTTCTCAGTTCGCACCGCGCTGCTGTGCAGCGAACCCACTGCCGAACACTGCCACCGCCGGTTGGTACTGGAGTATTTGCACGACAAGTGGGGCGATCTGACGATCGCTCACTTGTAGGGTGCCGCGATGCCGTCGGTCGATTTGATCTGCCTGGCCAATTCGTACAAGTGGGGCTGCCGGTGCCTGGCTGGCCTGCGCATGGATGGCGGCGGCTGGGTCCGGCCCGTCTCGGATAGAGAGCACGGCGAGCTGCAATATGGCCAATACCGGCTTCCCGATTATACCGAGCCGCACTTACTCGATTTGATTCGCGTGGGCCTGTCGCATCCCGAGCCCATGCCGCATCAGCCGGAGAACTGGCTCGTGGATGACTCGCCATGGAAGCTGTTGCAGCGTCCGGCTTCGGCGGACCATGCGCAGGTACTTTCCGCGGGGGTCTTCGGCGGATCTCTACTTTTCGGGAATGCGGGCCGATCGGTGCCGTACGCGCAACTCCTTGCCCGGCCGGCGCCGGAGTCGCTCGTGCTTGTTCAACCCGCGGATATTCGATGGCACACCGAATTCAATACCTATCAACTGTGTAACATGCCCCGGGTTTCCTTCCAGTTCGGCGATGTTCCGTACGACCTGCCATTGACCGACCCCGCTTATGCCGGACCGCTGCAGCGTCGCGAAGAGGGCGGCTATAGATCCTCCGATCTCGGAATCCCGGAAGACCGCACGATTCTCTTCACCATCAGCCTTGGCGATCCCCTCGATGGAATTTGCTATAAATTGGTTGCAGCCGTGGTGGTTGTCTGAGCGGTCACACGTTGACGCGCATTTTCTAAGTTGCTGCGAATGCACCCCTAGCCCCCGTTAACGCGCGCTTCATTGCACGTCTCGCTCCCGCCTCGGGGGTAACATCAAGGCAGGAGCGGATACCCATCATGGCGGAATTCCAACCAGCCGTAGCCATTACCCTCCAAAACGAGGGCGGCTTTTTTCACAACCCGTCAACCGGGGAAATCGTCAATCACGGAATCACTCTCGCGTTCGTGCAGAGCTCTGGGTACAAGCCGGACGCGGATGAGGCATTCATCCAGAGTCTGAGCACTGCCGAAGCCTCCGCGATTTACTTGACTTACTTCTGGAATCGCTACTCTCTCGGCTCCATCGGCGATCAGAGCCTGGCCAACAAGGTCTTCGATTTGACGGTAAACATGGGGCCGGCGGCGTTGAGGTTGCTGCAATCGGCGGTCAACGCCCGCGGCGGCCAGTGCGCCGTCGACGGCGTCCTGGGACCGATTTCGTTCGCGCGAATCAACGCGCTCGATCCCGTGAAGCTGCTGGCGGAATTCAAGACACTGGCGGCGCAGCGCTATACACAGATCGCGGCGGGCAATCCGCAGTTAGCCGGGGATCTGGCGGGTTGGCTGTCGCGATTGGATTCGTAGCGCTACAGCACTTCCAAAATGATGCACTTCAAGTAATGCGTCTCGGGCACGGTCAGCAGAATAGGATGATCCTGCGCCTGCGTGCGGCGCTCCAGCACGCGCAACTGGCGGCCGGCGTCGAGCGCGGCTTGCGCTACTAACTCCAGGAACGTGGCTTCGGTGACGCGTTGCGAGCACGAGCAGGTCACGAGCATGCCGCCCGGACCCAACAGCCGCAGCGCCCGCAAATTGATTTCCTTGTAGCCGCGCAGCGCGTCTTCCACGGTGCTGCGCGACTTGGCAAAAGCCGGCGGGTCTAGAACCACGGTCTGGAACTGGCGCCGCGCGGAAGCGTATGCCGCCAGCACCACGAAGACATCCGCCTCCCGGAATTCGATATTGGAAATGCCGTTGAGCGCGGCATTGCGCCCGGCGGTGGCCAGCGCCGCGCCGGAGCTATCCAGGGCTTCCACCGACTCGCAGACGGAGGCGAGGTGCAGCGCGAAGCCGCCTGAGGAAGTGAAACAATCGAGCGCCTTGCCATGCGCGAGACGCGCCGCCGCGACATAGTTTTCGCGCTGGTCGAGAAAAGCGCCGGTCTTCTGGCCGTGCAGCAGATCGGCGTGCAGGCGCAGTCCGTTCATGCTGAATTCCACGCTATCGGGAACGTCGCCGTAAACCACGCGGGATTCCAGCGGCAGGGCTTCCCGCGCGCGCACGGCCGCATCGTTGCGCGCCACGATGCCGCGGGGCGAAAATAGATCCACCAGGCTCGACACGATCCATTCGCGGGCGGCGTCCATGCCCTGATTGAGAGTTTGCAGGACCAGGTAATCGCGATAGCGGTCCACCACCAGCGCCGGCAGCAGGTCGCCTTCGCCATGCACCACGCGATACGCATCGGCGCCGCGCACTACCCGGCGGCGATGGGCTTGGGCCGCGGCCAGGCGTGTGGCGAAGAATTCGCGGCCAATCTCTTCCACGCCGCGCGACAGCAGCCGCAACGCGATCTGCGAAGCGGCGCTAAAGTGCGCCGTGCCGAGCGATCTTCCCTTCAGATCGACTACGTGGACCGCCGCGCCCGCTTCCGCGCCGCCGTTATCGAGGACATCGCTCTCGAAAATCCACGGATGGCCCGAGGCGACCCGCCGGGCCGCTTTTCGGTTTACCCGTACTTCTTGCATGAACTATAGGCCGCGCCGCAGTTCCTCTGTGCTGGGCACTTCGGACGTATCCCATCCGCCGCCCAAGGCCTGGATCAGCAGGACGCTCGAGGTCAGACGGCGCGCCAGCAGATTTACCACCGTCTGCTCATTGGCCAGGTAGGTAGCTTGCGCGGTGATTACCGTCAGATAATTTACCGTGCCGGCCTTGTATTGATACGTGGCGATGTCCAGCGAGTCTTTGGCCGCTTTGGTGGCCAAGTCGGCCGCGGCGGCTTCCTGCTCGAGAATGCGCAGAGCCGCCAGGTTGTCCTCCACCTGCTGAAAAGCGGTCAGCACCGTCTGCCGGTAAGTGGCCACGGTGGCGTCATACTGTGCCTGGGTCATTTTCACTTGCGCGCGGCGCTTGCCGCCTTCGAAAACCACCTCGGACAGTCCCGCTCCCAACGACCACATGCGGTTGGGCAGCGAGAACCACTTCGCGATGTTAGTAGCTTCAAAACCTCCGGAAGCGCTTAAGGTCAGCGTGGGATAGTAGGCCGCGACCGCAATACCGATCTGTTCATTCGCCGCTGCCACCGTACGCTCGGCGGCGGCGATGTCGGGCCGGCGTTCCAGCAGAATCGAAGGCACTCCCACCGGCACGGCGGGCGGAGGCGTCTTTAAGATCGCGGCGGGAATGGTCACGGCGGAGGGCGGCTTGCCGGCGAGGATGGCGATGGCGTGCTCGTACTGCGCGCGCGCCACACCCAGATCGATCAACTGCGCGCGGGTGGTATCCAATTGGGTTTGCGCCAGCGCCACATCGCCGCCGGAGGCCACACCGGAGGTGTAACGGTCCTTCGTCAACTTGAGATAGTCTTCGTACGACTTGACTGTCGTCGTGAGCAAATCGATATCGCCATCGGTTCCATGCAACTCGAAGTAGTCTTGCGCCAGCTCCGACTGATACGAGAGCCTGGCGTTCTCCAGTAGCGCGAAGTCGGATTGGGCCGTTTCCTGGGCGGCCTTTACGGCGCGGCGGACGCTGCCCCAGATGTCCGCCGTCCAGGAAGCGCTGCCAGATAGGTCAAAAAGCGCGGCGCTGGGCGCGGAACCATTCGCAGTGGTACTGCTCGCGGACCGCCCGACGCCCACGGTGGGCCCCACGGAGACGGTGGGATACAGACCCGCCCGCGCGATGGCGATGGCGTAGCGGGCCGCCCGGAAGTTGGCTTCGGCCACCAGCACGTTCTGGTTCGAAATACTCACCTGCTCTTCGAGCGCGTTTAGCTGCGGGTCGTTGTAAAGCTCCCACCATTTGCCTTTCAAGGCGCCGTCGCTGGGGTGGGCTTCTTTCCAGCCTTCGGGCGGAGCCTCCTTGAAGGCCGGCGTCTGCGGCGCGGCGGGACGCTTGTAGTTCGGGCCGACCATGCACGCGCTGCACAAAAGCAGAACGCCGGCGAGAGTAAAGAGAAGAGATCTGCGCATCAGATTTCGGACCCCAGCGGCTGGCTTTCGGGCGGCGCCTTGTGGCGCACGCGATACCACCAGTGTTGCAGCCGGTCGAAGTAGAGATATACTACCGGCGTGGTGTAGAGCGTCAGCATCTGGCTTACCAGCAACCCGCCGATAATCGTAATACCCAGCGGACGCCGCAACTCCGATCCCGTGCCGGAGCCCAGCGCCAGCGGCAAAGCGCCCAGCATGGCGGCCATGGTGGTCATCAGGATCGGGCGGAAGCGCAGCAGGCAAGCCTCGAAAATCGAATCGCGGGAATTCTTTCCTTCGTTCCGCTCCGCGGCCAAGGCGAAGTCGATCATCATGATGGCGTTCTTCTTCACGATGCCAATCAGAAGAATGATACCGATCATGGCGATAATGCTCAGATCGGTATGCGTAAGCAACAGCGCCAGCAGCGCGCCCACGCCGGCCGAAGGCAGCGTGGAAAGAATCGTAATCGGATGAATGTAACTCTCGTAGAGGATTCCCAACACAATATAAACCGCCGCCAGGGCGGCCGCGATCAGGATCGGTTCGTTGCCCAGCGAATCCTGGTAGGCTTGCGCCGTTCCCGCAAACCGGGTCTGGATACTGCGCGGCAGGCCCACGGTGGCCGCCGCCCTGGTAATGGCCTCCACTGCGTCTCCCAGCGCCACGCCGGGCTGCAGGTTGAACGAGATGGTGGTCGCGGGGCCCAGGCCCTGATGCGTGACCGCCAACGGCGCGGTGGTCGGGGCGTAGCTGGCGATCGCGTCTAAAGGAACCTCCGTTCCATTCGGCGACATCACGAAGATGTCGCGCAGCGACAGCGGATTCTGCCAGTATGCCGGGGCTGCCTCCATC
>Ga0187867_10001049_pt1 | contig 24160 bp, 13 predicted proteins | sample June2016WEW_13_1_FD_132976 | JGI IMG/M metagenome (GOLD analysis project Ga0187867, IMG submission 132976) | Peatland microbial communities from SPRUCE experiment site at the Marcell Experimental Forest, Minnesota, USA - June2016WEW_13_10 | ecosystem: Environmental > Terrestrial > Soil >... | reverse complement strand
GCCCGAATTTCCAGTGGCGAAATCGAACCTGGCGGCGGCCTGTTTCGAATGGGGCAACGCGCTATCGGCCAAGGGACAAACCGCCGAGGCGCTGGAAGCGTTTCAGCAGGCCGTGGCGCTGAAGCCCGATTTCATCGAAGCGTACAACGATCTGGGCATCGCCTTGCAAGGCAAAGGACAACTTGATGAAGCCATCGCTTCGTTTCGGCAGGCGATTCGGCTTAAGCCTGATCTTGCCGAAGGGCACAACAATCTCGGCATCGCATTGAAGGACGCGGGGCAGCTTGAGGAGGCGATCGCCGCCCTTCGCCACGCCATTTGGCTCAAGCCGGATTTCGCCGATGCGCACAATAATCTGGGCAACGCCCTAAAGGACAAGGAGCAACTGGATGAGGCGATCGCGGCCTATCGGCAGGCGGTTCGGCTCAAGCCCGATTTCGCCGAAGCGCACAGCAATCTCGGCGCACTGGTGGAGACGGGGCAACTTGACGAGGCGATCGCTTCGCAACGGCAGGCGGTTCGGCTCAAGCCTGATGACGCGGGATTGCACAGCAATCTGATCTATATCCTCCATTTTCATCCCGGCTACGACGGCGGAATGATCCATGAGGAACTTCGGCGCTGGAACCGACAGCATGCCGAGCCGCTCAAGAAGTTGATTCAGCCGCACGCCAACGATCGCGACCCCGACCGCCGCCTGCGGATCGGGTACGTGTCGCCGGATTTCCGCGAGCACGTTGTGGGTCAGAATTTGCTGCCGCTGCTGCGCGAGCACGATCATGGGCAAATGGAGATCTTCTGTTACGCCAACCTGGTCCGCGCCGATGCGCGCACCGGGCAATTCCGGCGTTACGCGGATGTCTGGCGCGGCATCGCGGGGTTGTCGGATTCGCAGAGCGTCGATCTGATTCGGCAGGACCGGATCGACATTCTGGTGGATTTGACGCTGCACATGGCGAGGAACCGTCTTGCGGTGTTCGCTCGCAAGCCGGCCCCGGTGCAGGTCACTTACCTGGCTTATGCCGGCAGTTCGGGATTGACCACGATGGATTACCGCCTGAGCGATCCATATTTGGACCCGGCGGGCGCGGATGAATCTGTCTACAGCGAACAAACCATCCGTCTGCCGGAAACCTATTGGTGTTACGGCGTGGCCGGTCCGGCTCCCGATCCGTCGCCGCCGCCCGCCGCGACAATGGGACACGTCACCTTCGGCTGCTTGAATAATTTCGCCAAGGTTTCGCCGCCGGCGCTGGATTTGTGGGCGCAGATTCTGCAAGAGGTGCCGCGGTCGCGGCTGATCGTTCATTCCCATCCGGGAGCGCACTTGGATGGGGTGCGAAAGCGTTTTGCCGGCAAGGGCATTTCGCCGGATCGCCTCGAGTTCCCGAGCCAGCAGCCGTGGCCGGAATACATGCGAACCTACGGCCGGATCGACATTGCTGTGGATCCGTTCCCCTGGGGCGGGGGGATCACGACCTGCGAAGCGTTGTGGATGGGCGTGCCGGTGGTGAGTCTAGCCGGCCGAACGGCCGTGGGACGCGGCGGCGCAAGCATCCTGGCCAACGTCGGCGTGCCGGAACTCGTCGCCCGAACGCCGCAGCAGTACGTTCAGATCGCCGCCGCGCTGGCCGGGGATTTGCCGCGGCTGGGCGAGCTGCGCCGAACGCTGCGCGGGCGGATGCAGGCATCGCCCTTGATGGACGCCCCGCGCTTCGCGCGCAACATTGAAGCGGCGTATCGGCAGATGTGGCGGAATTGGTGTGAGCGGGGCGGGAATTCGAGTTTGCAATGCCCGGATGATGCCGTTCAGCAATTCCTCCATGCCGCACTGGCGCAATATCGGGCGGGGAATTCCCTCGCCGCGGAAAAGCTCTGCCGGCAGGTTCTCTCGCTTGAGCCGAACAACGTGGATGCGCTCAATCTGCTTGGCGGATGCCTCTTTCAGATCGGAAATCTGAATGAAGCGATTGAGGTTTACCAAAGGATCGCGGCGCTGAAGCCCGATCTCCCCGAAGTCCACAACAACCTCGGTGGATGCCTGCAACGCAGCGGCCGATTGGTGGACGCCATCGCGGCGTTCAAGACCGCGATCAAGCTGAAGCCAGACTTTCCGGTGGCGATTTCAAACCTGGTGGCGGCGTATTTGGAATGGGGCAACGCGCTATCGGCCAAGGGACAAACCGCCGAGGCGCTGGAGGCGTTTCAGCAAGCGGTGGCGCTCAAGCCCGATTTCATCGAAGCCCTGGACAAGATCGGCCAGTGCCTGCAATTGTTGGAGAACCTCGACGGCGCCATCGCGGCGTTTCAAACGATCATCCGGTTGAAGCCCGATACGTTTGAGGCATTCAACAACCTGGGCATCGCCTTGCAAGGCAGAGCGCAACTTGATGAAGCCATCGCCTGCTTCCGGCAGGCCGTTCGGCTTAAGCCCGATCTTGCCGAAGCGCACAACAATCTCGGCAACGCATTGAGGGCCAAGGGGCAGGTTGACGGGGCGATCGTCGCCCTTCGGGAGGCGGTTCGGCTCAAGCCGGCTTTCGCCGATGCACACAGCAATTTGGGCGTCGCATTGACGGAGCTCGGGCAACTGCATGAAGCGATCGCCGCCTACCGCCGGGCGATCGAATTGAAGTCCGACTTTGCTCAGGCGCATTGGAACTACGCCTTGCTGCTGCTGATGCTGGGCGTATTCGAGGAGGGTTGGAAGGAATTCGAATGGGGGCTGCGGGTGCGGCGGCTGCGACTGGGACGGGACCTCCCCCAGCCGCGCTGGACCGGGCAGGACGCGCCGGGCAAAACGATCCTTCTCGTTTCCGACGGCCGGTTCGGCGATGCGATGCATTTCATCCGTTACGCGCCGCTGGTGGCCGAGCGGGGGGCCACGGTGCTGTTGGAATGTCAAACCGAATTGGCGCCGTTGCTGAATCGGGTGCAGGGGATCTCGGCGGTGTTTGTGCGCGGAGAGCAGTTGCCGGAGTTCCATTGGCAGACGCCGCTGCTTAGCCTGCCGCTGGTTTTTGGCACGACGATGAAGACGATTCCCGCCGACGTGCCCTACCTGTCGGCCCCGCCGGATCGGATCGAGCAATGGGCCAAACGGCTGGCGGGGGATTCATCGTTCAAGGTGGGTTTGGCTTGGGCGGGAAGCGCCCGGCGGGATGCGCGCTCGTGCCCGCTGGAGACGTTCGCACCGCTAGCGGCGGTTCCGGGCGTCACGTTCTACGGCCTGCAAAAAGGTCCCGAAGCGAACCAGCCCGTTCCACCAGGACTGCGGCTGATTCAGATGGGGGATGAGCTTCACGACTTTGCCGATACCGCGGCGCTGGTATCGAACCTGGATTTGGTGATTTCGGTGGACACGAGCGTCGCGCACCTGACCGGTGGAATGGGACGCCCGGTCTGGACGCTGATTCCCTTCAATCCCGGGTTCCAATGGCTGCGTGACAGGGCGGACAGCCCGTGGTATCCCACGATGCGATTGTTCCGCCAGACCACACCTGGCGATTGGCTTGACGTAGTCCGACGCGTTGCCCAGCACCTGGAAATGTCGAAACGCAAGACGTAAATGCGGTATCATCCCTCCGAAGATCTATGCCGGATCATGCCGTTCAGCAAAACCTCCAAGCCGCACTGGCGCAGTATCGGGCGGGAAATCCACTGGCCGCGGAAAAGCTATGCCGGCGGGTCCTGTCGCTTCAGCCGGAGAACGTGGACGCGCTCAATTTGCTTGGCGCATGCTTCTATCTGGCCGGAAACCTGAAGGAAGCGATTGAAGTCTACCAAAGGATCGCGGCGCTGAAGCCGGACCTACCCGAAGCGCACAACAACCTCGGTGGATGCCTGCAACGCAACGGCCGATTGGCGGAGGCCGTCGCGGCGTTCAAGACGGCGATCAAGCTCAAGGGCGATTTTCCCGTGGCGAAATCGAACCTGGCGGCGGCCTGTTTCGAATGGGGCAACGCGCTATCGGCCAAGGGACAAACCGCTGAGGCGCTGGAAGCGTTTCAGCAGGCCGTGGCGCTCAAGCCCGACTTCATCGAAGGCCTGGAGAAGATCGGCCAGTGCCTGCAATCGTTGGAGAAAATCGACGAGGCCATCGCGGCGTTTCAAACGATCATCCGGTTGAATCCCGGCAGTTTTGAGGCATTCAACAACCTGGGCATCGCCTTCAAAGACAGGCGGCAATTTAATGCGGCGATCGCTTCCTTCCGGCAGGCCATTGGGCTTAAGCCCGATCTGGCCGAAGCGCACAACAATCTCGGCAACGCATTGAAGGAGGTGGGGCAGCTTGACGAGGCGATAGCCGCCCTTCGGCAGGCGATTCGGCTCAAGCCCGATTTCGCCGATGCCCACAACAATCTCGGCCTAGCCCTGACGGACATAGGGCACGGTGACGCGGCCATCACTTTCTTACGGCAGGCGATTCGACTCAAGCCCGATTATGCGGTGGCGCACAGCAATCTGATCTACACCCTCCATTTTCATCCCGGTTACGACGCCAGGATGATCCATGAGGAACTTCGCCGCTGGAACCAACAGCACGCCGAGCCGCTCAAGAAATTCATTCAGCCGCACACCAACAACCGCGATCCCGACCGCCGCCTGCGCATCGGCTATCTGTCGCCGGATTTCCGCGAACACGTGGTGGGCCAGAATCTGCTGCCGATGTTGCGCCAGCACGATCATGGGCAAGTGGAGATTTTCTGTTATGCCAACGTTCTTCGGCCTGACGCGCGAACCGACGAACTCCGGCGCCACGCGGATGTCTGGCGCAGCATCGCGGGGATGTCCGATTCCCAGGCTGCGGAGCTTATTCGGCAAGACGGAATCGACATTCTGGTGGATTTGACGCTGCACACGGCGGAGAACCGCCTTGGGGTATTCGCTCGCAAGCCGGCCCCGGTGCAAGTCGCCTACCTGGGCAGTTGCACCAGCACGGGCATGGAGACGATGGACTACCGACTGTCCGATCCCTATTTGGATCCCTCGGATTCGGATTCATCTGTTTACAGCGAGCGGACGATCCGGCTGCCGGAAACCTATTGGTGCTACAGGAGCACGGGCCCAACCCCCGAGCCATCGCCGTCGCCGGTCGCGGCGGCGGGATACGTCACCTTCGGCTGCTTGAATAATTTCGCCAAGGTTTCGCCGCCGGCGCTGGATTTGTGGGCGCAGATTCTGCAAGGCGTGCCGCGATCGCGGCTGATCCTTCATTCCAATCCGGGAGCGCACCTGGATGCCTTGCGAGAACGATTTGCCGGCAAGGGCGTTTCGCCGGATCGTCTGGAGTTTTATTTGGAGCGGGGCAACTGGCCGAAATATCTGCAAACCTACGGCCGGATCGACATTGCCCTGGATCCGTTCCCCTGGGGCGGGGGAATCACGACATGCGATGCGTTGTGGATGGGGGTACCGGTCGTGAGTCTTGCCGGCCGGACGGCCGTCGGCCGTGGCGGGGCCAGCATTTTGGCCAACGTCGGCGTGCCGGAACTCGTCGCCCGAACGCCGCAGCAGTACGTTCAAATCGCCGCCGAATTGGCCGGAGATCTGCCGCGGCTGGCCGAGCTGCGCCGGACGCTGCGTGCGCGGATGCAGGCATCGCCGCTGATGGACGCCCCGCGCTTCGCACGCAATATCGAAGCGGCGTACCGGCAGATGTGGCGGAATTGGTGCCAGCAGGACGGGATTCGCCCGTCGGCGAACCGGCCGTTACAATCCGGCCCCTAAATGTCGCGCGAGAGAGTCAGGCAACTGTTTGAATCCGCGGTTCCCCTTCATCAGCAGGGGAACCTCGACGCCGCTGAAGCCGTCTATCAATCCATCCTCGAGGAATTCCCGAATCAGCCCGATGCCCTTCACCTCCTCGGCGTCGTCGCCCATCAGCGCGGGGAGAATCACAAGGCCATCGGCTTGATCCAGCATGCGATCGGCATCAATTCCAATAACCCGGATTATTTCGGCAATCTGGCGGTGGTTTGGCTGGCGTTGCGGCGATACGCGCTGTCGGCCGAGGCGTCGCGGGCCGTGATTCGTCTGGCCCCTAAGAACCCGGGCGCATACCGAAACCTCGGCCAGGCGCTTTGGAAATCCGGCGAATTGGACGCCGCCGCCAAAGCCTACCAAACCGCCATCGATCTCGAGCCAGACTTCTTCGAGGCCTACGGGAATCTCGGCGTCGTGCTGGCGCTGATGGGGGACCGCGAGGCGGCTATCACCGCCTATCGCAAGGGCTTGCAACGCAATCCCCAGTGGCCCTCAACTCATTCCAGCCTGCTCTATGCCATGCAACAGCACGAGGCTTATGACCAGAAGGCCATTTACGCCGAGTCCAGAAACTTCAACCGGCTCCACGCGCTGCCGCTGAAGCATCTGATCAAGCCGCATCGAGTTGATTCTTCGCCCGACCGCAAGCTGCGGATCGGGTGGGTCTCGCCGGATTTCCGCCTGCACGTGGTTGCACGGTGCATGCTTCCCGTGTTCCACGCATTTGACCGGGCCCGGTTCGAGAATTTCTGCTATGCCGAGGTTGAGGAACCGGACGAAATGACCCGCGCCATTCGCGCTTCGGTCGATCATTGGCGCGATATTTTTCCCCTGGACGACGAGCAGGCCGCCGAACTGATCCGCGCCGATGGAATCGACGTCCTGGTCGATCTGGCCCTTCACACGGGCAAGAATCGCCTGCTGCTGTTTGCCCTCAAGCCGGCGCCGGTTCAGGCGTGTTATCTCGGATATTGCGGCACCACCGGCCTGGACGCGATGGACTATCGCATTTCCCATCCGCACCTCGATCCTCCCGGCTCCGATATGTCCGTCTACTCCGAGAAAACCATCCTGCTCTCCGGCAGCTATTTGTGCTATCGCCCCGAAGGCCCCACCCCGGACGTGGCCGCCCTCCCGGCCCTCCAGAACGGGCACATAACCTTCGGCTGCCTGCACAATCCGGCCAAGGTTTCGGCCGGCGTCATCAAATTGTGGAGCCAGGTCCTTTCCGCCGTTCCGGAATCACGAATGATCCTCTACGTTCCCCCAGGCTCGCGCCGCCCATGGTTGCTCGACCGATTCACCCAACTGGGCGTCGACTCCAACCGCCTGGAATTGCTTCCCAAGCGGCCATGGCCGGCGTACATCGAAACGTTCAACCGCATCGACGTTGCTCTGGATACTTTTCCCTACGGCGGGGGGATGAGCGCCTGCGACGCGCTATGGATGGGCGTGCCGATTGTCACCCTCATCGGCACTGCGCCCATGGGCCGGATGTGCTACAGCATGCTCTTCAGCCTCGGCCGCTCCGAATGGGCCGCCCAGACCCCGGCGCAATACGTCGCCGCGGCCGCCGCCCTGGCGGCCGATCTGCCAAAACTCCGCGAGATTCGAGCCTCTCTGCGACCGGCGATGGAGGCCTCGCCCATCATGGATGCCGCTTCAATCGCCCGCGATTTGCAGCAGTTGTTGGCCGGAATCGCCCGCAAGAAATAGGACCCCGGCTTTGAACTGCCGCTTCAACGGCCGAGCACTTCGAACATCGGATTCAGACGCTTCTGGTAATGTCTCCAGCGGCCGACGGAACGCTGATAGAGGGGTTGTCGCACTTGCCAGACGCTGGCGGTGAAGACCGTGGAACGGGTGCGGTGGAACTCGAGGCAGGCGGGGTCCCAGGGCAGTCCGAGAAAGCTGATGAGCCGCCGGCTCTGGCCCTCCAAATCCGCCACCAATTCTTCGTATTTAACGTCAAGGATGCGCAGCGGCGCCACGTTGCGCCAATAGGCGAGCATCCGTTCGGTCGCGAGGTATTCGTGAGCGCAATGGGCCAGATCGTAGGAGGCGAGATTGCCTTCAGAAAACCACTGGAAGTAATAGGAAAGGCAGGTGTCGCGAGCATCGCGGCGGCACTGGATGATTCGTGCCGCGGGAAAGAGCAGGGCAATCATCCCGATGCGATAGACGTTGCTCGGCATCTTGTCGATAATTCGGCAAGCCTCGCCGTTCATCGATTGCAGGCGTTGGAGATGCCGCTTGGCCGCTTCTTTGACCGGGCCGCGCTTCCATCTCAGCGGGATGCTCAACACGTCGGTTCCTCCCAAGCTTTTCGCAATATCCTGCATGTCCAGGAGTTCTCCGGCGCCGTGGACCTGGGGATGGCTTGCGGCGATCTGCTGGACGAGCGTGGTGCCGGAGCGCGGCATTCCAACGATGAAAACCGGAATTTCCGAAGGCTCGCCCCAATCGCGCCGCTGCTCAAAAAATTCGGGCGTGAAGGTCTCGACTATCTGCTTGACCTCAGCGTCAAAGGCTTGGGGATCAATACGTTCGCCCGCCGCCAATCGCCGGCATTTGGCCAATAAGTTGGCCTCGGAATAACACGCAAACGCCTCATCATAGCGGTTGGCGTCGTCCAAGAGTTTGCCAAGGGCGAACCCGGCGACGATGCGATCGTAGATTGGCAAATCCGGGTTGTTCAGGAGTTCGGCGAGGCGTTGCATCTCGGCACCCCCGATAGCTTTGCCGGTATTGACCAGTTCGTAATAACCGGCCGCCGAATCCGGGCGCAGGGCCAAAAGCCGGCGAAAGCAATCGGCCGCTTCCTCGAATCTGCCGAGCTGACCCAATGCTATGCCCAGGTAAAACCAAGCGCCGTCGAAGCCGGGATCGATGGCCACGGCGCGCCGCAGGCTTTCGACCGCGGCCTTCGGGTCTCGACTCTGTAGCATGATCTCGCCCAGAATCTGATGGGTAAGAGCCGCGTTGGGATTGATGGAAGCCGCCCGCGCGTACGCGGCTTTGCTTTCGTCAATACGATGTAAACCGACCAGGAGATGAGCCATGGCGGCGTGGATTTCGATGTCGTTCGGATCGAGATCAAGTCCCTCGCGGTAGACGGCCAAGGCCTCTTCGAATCGCTCGGCCATACGGAAGGCGCGGCCAAGCCCCCGGTAGACGGGAAGGTAGTCGGGGTCCGCCTCGAGTGCGCTCAAATAGGCGTCGATGGCTTCATTAATTTGGCCCTTTTCGCATAGCAGATCGCCGGCAATTTTGCGGGATGGGGCATCACCCAATACAGATGCCGTTCCCCTCCCATTTCCCGAGATTGCCCCATCGCCGTTCATGTGCCTGACCCGCAATCGACCGTTACCAAAGGCCTACAAACAGATTCTATCACCAATGACCTCGGGTGTGGTACAAGAATAGACCGGCGAAAAAAAACAGGCTGGGCTGACACGCATTTGCCGCAAGCCGGCAACGGGATTACTCTGGCCGGCGAGTTGAAACGGGTCGGGTGAGGATCGAGCACCCTGGCACAAAGGCGTCGTTCATGGCGAATCTGTCGCAGCTCGCATTGCAGGCGATTTCCCATGCCCAGGCCGGGCGAGTCAAAGAAGCCGAAGAACAATACCGCCAACTGATAAAACTGAGTCCCAATCCCACCGCCCGCATCCTGCTGGCCAGTCTTTTGCCCGCCATCTATTCGTCGATGGAGGACTTGCACCGCTGGCGCAAGCGGCTGGAAACCAACGTCCAGGCCCTGGTGAGCCAGGGGGTGCGCCACGATGTTACCGACAACCTGGCGGTCCCGGAATTCCTTGCCCAATATCACGGCCTCAACGACCGGCTCCTCCAGGAATCGCGGGTGAAGTTGTACGCGGCGCCGCAAAATCGTGATTGGGGCAGGAAGCGCCCGCGCGCCGCCGCCGACAAAATCCGCGTCGGAATGGTCTCCAAGTATTTCCGGGACCACACGATCGGCCGGCTTAGCCAAGGCTTGGCCGCCAAACTGCCCCGCGAGGATTTTCAGCTTACCCTGCTCAGCGTCGATCCGCGCCGGGACGACCTCGCCGAATTTTTCCGCCGCAATTGCGACCAGTTCCTCACCGTGCCCGCCTCGATGCCGCAGGCCCGGCGGATGATTGCCGATCTCCAGTTGGACGTCCTCTACTACACCGACCTGGGGATGGACCCCGTCACCTATACCCTGGCGCTTTCCCGCCTCGCCCCCGTCCAGTGCGCCACCTGGGGACATCCCGTCACTTCCGGCATGCCCACGGTTGACTATTTCATTTCCGCCCGGGGACTGGAACCCCCCGAATCGCAGGACCAATACACCGAACGGCTCGCGACGCTCAAAGACTTGGCCGTTTACTATTATCGCCCCGCCCTCGCCGCCCCGCCCGCCGCTCCGGACCAATTCGGATTACCCGCGGGCGCCAACCTCTACGGTTGTCCGCAGAGCCTCTACAAGTTCCATCCGGATTTCGACGAAATCCTCGCCGGGATTCTACGCGCCGATCCCAAGGGAATTCTTGTGCTTCTGGCCGCCCCCCACAAGGAATGGGAACTCGCCCTGTCTCAACGATTTGCCCGATCCATGCCCGACGTCTGCCATCGAGTCACCTTCGTTCCCCGCCAGGACCGCCAGGGGTTCCTGCAACTCAACGACATCTGTGACGTGCTTCTGGATCCGCTTCACTTCGGCGGCGGCAACACAACTTACGAAGCGCTCGCCCTGGGAACCCCCGTGGTCACCTTGCCCTCGGGAATGTTACGCGGGCGGCTGGCATATAAAATGTACGAGACGATCGGGTTGATGGATTACGTGGCAAATACTCCCCAGGATTACGTGTGCCTGGCCGTGCAGTTGGGCTCGGACAAGGAGCGGCGGCGGGCCGCGCGACAGTCCATCCTCGCCGGCAATGCCCCGTTATTTGAAAACATGGCCGGGGTTAATCAGTTGAGTGAATTCTTGAAATCGGCGGTTGGCTGAACTACGTCCCATTATCTGTATCTTCGCTTCCCAGCGTCGCCCTATCCGCTGGGTCTCATCTTGTACCAGTCCTCGCGCGCCTTGGCCGACAACTTCTCGGAATAGTACCCTTGCATCGGCGCCGCGAAGGGGCGCGCTTCTTTAGGCTTGGTGAATGCCACAAGCTGCACGGAGTTGGGAGCCAACTCTCCCCGCTTGGCCATGTCATGCACCTGCTCTATGCGCTCGATCTCGACAATGCGCGCCGGGGACAATTTCGCGTAAATCCATGCGATGATGGCGTAATCATTGGTCACCGCCAGATCCATGATGAGGGTGGGGTTATAATTGTAAAAGCCGTGGTCCAGCCAGCCCACGAACGGGAAGGTGTGAAACATCACTCCACCCGGCACAGTGAGGTCATGTATCGTCTTAAACATCTGATATTGGTTGAAGACGTGCTCGGCGGTCCCGGTGTTGATGGTGACGTGGAAGCGTTTCTCGATGGGAACCACGTCGTTGAGGTTGTATTTCAGGGCGGAAGACGTGCCATGGAGATCGATGGCCGTAATGCTCTGGTAATCAAGGAAGGTCTTGTAAAAGATTTTGGCGACGTCGAACAAGTGCAGGCGTGGATCCATGCGCCGAAACTCATTCAGCGCTGCCGTGAGCTGCGCCGCAACCTCGGGAGAAGTGAAACGAGGAATGTCTTCGATCAGCCGGTTGAGCGGCACGTCCCCGTACCAGTTGGCTTCGCCGAGCTCCAGGACATCGGGTTTGGCGGGGAGCGATTTTTTCTCGGCCAATGCCCGCCACAAGGTGTACTCAGCCACGGTGATCGCCATGAACGGTTCTCCCACGCTTTAGGTCGTGCGCCATTGAAGACGGCGGGTGGCCTGGCACGCCCTTTCGGCTTCAGGTCTGTTCCCGCATCCGGCCGCCGAAGACAGCTTATAACGTCTGCCGTCCCACTGCCGCCCTCGGGACGCGCGGCGGCCAGCGGCAACGACGGTTACGCAACTTCGACGAACGACGCAAAGATCACCGGTTGAGGAACCGGACCTTCATCGACGGCATTATAGAGTTGACACGGCGGGGAACGAAAGTTGCGTAACGAAGGAAAATAGGCCCTTCCGAAATCGAGATGCGCGCAGTGTGCGCGCCGCGGAAAAGCGTATTTAGAATCGAGCACTAGGTGATTTCCAGCATTGAGTACCCGTGATATCCGTGTCATCGGTGGTGAATAATCGGGGTTAAGTCCCTTCCGCCCTACGCATCTTCGCAAAATTCGGCATGCGCCTGGAATGTTTTCCGACAGCCAATATCGCCAGGGTCGTTTCCTAACTACACGAGTTATTGACAACTTTCTCAATAAAAGTCTGCCGCCGCAAATACCCACTGTGAAGATGGGTTATTTGCATTAATTACAATTGCCAAATGCGTTTACGGATTGATTGACCAGCGTCGTTATTGCGGCCTGAGGTATTAGCGCAAAAATTACTTCCAACCGTCGCGATTCCACGATTTTTTTGTTGCGTTTCTGAATACCCGCTGTAAACTTCTTCTCGTGCCACTATGTAGTGGTGCGGCCCCCTTAAAGGCCGGAGGCGGATGGAAGGGCATATTCCAGCCTAAGGCCATGTCGGGAGGCGGAGAAAAACCGGGAGCGCAAGACTCCCAAGGCACGCCTAATTTGCGAGGTAGGATTATGCAACCAGCCAAGAAGAATCTCACGAAGGTTTTGTCAGCCATTTCCATGGCCGCCGCCGCAACAGTTGCGGCTAAGGCATCCGGGCAGATACTTATCACACCGTATTATGGCCAGGGTATTAGCCCCGACCCCAACGGTGTGTTCATCTCCTCCAGTTCGACCGGCGCTGGCGCGATCTACGAGTCCGTCAATAGCAGTGGCACCCCCACCACGATCAGCATGCCGGTTGGCGATTATCTGTTCCTGGCATGCGATGCCGTGGTAACGGGCGACTCGAATCCCGATGGCACCAAGACCACCGGAAGTAGTGCCACGAAAAAGGCCGTTCAGCCGTCGTTCCTCGGGCTGTCATCGCTAAACTTCAACGTGATATCGAGCGATACAAACGGCTCGATGCTTAACCCATTGAACACTGGTATTGTAGTCGGGACCTATGGCGGTGTTACGAGTTATTACACGACCGCCAACGTTAACGACCTTAACAATTCCAACAATCCAGACAGCAATACTGGTTACACCGTCGGCAATAACTCTGGCGGCGGCTTTGCTCCGAGTTGGTCGACCGGCGTGGCGTCTTCGGGTGACGCCGATCCAGGCAGCGCTAGTGTCGGAAGGAACGCCGGCATAGGCGGCGGTTCTACCTACGCGTCTGCCTTCGCCACCACCACGGGCACCCCCTCGCTTGTACCGTTCGCCGGCGGGGCCGCCGGGACCGCCTCTTACCTCAGCGCGACAGAAGCCTTTAATGAACTCGCCTACCAAGGCTTGGCCGCGGGTACGGTGACCTTGCAGCCTAATATCGTGCCGTCGGCTTCGGGATATTGGAGCCTTAGCGTTCCAGGCAACTCGACGCACAGCCAGTCGACTTATGCGCCAGTCACGGCCGCAGCTTCTAACATCGCGGCTCTTCCGGTGTTGGTCATCGATATTAGCTCGACTGTGTCGACTGGGCATCCGCTCTTTTCGATCACCAGTTCCGAGACTACCCCGCCGACCCTTTACGGAGCGCAGCTCCTCAACGGTGCGACCCCGACGGGTGCTAACGTGGGCGTCTTCACCGGCCCAGGCGCTAGCTCCAACGCCCTTACTGTCGTCCGTTCCGGTGTGGGCAAGTACACACTCGCCCAAGCAACGAACATCAACAGCAGCGCTGTTGGTGGCTTTGTGGGCGATGCCACGAACTATGTTGAAGCTAACGGCTTCACGGCCGGCGAAGAGGAACTCGACGGCTTCCAAGTCGATGTGAACGGCATCCTGGCTACCCAAGCTGAGGTGGACCTGCTTATTGCCGATGCCAGCACCGTTGGCGGCGGCATCGGGAGTGCATTTGCCCTGTATGACACCACCACAATAGCGACGGTGCTGGGCGGCGTTGCCAATCCGTTCACGGGCCTCAATGCCTCCGGCGGTGGTTATAATCTGTTCCTCGATTACCCGGCCAGCCCCTATACTGACAAGTTTATCGGCTGGGATTTGAGCAGCAGCAACCTCCTCTTGCCCGGATACACGATCACGGCTGTGGCCGTGGTGCCTGAGCCGATGAGCTTAGGTCTCCTGGCGCTCGGCGGCGTGGGTCTCATGGCCCGCCGCAATCGCCGGAAAGCCTGATTCGATCGCAAATTAGGAATGCTTAGCAGTCGCCGGCTGGACATCGCGTCCAGCCGGCTTTTTTCTGCCTGGATTGATTCGCGGCCACGCCCCGGGTGGAATTCGCCCGACCGAACAGACGTTTCAGCCCGCACGGTTCCCTCGTCCAATCGGCAATGGGCAATTGGCAAATGGCAATCGGCAATTCGTCCTCCCCAGGAAGAACCATCCCCGATCATGTTTGTCCCCGCCTCCGGACCCGATAGAATTTCCCGAGGTTCGGAGAATCGCCAATGGCCGAGGACACGACAGATCGGGCGATGCGGTTAGCGGTCGGCCACCACCGGGCGGGCCGCTTGGCGGAGGCGGAGAGAATTTTCCGCCAAGTCCTGGCGAAGCAGCCCGATCATGCGGGGGCATTACATCTGTTGGGGGTGCTCGCGGGACAAGGAGGCCGGCTGGACGCGGCTGTGGAATTGATCCGTCGGGCCGTTCGGTTCAACCCTGATTATGCCGTGGCACATAACGATCTGGGCATCGCCTTACAAAGCAAGGGACAACTTGACGAGGCGATCGCGTCCTATCGGCAGGCCATTCGGATCAAACCTGATTACGCCGATGCGCACAGCAATCTCGGCATCGTACTAATGCATAAGGGGCAACCGGACGAGGCCATCGCGTCCTATCGGCTGGCCATTCGGCTCAAGCCTGATGGCGCCGACGTGCACAGCAATCTCGGCTTCGCATTGATGAATAAGGGGCAACTGGAGGAGGCTATCGCCGCCTATCGGCAGGCCATCCGGCTCAAGCCCGATCTTGCCGAGGCGCACGTCGGTCTTGGCAACGCGTTGGAGGAAGTTGGGCAACTGGACGAGGCGATCGCGTCCTATCGGCAGGCCATTCGTCTCAAGCCCGATTACACCGAAGCGCACAATAATCTCGGCATCGCCTTGGGGGCCAAGGGGGAACTTGATGAGGCGATCGCATCGTGCCGGTACGCCATTCGGCTGAAGCCCGATCTTGCCGAAGCGCACAACAATCTCGGCAACGCCTTGAAGGACATGGGGCAATTTGACGAGGCCATCGCTTCCTATCGGCAGGCCATTCAGATCAAGCCTGATTACGCCGAAGCGCACAGTAATCTCGGCATCGTACTGATGTATAAGGGGCAACTGGACGAGGCGATCGCGGCCTATCGCCAGGCCATCTGGCTCAAACCTGATTACACCGAAGCGCACAACAATCTTGCCGGCGCCCTGAAGGACATGGGGCAACTTGACGAGGCCATCGCTTGCTTTCGCCAGGCCATTCGGCTCAAGCCTGGTTACGCGTCGGCGCACAGCAATTTGCTCTATGCCTTGCATTTTCATCCCGGCTACGACGCGCGGATGATCTACGAGGAACACCGGCGTTGGAGCGATCAATTTGCCGAGCCGCTGAAGAAGTTCATCGAGCCGCACGGCAACAGCCGTGATCCGGATCGCCCGCTGCGGATCGGTTACGTGTCGCCGGATTTCCGCGACCACCCGGTGGGGCGGTTTATGGTTTCGCTGCTGGCGGCGCATGACCCGGATCGTTTCGAGATATTCTGCTATTCGGACGTTCGGCGAGCCGATCGGTTCACCGGGCTTCTTCGCGGGCACGCCAGGCAATGGCGAAACACGGTGGGACTGACGGACCAGCGGATGGCGCAACTGGTCCGGGAAGACCAGATCGACGTGCTGGTGGACCTGACCATGCACATGGCCAGGAACCGCTTGCTATTGTTCGCCCGCAAGCCGGCGCCGGTGCAGGTGACCTATCTGGCGTACTGCTCGACCACGGGATTGGAGACGATGGACTACCGTCTGAGCGATCCCCATCTCGATCCGCCGGGAATGAACGATGAGTATTACAGCGAGGAAACGATCCGCCTGCCGGAAACGTATTGGTGTTATCCGATGCACGAACAGAGCCCGCAGGTGGGGCCGCCGCCGGCGCTGGGCAGCGGCGGGGAGGTGACGTTCGGGTGCCTGAACAACTTCTGCAAGGCATCGCCGGAAGCGTTGGACCTGTGGATTCAGTTGCTGCGAGGGTTGCCGAAATCGCGTCTGATTCTCCAGGCCGGGGAGGGGAGCCATCGGCAGCGCGTACGGGATTTGCTGGAACGTCAAGGGATGGATGCGGGGCGAGTGAAGTTTGTGGGTTGGGTTCCGTTGCCGGAGTATTTCAAGAGGTACGAGCAAATCGACGTTGGGCTGGACCCGTTTCCGTGCAACGGTGGGACGACGACGTGCGATGCGCTGTGGATGGGAGTACCGGTGGTGACGCTGGCGGGCCGGACGGCGGTGGGCCGAGGCGGGGTGAGCGTGCTGCGCAACGTGGGAATGCCGGAACTGATCGCCGAGACGCCGCAGCAGTACGTTCAGATCGCGACGGACCTTGCCGGGGACCTGCCGCGGCTGGGTGAGCTTCGGCGGACGCTACGAGCGCGGATGCAGGCGTCGCCGCTGATGGACGCCGAGCGCTTCGCCAGGAATATCGAGGCGGCATATCGGCAGATGTGGCGGAATTGGTGTGAGCGGGGCGGGGTCTTAGGATTACAATGTCAGGCCCCATGACCGTTCAGGAACAGTACGAATCCGCTTTGTCGCACCATCAGGAGGGCCGTTTGGCGGAGGCGGAGGCGATTTACCGCCAAGTCCTGGCCCAACGGCCCAATCATGCGGACGCATTGCATGGGTTGGGCGAGTTGGCGGGACAGACGGGCTGGTTGGACCAGGCGGTGAATTTGATTCGGCGGGCGATCGCGATTTGTTCAACCAATGCGTCTTATTACAACGACCTCGGCAAATTCCTAAAGGACCAGGGGCAACTCGATCAGGCCATCGCTTCCTATCGGCAGGCCATTCGACTCAAGTCTGACTACCCGATCGCGCACAGCAATCTCGGCAGCGCGCTGGCGTGCGTGGGGCAACTGGACGAGGCCATTGCTGCCTATCGGCAGGCCCTGCGGATTGAGCCTGACTACGCCTCGGCCGCGAGCAATCTAATCTACATAGCTCAATTTCATCCCGGCTATGACGCGAAGATGATTTACGAGGAAAACCTCCGCTGGAATCAACAGTACGCCGAACCGCTTAAGAAGTTCATCCAGCCGCACACCAACAACCGCGAGCCCGACCGGCGCCTGCGGATTGGCTACGTGTCGCCGGATTTCCGCGAGCATTGCCAATCGTTCTTCACGATTCCGCTTCTCTCGAATCATAATCGCGAAGCGTTCGAAGTTTTCTGTTATGCCGACCTCCGCCGGCCGGACGCGATAACCGAGCGGATTCGCGGGTACGCCCAGGTCTGGCGGTCGATCTTGGGGACGACGGATGCGGAGGTGGCCCGGACAATCCGCGAGGATCGGATCGATCTCCTGGTGGATTTGACCATGCACATGGCCCGCGGCCGGCCGCTGGTCTTTGCCCGCAAGCCGGCGCCGGTGCAGGCGGCATGGCTGGCGTACCCGGGAACCACGGGGCTGTCGGCCATGGATTACCGATTGACCGACCCGTACCTCGATCCGCCTGGATTGAACGATCAGTTCTACTCCGAAACCTCAATCCGTCTGCCCGACAGCTTCTGGTGCTACGATCCCCTGGTTACGGAACTGCTCGTCAACCCACTGCCCGCGCAAACAAATGGCCACGTCACCTTCGGATGCCTGAATAATTTCTGCAAAGTCAACGAGCCGGTCCTGCGGCTCTGGGCACAGGTCCTCAAGACCATCCCCGGGTCGCGATTCATGCTGTACTGTCCCGAGGGGAGCCATCGTCAACCGCTGCTGGAAATGCTGCAACGGGACGGAATCAGTCCCGATCGCATCGAGTTGATCGCCCGCCGTCCGCGTTTGCAATATCTGGAACTCTACCATCGTATCGACGTGGGGCTAGATACTTTTCCATATAACGGCCACACCACGAGCCTCGATTCATATTGGATGGGAGTTCCCGTGGTGACATTGGTGGGCCGGATGGTTGTGGGACGAGCCGGCTTGTCGCAATTGAGCAATCTGGGTCTGCCGGAACTGATCGCCCGAACGCCGCAGCAGTATGTGCGGATTGTCGCAGACTTGGCGGGTAATTTGCCACGGCTAGCCGAACTGCGCCGGACGTTGCGAGCGCGGATGCAGGCGTCGCCGCTGATGGATGCTCCGCGCTTCGCCCGCAACATCGAGTCGGCGTACCGGCGGATGTGGCGGAATTGGTGCGAGCGGGGTGGGGTCTGAGGATTACAATGTCAGGCCCGATGACCGTTCAGGAACAGTACGAATCCGCTTTGTCGCACCATCAGGCGGGCCGTTTGGCGGAGGCGGAGAAGTTATGCCGCCAAGTCCTGGTGCAGAATCCGAATCATGCGGACGCATTGAATCTATTGGGCGTGCTGTTGGGACTGATGGGCCAATGGGATGCGCCGCCAAGGCTGATCCGGCGGGCGATCGCGATTAATCCGACCAATGCGTCTTATCACAGTAACCTCGGCAATGCGCTGACGGACCAGGGGCAGCTTGACGAGGCGATTGCTTCCTATCACGATGCCATACGGCTCAAGCCTGATTTTGCCGCAGCGCACAACAATCTCGGCAACGCGTTAAACGGCGTGGGACAACTTGACGAGGCCATCGCCGCCTATCGGCAGGCGATTCGGCTCAACCCTGATTACACCGAAGCGCACAGCAATCTGGTCTTCAGCCTCCATCATCATGCCGCCTACGACGCGAGGATGATCCATAAGGAACTTCGCGGCTGGAACCAACAGCACGCCGAGCCGCTCGAGAAATTCATCCAGCCGCACCACAACAATCGCGATCCCGATCGCTGCTTGCGCATTGGGTACGTCTCGGCCGACTTTTACGATCACGCTTCCGCCTTCTTTCTGTTGCCCCTGTTCCGTCACCATGATCGGCGGCAAGTTGAAGTGTTCTGTTACTCCTTACAAGCTCGTTCCGATCAGGTGACGCAACAGATGAAGGATCACGTTCAGCACTGGCGCACCATCGTCGGGCAGCCCGATGCGAAGGTCGCGGCCCAAATCCGCCAGGACCAGATCGACGTTCTGGTCGACCTGAAACTCCATACGGGCGGAAACCGTCTCCTGATCTTCGCCCACAAGCCCGCGCCCGTACAGGCGACCTGGCTGGGCTACCCAGGCACGACCGGCCTGGACACGATGGACTATCGGCTTACCGATCCATACCTGGACCCTCCGGCGATTGACGACGCTTATTATTCGGAGCGGTCGATCCGTCTGCCGGATACGTTTTGGTGTTACGATCCTCTCACCAATGAACCCAAGGTCAATGCGCCGCCGTGCCAGGAGAAGGGATGGGTCACCTTCGGCTGCCTGAATAATTTTTTCAAAGTGAACGATTCAGCGTTTGCGCTATGGGCGGGGGTCCTCAAGGCCGTCTCCAATTCGCGTCTGTTGCTGCTGGCGCCCGAGGGAAGCGCGCGTCAGCGCGTACTGGATTGGCTGGGCCGGGAAGGCATCGGCCCCGAGCGGGTGGAGTTTGTGGCAAGACAATTTCGGCCGGAATATCTGCGCACCTATCATCGCATCGACATCGGCTTGGATACCGTTCCGTACAACGGCCACACTACGAGCCTGGACTCATTTTGGATGGGAGTTCCCGTCATAGCGCTGGCCGGAGGAACGGTGGTTGGACGAGCCGGCGTGTCGCAATTGACCAATCTGGGTCTGCCGGAACTGATTGCCCGGACGCCGCAGCAGTACGTTCAGATCGCTGCGGACCTGGCCAATGATTTGCCGCGGCTGGGTGAGCTTCGCCGGACGCTGCGAGCGCGGATGGAGGCGTCGCCGCTGATGGATGCCCCGCGTTTCGCCCGCAACGTCGAAGCGGCGTACCGGCGGATGTGGCGGAATTGCTGCGAGGAGGGCGGAAGTTTAGATTAGCGGACACTAATCTATATTTCGAGACGTGTTCAAACGCGATTCACATCTTCTGCCGGCCGGAGATGGCGTCGGCGAGGATGTTCTTGTTGGCGTATTCGATGTTGCTCCCGGCCGGCAGCCCGCGGGCAAGCCGCGTCACCTGGATCTGCGGGAATCGCGAGGCGATCAGGTTCTGGACGTAAAGAGCCGTTCCATCGCCGTCGACCGTCGGGTTGGTGCCCATGATGACCTCGCGGATTTGCCCCGCCTCCAGTCGCTTGGCCAGCGCATCGATCGTCAGATCGTCCGGATGGGATTCCTCGAGCGGCGCGATCCGCCCGAGCAGAACGTGATAAACCCCACTGTACAGCCCCGTCGATTCCAGCGCCAGCAAATCCTTCGGCTGCTCGACGACGCATAGGAGAGACGGGTCGCGCGTGGGGCTGGCGCAAATGGCACACGGGTCCTGTTCGGTCAGGTTGAAGCAGATGCTGCAATATCGAATGCGCGTCTTGACGTCGCGGATGGCATCCGCCAGCTTCAGCGCCTCCTCGGGGCTTTGCTTCAGAAGATGAAACGCGATGCGCTCGGCCGAGCGGATCCCGATCCCGGGAAGGCGTGCCAGCTCGTTCATCAGCGTCTGAATGCTTTGCGTGTAGGTGGACACCCGTTACCCCGCGGCCTTGGCGGATTGGCGGCGGGCCTTTTCCAGCACGATTCCCATCTCGCGGAACTTTTCGTAGCGGCGCTCCAGCAGGTTCTCCACCTTTTGGCGCTTCAACTCGCGAAGCGTCTTGGCCAGGTATTGTTCCAGGCTGTGGGCGGCGGTGCGCGGATCGCGATGAGAGCCCCCCAGCGGCTCATGGATGATCGTGTCGATGACCCCAAACTGTTTCAGATGCCCGCTGGTCAGGCGAAGGCTGTCGGCCAACTGCGCCGCGCCGTCATTCCCCTTGAACAAAATCGCCGAACACGCCTCCGGGCTGATCACCGAATACCAGGCGAACTCCATCATCGCCACGCGATCGGCCACGCCGATGCCCAACGCTCCGCCGCTGCCCCCCTCGCCGATAATGACCGAAACGATCGGCGTTTTAAGCCGGCTCATTTCCAACAGGTTGCGGGCGATGCTCTCGGCCTGGCCGCGTTCCTCGGCGCCGATGCCGGGATATGCCCCCGGCGTGTCGATCAGCGAAACCACCGGTAGGCCGAATTTCTCCGCCAGCTTCATGCAGCGAAGCGCCTTTCGATAACCCTCGGGATGGGCCAGCCCGAAAAAGCACTTGATCTTCTCCTTGGTGTCCCGGCCCTTGTGATGGCCGATCAACACCACCTTCTGCCCGCCCAGTCGAGCCAGCCCGCAAACGATCGCCGGGTCGTCGCCGAATCGCCTGTCGCCGTGCAACTCGCGGAATTCGGGGCAGATCATTTCCAGGTAATCGCGGAACTGCGGGCGCTGCGGATGCCGCGCAACCTGCACCGTTTCCCATGCGGTGAGATTGTCGTAGGTCTTGCGCAGCAGCGAGGTGTAATTGGTCCGAAGTTGCCGCAATTCCTTGGCATAGTCCGCCGACTTCTGCTGCTGAAGGCCCTCCAACTCCTGGATTTGCTGCTCGATCTGGGCCAGCGGCTTCTCGAATTCCAGCACGTGCCGAAGACCGCCACGCGGTGCGCCGTTGACCGGCTGCCCGTCTGGCTGAGAGTCTGGGGGTTTGCCGAAAGTCGGGGAGTCGCTCATAACGATGTTGGTTCAGGCAGGAAGCCACAGGGTATCCGCTGGGCGAGGCAATTTCAATAATGCAACCCAAACGGAATCCAAACATTTGGGACAAATGGTGGAATTCGGCGGGATAATCGACTGGCGTTCACGCTGCGTTGGAGAGGCGGCGGCTGGAGCGTCAATTATAGCCTAATTGCCGGTGCCGTAACCGGAAGACCAATCGGCCTGCCAATCCGTTCTCATTCGCGGCGGCCGAGCGCCGTTTGAATTCCTCGTTCTCCTGAAGCGTGAATTCGCTGTCGGCATTGCGCATGCAGCGGTGAACTGAATCATAGAGCGACTTGCCGCGCCGATATATTTCGGAGCCTTGAAATTCAAACGGAGTGCCGGCCGGCTCCGTGTTGCAAATCTCCAGACCCGCGGCGTTGGCGGCAATCTCGAGACTTTGAGGCGTGTGCAGAAAGAGGTGCCGCGGCGCATCCAGTTCAACCCAATCGGTTCGATATTGATGCCACGCGTCCGAACTGGCAACGGGGGTTTCAATTTGGCAAATGCCGCCGGGATGGAGTCTCTTTCGCACGGCTTTCAAAACACCGACCTGATCGTGCATGTGTTCAATGCTGTGGGTGAGCAGAATGAGGTCAAACGCCGTCTCGTCCAGGTCCTCCAATTTGCATCGATGGAGCGTGATGCCGGAGGGGGCTGGAGAATCGGGCAAAAACGGATCGACGCCATGGAGGCGGCGAAACCCAACGTCGCGCAGACCGTTCAGAAAGCCACCGTTTCCACAGCCGACGTCAAGTATTCTGCAATTGAAAGATTGCTCCGGAACACCGTCCAAAAAATGCTGGAGCACGTGGGCGGTGGGGTAGGGCTTAAACCAAACCAACGGCTGGAAAAAGCGTGGCCGGCCGAAGATCGCCGCCTCGTGCCGACGATGATTCAACCAGCCCAGGAACCCTTCATGACCCGTGTGTTCGGCTGATTGCAATGAGTAATATCGATCGGTTGGATAGTAGCGGCTCAGATCGTCCGGGGGATTGGCTTGTTGGAGACAGCCGCATCGCGCGCACTCGAAATACGTGAACGACCCGCCCATGCCGAACATTCGTTCAGCCGCCGTGTGAACCAACCCCTGCGGGCAACCGCAGATGAGGCAGGCGTTGTCGCTAGTCGAAGGGTTCGATTGCACGCTGACCTTCCCCTAAATAAAAGGACCAGACCACACAACTATAGCCGCGTTGTGGCTTGTGATGCAAGAAAAGTAGGTTCTTATGCGCGCTAGCCGAACCGAAGTGACCCTAACCCCTTGCGAATCTCATTGCGGCTTCTTAAATGAAAAGCATCCGCAGCCGAGATATTGACGAGCCACTAGCTCAGGCGAAGCATTGGACACAAGTCCTTGGCTGGGATCGTCGAGCAGGGCAGCGAACTCATCCAACGTCAATCCTTCAAACATGGAAAGCACTTGGGAATAACCATAGATCCGATGGGCATTGAAGCAAACGCGCGGCGTGCCGACGGGGACGACAATCAGCAGCGTGCCACCCGGGGCAAGCACTCGTTTTAGCTCGCGAGCGGCTTTCAGGTCTCCTTGCGGGTCCAGAGTGCCGCCGTAGCGTCCCAGCCCGACGTGCTCGATAACGTGCATGCATGACAACGACGGGATGCTGTTATCGGAAAAGGTCAGGGCCGTCAGGTCTTGGGCACCGGTTGTGAGGCCGGATAATTGCACTGGCAGAGGACGATAGTCATAGAAGTCAACGGGCATGAACGCGGAGACGATGGTTGGAAAATAGACGTAGGAGGAGATGTCAACGTGGCGCTGTGGCCGGGTGCGGGCGAGCAATCGGGATGCCCAGGCGGTGTGGTAGATGTATTGGCTGTCGATGGGCGTGGTCTTGGTCCGTTCGTTCATGATCGGATATCGGTCTTCCCAAAGGACCGGAAGGCACCCGTTGCCGGCGGACAATGCCTGAAACTGCTGAAACTCCTTGCGGAATTGCCGATAATCTCCGCAATTCTTCCACGTTAATTTGGCGGTATACCGGATTCGACGGAGCAGGCGTCTCATACACTCCGTCTTTATCGAACATCGCGGCCCGAGACTGAACTCGGACCCAATATCGACCAGCGCCGCCCTTTGCAAGACTGGAGCCAACGTCATGGCAAACCGCCACTTTTACGGGCGGCCGTGGACGCCCGCGGAAAGATGATTGACCGGGATTTTTGTTACGGACTGCTGCTTAACTCGGAGAGCAGGTCTTGAGCGTCTTTGGATTCGGGATGAAGGTTGAGACAAATCCGGGCTTCGCGGATCGCATCGGAGGTCTGCCCCTGGCTCGCAAGGGCGTTGGCCAATTGCAGCCGCCAATCCACCCGGCCGTAATCGAGGTCCAGCGCTTTGCGATACCAGGCGATCGCCTGTGCCCCGTGACCGGTGCGCCGGTAGGCATCCGCCAGTTCCGCGAGGGTTCCGGCG
>Ga0187867_10001045_pt1 | contig 24183 bp, 20 predicted proteins | sample June2016WEW_13_1_FD_132976 | JGI IMG/M metagenome (GOLD analysis project Ga0187867, IMG submission 132976) | Peatland microbial communities from SPRUCE experiment site at the Marcell Experimental Forest, Minnesota, USA - June2016WEW_13_10 | ecosystem: Environmental > Terrestrial > Soil >... | reverse complement strand
TGCCGCAGCTCCCCCTACAGCGTCTTCCTCCGGCACTTCGGGATGAACACCACATGGTATTTGCACTCCCACTTCCTATGGCTTAGGCTTTCCATTTCGTCCAACGTGAAACTCCTTTTCGTGTGCTTGGCGGCTCACGTCTGGGAGTTTCCGCGATGGACTCCTGTATCTGTCAAACTTCTATTGCCTCCTCGGCAGAGCGGGGGGTCGCTCCTCGTACTAGAACGTCTTACGGAAAATCCAAAACAGCGAGCCGGACAGCATCATGGCTACCGGCAAGGTGAGAACCCAGGCCAGAGCCAGATTGCGAACGGTGGACCACTGAATGCCGGAATGGTTAGCCGCCATGGTGCCGGCGATGCCGGAGGAGAGTACGTGGGTGGTGCTGACGGGGAGACCGAATCCGTCGGCGGCGCCGATAGTGGCCATGGCGGTGATTTCAGCGACCGCGCCTTGGGCGTAGGTGAGATGGCTCTTGCCGATTTTTTCGCCGACGGTCACGACGATACGTTTCCATCCGACCATGGTGCCGAGGCCCAGAGCCATGGCAACTGCGACTTTTACCCAGAGAGGAATGAAACGAGTGGAGTGGTCAATGTGCTTTTTATAGTTGGCGAGAACGGCCGTCTCGGAAGCCGTAAAACTCGGGTTGAGACTCCTCTGCATCAGGCGAATGGCTTCGCTGATGAGATACATGTCATTGCGGAAGTTGCGGACCTGGTCGTTGGGAATGTTTTTCATCTCTTTGTAGAGAGCAGTTTCGTTGCCGATGTCGCTGACCAGGGTGCGCAGGGCGAGCATGGTGTTGGGCGTGAAATCTTTGTCGCGAATGTAATTGGTGACGTCGTCGTGGGCATCGCCGACGGCGGCGTTGGGACTCACATATTTGCTGAGCACGTCGGCGGCCTCGTGGGAGACAGCGATGAAATCCTGCGAATCTTTGTAGGTGACGGCATGGTTGAGAGCGTAGGCGGTGGGCACGGTGCCGATGAGAATGAGCATGATGAGGCCCATGCCTTTTTGTCCGTCATTGGATCCGTGGAAAAAGCTGACGCCAGTGCAGGTAAGGATCAGCAGGCAACGGATGTAGAACGGCGGTGGCTCGGTGCCTTCGGGCGCTTTATAAAGTTTTGGATCTCTAATCAGGGCCTTGGCGAGAAGCAGCAGCAACCCGGCGCAACCGAAGCCGACAATAGGGGAGAGCAGCAGAGATTTGCCGATGTTGGCGGCTTGACCCCAGTCGACGCCGCTGGTGCCGGTTCTGGCGTTCATTAGTTGGTTGGCGATCCCGACTCCGATCACGGAACCAATGAGCGTGTGCGAACTGGAGGCGGGCAGTCCGAAGTACCAGGTGCCAAGGTTCCAGATGATGGCGGCGACTAGCAAGGCAAAGACCATGGCGAATCCGGCTTTGCTTCCGACTTGCAGAATCAGTTCGACTGGCAACAGCGAGACGATCGCGAAAGCCACCAGGCCGCTGGATGCAAGAACGCCAAGAAAGTTCCAGAAGCCGGACCAAACAACCGCGATGTGAGGCTCCAGGGAGTGTGTGTAAATCACCGTGGCCACGGCGTTGGCGGTGTCGTGAAATCCATTGACGAATTCAAAACCCAGCGCCACCATCAGGGCAAGACCTAATAGCAGGTAGGGAAGGATCGAGTCGCTGTGCACGAACGAAAGATCGTGCAACAGGCTCGAGCCCGCGTACGCTACTCCGACAACCAGCACGACGCCGAAGATCAGCATGCCGAGTTTGCCGGGAGAACGCGAAAGTTTCTGGTCGAGTACGGTCGTCGGTGCAGTGGCCATTGTGTCCTCAGGTCGCGCGGGGTTGAAGTGGCTGCGGTGCTGAAGTTCGCCACTATACGGAATGATTGTTACGCCAGTGTGAAATTTTGCTGCCCTCCACAAATTTCGGTTCGTGAATAGAATCGTGACTCGCGAAAACAGAAATGTGCCTCGAGACATCCCAAGAAGATCGCAGGGAAAGGAGAACGAATATGGCTAATGTAAGCTTGGGATTACTGGCGCGGGTAGAGGCGAAGCCGGGCAAAGAAGCGGAAGTGGAAAGTTTCTTGCGCAGCGCGTTGTCGATCGTGGAAGAAGAGCCCGAAACACTGGAGTGGTGCCATCAAGCTGGGACCATCAACCTTCGGCATCTTCGACGTGTTTAAGGACTGAGGCGGGAAGACCGGCGCATCTCAGCAGGCGGGTGGCGGCAGGTTTAATGGCCAACGCATCGACTTTTCTGGCAAAGTCACGGGTAATCGAGAAGTGGGAGGTGTTGGAAGTGAAACCGTTAAGACAATGAAATACTTGTCGTTTTGATGCGAAGATTTATCCGCAACCTTGCGGGCACGATTTGGCAACTAATACAGAATGCCAAACATAATCCCGCAGCGGCGCGTCAACTCGCGCTCCGCAACAATAAAGGAGTAAAGATGGCAGACGATACGGATAAGAACCGGCAGCAGAACGGCCAGTACGGCCAGGGAAGTCAACAGAGCGGTCAACAAGGCCAGCACGGGCAGGGTCAGAAGCGCGGCCAGTCAGGGCAGTCTAGCCAAACTGGACAATCCGGACAAACAGGACAGAGCCGGCAACCGGAGAAGGGGAATGTAGCCCCCCAACCGTAAGAATGCTTCTCAGAATGAAGAGTAAGAAGAGCGGGATCGGCAACGCCGCGCCTCCTAGCCAAAACCGAAAGGCGGTACGTTTAAAGAGCCCCGGTCGATCGACTGGGGCTCTTTATGTTTTCTGCCTATTCCTTAGTCTTTGCCCTATCGCTTTGCCACGCCTCTGATAAGTGCTTCGGGGATGGCGCTGAATTGTTTACAATAGAAGATTCGTTCAGCTCCGCCGGGGAAAATCCCTGGGCTGGGGACGAATGCCCTTTGGAACAATACAACCACAAACCCGATGCTCCCTGCCGCGTTTCGCCAACTGTCTATTGGCGGGTAGAAGGAAGTTTGCTGGACCTCACGGTGGTGCAGCCGGTGGCGTTCTTTACCTGGAACGCCCAGACGTTTTCCGAGCGCTTCCGGCGCCGTGGGCTGATCTTCGCGATGGCGGCACTGCGTCCCTTTCTTTATTCTACGAACCGAAAATTCGCCACCAGGGTAGTACATACCGCACTGCGCGGAGTGACGCGCGACCGCCTCGATCTTCTGGGCGAAGAATACTTCCAATACAAATTGAAGCCGCAGTTGAAGGCGCGAGGAGTCGAGCGCGTGCAGGAACTGGTGCGCGCGGGAGCCGACGTAGTGCTCGTGAGTCAGGGCCTGGAGCATGTAATGAAGCCGCTGGCGCAGCACCTCAAGGTGAAGCGCATCGTAGCGAATCGGTTGGAGTTTCGCGATGGCCTGGCGACCGGAAGGCTGTTGGAGCCGGTGATCCGGCCGCGCGGGGCGTTTGCAAGAATCCGGGAACAGAGCCCGGATGGGCGAAGGGCGCCGAAGACGCTGGCTCGGCAACTCGACATAACGCTCGAGCAATTGCGGGCGGCAGCGATTGGGTCCGGGCGGGAGTCAGTGGCCCGGGAGCACCCCATCGTGCATTTCGAGGGGCGGAAGCAGGAGAAGGATTTTTCCGTCAGGCGGGCGCTGGCGGGCAAGCACGTGATGCTGATCGGCGTGACCGGATTTATCGGGAAGGTTTGGTTGGCGAATCTTTTGACGGACGTGCCAAAGTTGGGGCGAATTTATTTACTGATCCGCCGCCAGAAGTCGAATCCGGCAAAGCGTCGATTCGAAAAGGTCGTGGAAGAATCGCCCGTGTTCGATCCTCTGTTTGATCGGTATGGAGTTGCCCTTGGGGATTATCTACGGCAGAAAGTGGAAGTGGTTGAGGGAGACGTTACCCGGGAAGGACTGGGGCTGGAAGCGGAAGTCGCGCGACGGCTACAGAAGAATCTGGATCTGATTGTGAATAGCTCGGGATTAACGGACTTCAATCCGGATTTGCGCGATGCACTGTCCACCAATACCGACGCTGCGCTGAATATTTTGGAGTTTCTGCGTGGAACCGATCATGCGGGATTGCTGCATCTCTCTACTTGTTACGTGGCAGGAGAGCGGGATGGACGAGTAACGGAGAAATTGATTCCGAATTACACGCCCCGCCACGTGGCAAACTTTGACGCGGAACGGGAGTGGCGGTCGCTGCAGCAAGTGATCGCCAAGGCAGAGGCGCAGGCAGACGGCGAGGAAGTGACGGCGGGACTCAGGTCGCAGTCGCTGGCGAAAGAACATGCGTCGAAAGGGCTGCAGGGCGCGGCTCTGGAGAATCAGATCCGAAAGAATCGAATCCGTTGGTTGAAGACGCATTTGACCGAGGCTGGAACGCGGCGGGCCAAGGAGTTGGGTTGGCCGAATACGTATACCCTGACGAAGAGTTTGGCGGAGTCGCTGATTGTGAAGTATGGCCAGGGGCTGCCAATCGCGGTGGTGCGTCCGGCGATCGTGGAAACTTCGGTAGCCAAGCCGTTTCTGGGATGGAATGAAGGGATCAACACATCGGCGTCCCTCTCGTATTTGTTGGGAACATATTTTCGGCAGCTGCCATCGAACGAGAGCAAGCGGCTGGATATTATTCCGGTGGACGCGGTATGCGACGGGATGACGCTGATCGCGGCTGCGATTGTGGAACGCCGGCATGATGAGTTGTACCAGTTAGCGACCTCGGCGACGAATCCTTGCGATATGGGACGGTCCATCGAGTTGACATCACTGGCGCATCGCAAGCACTACCGAGCGCAGGAAGGGCTGGAATCCTGGTTGAGACTGAGGTTCGATGCGATTCCAGTATCGAAGACGCGGTACCAGCGAATGTCGGCCCCTGCGCAGAGGGCGATTGTGAAATCGATTCAGCGCATCATGGCGCCGCTACCGCTGAAGAAAGCCCCTCTGGTAAAGGCGGAAAGAAACCTTGAGCGGGTGGAAAAATTGATTGAGCTTTTTGAGCCGTTCATCCTCTTTAACGAGCATGATTTCGCGGCGGACAACGTGGAAAAACTTTCGCAGGCGCTGCTGGAAGAGGAACGGGGAGATTTCGGATACAAGGCGCGGTCCCTGGACTGGTGGGATTACTGGATCAACGTCCATATTCCGGCACTGCGGAGATGGACGTATCCGTTGATCGAAGGACGGCCGCTGGAAGCGCGTCCTGCGCGAAGTTTGGAAAATGGGGAGACGGTGAAGACCGGCACGAATGGGGGAGCGTGGTGAGGTTATGCTCCGGGGCTAAAGCCCCTCATTTACAAGGGAGCATTTATCGCAGCGCTGATGCGCTGCCGCCACCCGAAGGTACGGATTGCAGCCCCGAGGCGCTGAAAAACGATTGCAGTGATAGTTGACGCTCTTCGGGCGGGCGGCAACGAAGAACGGAACTGTTCAATGGCGATATTTCTAACCGGGTCGACGGGATACATTGGCGCGCATGTTGTGGCAAATTTGCTGCGGGATGGAGCCGCGCTGAATGTGCTGGTCCGGGCGCGCGATGTGCGCGAGGCCGAAGCGCGACTGTGGCAGGCGCTGCAATTGCATCTGGAATTTCCACAATTCTATGAGTATCTGCAGACCCGGGTGCGGGTCTTTCGTGGAGACCTGACGGACCCTGGCTTTGGGTTAGAGCGCGATGAATACGATCGGCTGGTGCACACCACGGATTCGGTGATTCACTGCGCGGCGTCGCTGAACCGGAAGTCCGAAAAGAGCTGCCTGAATGTGAACCTGCGTGGAACTTTGGAAGTGCTGACGCTGGCGCGGCATGCGGAGCATTATCACGGGTTGAGGCGCTTCAGCCAGGTAAGCACGGTGGCCGTGGCGGGGAAGCGGCAGAACGAAGTGGTGAGCGAGGATCGCTCGATCGATTGGGAGCGCTCGGATTACGATCCGTATGCGCGAACGAAAAAATTCTGCGAGCACATGATGCGCGTGCTGCTGCCCGAGACGCCGAAGACCATTTTCCGGCCGAGCATTGTTCTCGGTGACAGTCGCTACCCTGAAACCACGCAATTCGACATGGTGAAGGCGTTTGTGTTTCTGGCGGGTCTGCGGGTGTTACCGTTTCGTGCGACCGACAAGATCGACATTGTGAATGTGGATTTTGTAGCGGAGGCGATTTCAACACTGCACCAGAAGGAGCATCCGCAATACGATACGTATCATCTCTCGTCTGGAGCGGGATCGCAGACCTTCCGCGAGATTACAAAGGCGTTATCGGCGGCGCAGAATAAGCGCGCGCCCGTGTTCGTGCCGGTGGCGGAGCGTCCATTTGCCGGGTCGGTGAATTTTCTGGCGAACCGCAAGGGGCCGATCGGAAAGGGCGCATCGCTGATGAAGGTTTTCATGCCTTATCTGGTATGGAACACCGTTTTCGACAACCGGCGAGTGACGAGTGAACTCGGACAGAAGCCGGCACCGTTTTCCGAGTACTGTTATCCGCTGCTGAAGTTCAGCAGTGAGAATAATTTCGAGTACAAATATCGGCCATGGCCGGTGGCAGCGGGAGGAACGGCTGCATGATGGACTTCATCCTGGAAGCCTGGGTCAGCACTTCGATTGAGCGCGCCAAGAGTGCATGGATGCTGGGCTCGGGGAAGCGCTGGCAGCCGGGCGAGAAGCTGAAGCTTTTATTTGCCGGCTACAACGGCACGCGGAACATGGGATCCGATGTCCGGGTAGAAGAGATGTTACGGCAGATTCGACATATTCTGGGAGCGGAGCGAGTAGAGTTCAGCGTGATGAGCCAGAACTTCGATTTCTCGCGGGGTTATTTCGAGGGAACGAAACAGGTGCATCTGCCGGATATTTTTCCGCCGTTTCTGGCGAACGAAGTTCCACGGCACGACGGGGTGGTGGCGTGCGAAGGGTCCATGTTTAAAAGCAAGTTCGCCAATGCGCTGACCACGATGATGATTGGATCGCTCGGGATCGCAGCCGCGCAGAACAAACTGTCCGTGGGATACGGAGCGGAAGCCGGACAGATGGATCCTCTGGTGGCGAAGATGTGCGGGCGGTACTGCAGGAACTCGTTTGTGATTACGCGAAACGAGGAATCACGCGGAGTGCTGCGCGAGTTGGGCGTCCCGACGGAACTGGGAACTGACACTGCCTGGACGTTTGAGCCGCGTCCCCCAGAGTACGGGCAAAGCGTCCTGCGGAAACTGGGATGGGACGGGCGAACGCCGGTGCTGGTTGTGTGTCCGATTAACCCATTTGAATGGCCGGTGAAGGCCTCGGTGGCGAAGTATGCGGTGCGCAGTCTGACCGGAGCTTATCAGGATAGTCATTATCGCACGCTGTACTTTCACAACTCCGGGCCGGCGGCGGCGCAGGCGTATCAGAAATATTGGATGGCGATTGCGAATGCGGTCGATGCGTTCCGCAAAAAGAAGAATGTTTTCGTGATACTCGCGGCAACGGAAAGATTGGATGCGCGTCCGGCGAACCGGATCTCCGAAAGGCTAGGCGCAGTTCCGGTGCTGACGTCGGATGAATACAACATGTACGAGTTGGTGAGCATTTTGCGGGCGTGTCACATGATGGCGTCGTCGCGGTATCACGGAATTGTGACCTCGATGCCGGGTCTGGTGCCATCGGTTGGGATCACGATGGATGAGCGTATCCGGAACTTGATGCGCGAGCGGGGTCACCAGGATTTGTTGATGACGGTGGATGATCCGGAGCTAGAGGGAAAATTGCTGGTGGCCTTGGAAAAGCTAAGCTCCGAGGGCGAAGCGATTGCCAGCGGCATCGCGCGGACCGTCGTGAAGAATCTGAAAGTGATGGCACGCATGGGTGTTTATTTTGAAGAGGAAGTACAAAGACGGTATCCGGAGTTTGAAACGCGTCGCGGAGAATGGAGTTGGGAGGATTATCTGCCGCCCATAAGCAGAGCCTTGCAGGAGTTGGTGGGGGCCTACAATTAGTGGACTTGTGTTTCGGAGTTGTGTCATCGAGCGTTGGACCGCAAAGGACACCAAGGGTGCGCGAAGGTCTGAAGAAAGTCTGATTTCGAGTTCGTTTCATCAATCCAGATTGTGAATACGGCCATCCCATTTGTCGGAGATATTTTTTCGCAACTGCAGGTGGCTGCGAACACGCGCGTTCTCGCCGAGATTCGCGATGGCGAGATCAAGGGCGTGACCGGGAGCGAGCTGCTGGATCTGGTTCGCAAGGCCCGTACTTTCATCGCTTCGAAGGGACTGAAAAAGGGTGACCGCAGTGGCTTGCTGGCGCCGAACAGTATCCGCTGGGTGGCGCTGGACCTGGCGCTGATGGCCGAAGGGCTGATCGTGGTACCGCTGTATTCTCGGCAGGCGCCGTTAGAATTGGTGGCGATGATGAAGGACTGCACACCGGCACTGTTGTGTTGTGGCGATGCGGCGCTGCGGGATGGAATTCTGCAGAATTGGCCGGAGGCTCCTCCGCAGTTTCTGTTCGACGAGATTTTTAGGGGCGTGGATAAAGTGCAATTGGAGCGGCCACAGGTTGGGAACGAAGATCCGGTTACGATCATCTATACGTCAGGGACATCGGGCGAGGCCAAGGGCGTCGTGCTGACCGCGGCGAGCGTTGGTTTCATGCTGGACCGTACTGCGCAACGCCTGGATGAGTTGATGGCGGGTTCATCGTCCGGCGTGGCGGATCAAGATCGCATCTTCCATTATTTGCCTTTTACGTTCGCGGCATCGTGGATTGCGCTGCTGACGTTTCTGAAGCGGCGAAGCCTGGTCACGATCAACATGGATTTAGCGAAGATCGCGAGTGACATGCGGACCGTGGCTCCGGATTATTTTCTCAATGTGCCGCAGTTGCTGGAGCGTATGCGGCGTGCGGTCGATGAGCAGCTCTGGCAGACCGGCGGCGTGGCACAGGCTATCTATTCGCGGGCCAAGGGTGCATGGGCGCGGCGGCAGGAGAAGCAGAGAAAGACGGGCGATTCCATGTGGCTGAAACTGGCGAACCGGTTGGTGTTTCCGGCGATCCGAAGAAAAATGATTGGGCGGAATTTGAAGGCGCTGATCTGCGGTTCGGCGCCACTCAGCGTCGAAACGCAGCTTTATTTCATGATGCTGGGAATTCCGGTGCTGCAGGTTTACGGGTTGACGGAGACAACGGCGATCTGCACGATGGACGATCCGAACCGGGTTGAGGTGGGATCTGTGGGACCTTCGATTCCGGGGATTGAGATGAAGTTAGGAGACAACGACGAGATCGTGGTGCGGGGACCGAATGTTTTTTCGAAATATTGGAACCGGCCGGAACAAACGGCGGACGCGATGCAAGAGGGCTGGTTTCATACCGGGGATCAAGGCGAAGTGAGTGCGGCGGGAAGCTGGCGGATCGCGGGACGGATCAAGAACTTGATCATCTTGGGATCGGGCCACAAAATTTCTCCGGAGCCGATCGAGAGTGCGATTGCAAAGCTGTTGCCGGAAGCTCAGCAGGTGGTGGTGGTGGGAAATGGCAGGGGATATTTGGCGGCGCTCGTCACGGGAAGCGTAACGTCGGAAAAGGTGCAGTCGGCGCTGGATGCCGTGAATCCGGAGTTGCCGCACTACAAACAGGTACGGGCATTCGTGGTGCTCGCCGAGGTGTTTTCGATTGAGAATGGATCACTGACCGTCAACGGGAAGCTCAAGCGCGATGTGATTTCAGCGCGCATGAAGAATGAGATTGAGAATTTGTATCGCGTGACGCAGGCCGTGTAGCGAGGCAAGGAGAACGAGGAGCCAAGTGAGTGCCGTAGAGTCCCAGACAAGACCAGTGAGCCAGTGCACCGGGAGTGCTTTGTCCTGGACTCTAGCGGAGGGAGTGATTGAACTGGCGCTGCACCGTCCCCCCTGCAATGAGCTGGGATCGAGTTCCCTGGAGGAGTTTGAGAAATTTGCCACGGCTTTGCAGGCCATGCAGGCGGAGGCGCATGCGCTCATTATTTATAGCGAGATGAAGCCGGGATTTTGCGCGGGCGCGGACTTGCGGGAGTTGTATCACCGGTCGCACGCGATGGACAAAGTGGAAGCCGCGCGCGGAGTTCGGGATTTTCTGGAGCGCATTCATCGCGTCCTGAATCTGATTGACGCCGCACCTCTGACTACCATTGCGGCCGTGCACGGAGTTACGTTCGGAGGAGGCTTTGAGTTGGCGCTGACCTGCGATTTGATTATCGCTGACAAGATGGCGCGGTTTTGTTTTCCAGAGGTAAGACTGGGCCTGATTCCGGGCTTCGGTGGAATCCCGCGACTCAAGCGTGATTTGGGGAATGCGGTGGTGAGAGACTTGTTGCTGACAGGGCGCAGCTTCAATGCAAGCAAGGCGCAGCGGACCGGTCTGGTGAGCCAGGTGGTAGGAGAAGGTGAAGCATTGCGGGCGGCGCGGGCTACGGCAGTTCAGCTCAAAAAATTCGATCATGCCACGGCGGCGGCGGCAAAGAGGTTTATCAAACTCGTTCCGCACGAGGAGCTACTGCGGGAGATCGATTTGTTTTGTGAACTGTTTTCCCGTCCGGCGGTCGAGGCGGGCCTGCGGAAGTTTGTGGAGAGCAGCGATGCGCAACCATATCTGCCCTAGTCTGAGTACCGAAGCATCGAATACCTTGTATCGAGTGGCGAGGGGAGTTGCGTAGATCCGTCGCTTCGCTCAGGATGACTAGTCACGGGGAGGGATGACATAACATCGATGAAGACTGCGGATCAAACGTTGGATGAGATTTTGAGTCTTGCGGCGGCACACTTCAAGGTTCCGAGGGAGAAGCTTTCTCCTGACGACGACTTCTTCAAGAGCCTGGGAATCGACAGCTTGCAGACACTCGATCTACTAACCAAGTTGGAAAATCATTTTCGGGTGGAGCTTCCGGATTATGAACTGCAAGGCGTCTCCGACTTCCGCGCGCTGGCGGGCAAAATTCAGGCCAGACTGTAGACAAACCGACCACGGAGACAGTGAGCCACGGAGACAGACCGGGCAAGCCTCGCTGAAACGATCTTCAATCTGGTCATCCACTTCGGTAGGTAATCAACTCATTAACATGGTATTCTCTGGGTCTCCGTGCCTCTGTGGTGAAATAACTTCTTAATGCTTGATCTCCAAAAGTACAGTTGTCTGGGCGCGGCGTTGCGCGATGCGCTGGAGCGTTTCTCGGGCGAGACCTGCCTGATTGAGGCGGACCGGGATCGCGAGAAGCTTCGACTCACCTACTCCGATTTCAAAGAAATCAGCCTGCCTCTAACGCGAGCTCTAGAGGATGCAGATTTCGATGCGGGTGACCGCGCAGCGATCCTGATGACAAATCAGTCGAAGTGGCTGATTTCGGCGTACGCGGTTTTCTACAGCGGCGGCGTGCTGGTCCCTCTGGATTACAAACTTACAGCGGCGGAGCAGTTGCAATTGCTGGAGCACTCCAAGGCGAAAGTGCTGGTGGTGGAATATCACCTGTGGCGAGCGATCACGGAGTTGCCGGAGTTCCACAACATCAAGACGAAGCTCGTACTGGTCACGGAGGCCCCGCTGAGTGCGGATCTGGCAGGCGCATTCCGCTGGGAAGAATTCAAGCGCAAGGGCAAGCCGGATTTTGTGATGCGTCAACGTGAAGATATGGCCTGCATCGTATATTCGTCGGGTACCGGCGGCCGTCCCAAGGGATGCGTGCTCACGCATGAGAACTATCTGGAGCAGTGCCGGGCGTTGACGGCGTGGTATCCATTCTGGCCGGGCGTTCGGTATTTAAGCATTCTTCCGACCAATCACGCGATTGATTTCATGGTGGGATTTATTGGCCCATTCGTGTGTGGGGCCTGCGTGGTACATCTGCGAACGCTGCGCCCGGAATTTGTGCGCGATGCATTTGTGCGCTACCGGATCACATACGTTTCCCTGGTACCGATGATCGTCAAGAACCTGGAGCGCGGGCTGCGGGCCAAGTTCGACGAGTTGCCTCCATGGAAACGCACGATTCTGAATCAAATGATTTGGCTCAACAAGGTGCTGACACGGAAACAGGCCCATGTGAAAGTGAGCCGGGCTCTGCTTGGGCAGGTGCACCGTGCATTTGGCGGAGAGTTGCTCGCGCTGATCACGGGCGGAGCATTTATGGAGCCTTCGACCATGCAGTTCTTTTACGATCTGGGGATTCCGGTGGTGAACGGATATGGCCTGACGGAAGCGGGGACCGCGCTGACCCTGAACGATCTGAAGCCATTTCGCGCGGATACTGTGGGGAAACCTCTACCCGGCGTGGAACTGCGGGTGCTGAGTCCGAATGATGAAGGAGTTGGAGAAATTGCTGGGCGCAGCAAGACCGTGATGTCGCGCTACCTGGACGACGCGGAGTTGACGCTGGAAACGATCGTCGACGGGTGGCTCCTGACGGGCGATTTAGGCCGGTTTGATAAGAGTGGACATCTGCAGCTGTTTGGGCGGAAGAAGAACATGATCGTCACAGAAGGCGGGAAGAATATTTATCCCGAAGATATTGAAAACGTCTTCGAAGGACTTCCGGTGAAAGAGTATTGTGTGTTCGCCGCCAATTATGTGTGGCCGCAGAAAGAACTGGGCCGGGAGATGCTGTTCGTCGCCGTGCGACTGGAGCCGAACCAGCGCCTTGACAGCGTGTTACTGCAGGAGATCGTAGACCGAAATCGACAGCTTACGGATTTCAAGCGGGTGAGTGGATATCTGATCTGGGAGAAGGATTTTCCACGGACGGCGTCGATGAAAATCAAGCGGCAAGCTCTGGCAGAAGACATCGCAAAAACGGCGGAGCGGGGAGCGGTGGTGGGGCTGTGAGCGAGCCGGAGCCGTATCTCGCCATTGTGAATCCTGCGGCGGGAGGCGGGCGGAGTCGCAAGATGCTGGGTCCGGCCCTGAATCGCTTGAGAGGCAGTGGAATTGCGGTAGAGGTGGCGGAGACGTGGAGTGCCGGCGAAGCAACGCAAATTGCGCGCGAGGCTTACGCGAAGGGCAGACGGAAGTTTGTCGCCGTGGGCGGGGACGGGACGTCCTATGAAGTGGTGAACGGGCTTTTTCCGGAGGCAAGCGCGGGAGAGACTCCCACGCTCGGTTTTCTGCCGCTGGGGACGGGAAATTCCTTTCTGCGCGATTTCAGCGATCGCGGCGTAGAGCATGCAATCGAATCGCTGATCGCCCAAAGAACACAAAGCTGCGACGTGTTGCGACTGCGTCACCGCACGGGGGTGATCCATTACATCAACCTGCTCAGTGTTGGATTTCCGGCCGACGTGGCAACTCTGCGGGCACGACGTTTTAGCGGACAGGGAGAATTGGGATATGTGATTTCGATTTTTCTTGCACTGGCACGATTGCGAAGGCGTCCGTTTCCAGTGCGCGCGGATGGGGAAACCGAATTCGACAAAAGGCGCTGTCTTTTTCTCACCTTCAACAACAGTAAATTTACCGGCGGGACGATGATGATTGCGCCCAAGGCGGAGGTCAATAGCGGCCTGATTGAGTACGTCCGCTGGGGCGCGATTGGCAGGATGGGGCTGATGCGGAACCTGCCCGGACTTTACAACGGCACACACATTGAACATCGGATGGCGGAGCGAAAAGCGGTGCAGCGGGTGCAATTCAATCTGAACCAGGCAGTCGATGTGATGGTGGATGGTGAGGTGCTGCGCCTGCATTGCGAAGAAATCGATGTGCTGCCCAGTGCGCTTAAGGTTGTGGCTTGAACGCGTGATTTAAAAAAAGTGCATCGCATCGGAAGGAACTCATGTCTGAACAGCGGCGAAAGCAGCAGCAGAAGCGGGCCCAGGAGACGGAAGCGAAGGTGGCGTCGCGGAAGATGTTGATCTATGGTGGAATTGCGTTCCTGTTTGTTCTGGCCTGGGCAGGTGGCTGGTATTACAGGAACCATCGTTACGATGGATTCGCCAAGTGCCTGGCATCGAAGCAAACCAAGATGTATGGCTTGTATTGGTGTCCGCATTGCGCCGAGCAAAAGGAGATGTTCGGAAGAGCATTTCGATATGTGCCTTATGTGGAGTGTGCAATTAAAGGCTCAGGGGAACTGGCTCCGGAGTGCAAGGCGGCAGGAGTGAAGTTATTCCCGAGCTGGCAGTTTGGGACGAATCCGCCGAAAGAAGGTGTCTTTCCACTGGAAGAGCTTTCCGATAAAACGGGATGCGCTTTGCCGTGAGTGCACCCCCCAACCAGCCGTCCGCGTCCAAAACAACTCCTGCGAGAGGCATTCGGCCGCTTTTTGTTTTGGTCGCGGTCCTGGCCCTGGCAGGGGTGGTGGTGTCAGCCGTGTCGCTGCAACGTCATTACGCGAAATCGGCGTCGGCGTTCTGCGATTTTGGGGAGAGATTCAATTGCGACATTGTGAATCGCAGTGAATATTCAATCCTGATGGGGATCCCGGTAGCGGGGATTGGGATCGCGGGTTACGGAATTCTCTTCTTGCTGGCAACGGTCTATCGTTCGCGGGCAGAGACGCCGTTGCGTTTGCTGGTGGCGTCCGGGGGGGGGCTGGCTTTCGCCCTTTATCTAACGTATGTCGAGGGTTACGTACTCGATACCTGGTGCATTCTATGTTTAAGTTCGCTGGCATTGATTGCGCTGATCACGCTGCTGGCGGGAGTGGTGAAGGCGAGGGCGTAGCGAAGCGACGGTATCTCGCACTCTTCTGATGGGAAGAATCCAGAAAAAACAGGAAGGCGCAAGAGCGTTCGTGGAAGTAATTCAGGCTGGCGGTGCGGTAGGGGATCTGCGTCTGCACGAATTCCGCAGCCGTATCTTCAAGAACACTCGCTTTCTGCGCGTTTGGCTGCCTCCGGGTTACAACGATGCCTGCAGCGCAGGCCAGCGCTATCCGGCGGTTTATCTGAATGACGGTCAAAACCTTTTTGAGTCGTCTTCTTCGTTCACCGGCGTGGAATGGGGAGTGGACGAGACGGCGGATCGGCTGATCCGCGAGGGCGCCGTCCCTCCGATGATTATCGTTGGGGTAGATAATGCGGGGAAAGACCGGTTGCGAGAATACATGCCCCATCGGTCGATGCATCCTATGATGCTGCGGGTGCAGGGACGCTATTATCCGGATTTCTTGTTGAAGGAAGTGATGCCGTTTGTAGAGCAGAGTTACCGGATCGCAACTGGACCGGAGAATACAGGATTGGGCGGCTCGTCGCTGGGTGCGTTGATTGCACTGTACACGGCGATCGTGCGGCCCGGAACGATTGGCCGGTTGCTGCTGGAAAGCCCGTCGCTGTGGGCGTCAAACCGGCAAGCGATCAGGGAGAGCCGCGTGGTGCGGATCTGGCCAGAAAAAATATTTCTGGCTGCAGGCACTGCCGAAGCTGGGAGCCCCGAACGCAGCCGCAAAGTCGTGGATGATGTGCGAGAATTAGCCGCCATCCTGAGGCGCGCGGTGCTGAGTGAACAACGGTTACGGATGGTGATCGCAGACGGAGCGCGGCACACAGAATCAGCTTGGGCGGCGCGGTTTCCCGAAGCTCTGCGATTTTTGTTCGGGAGGTAGATTGTTGTCAGACTGCATGAAAAGAAGTTAGTTTCCTGCCGCGGTTCTTATCTCGTTACGCCATATCTCATACAAAAGGGCCGCCATCACGGGTACAGAAAGCTGCAGGTGCGTCCAGCGTGCAAGCGGTCCGAACAGCGGGAGTATGAATGCCAGGTATAGAAGAACTTTGAAATATCGATCGGTGGAGTCGTCAACCTGAGCAACCAGCCAGTCGGAAAGCAGCAAGAAGGCGGGAGCGAGGATCACGAGATCGTAGACCGTGAGATGCGGAGCCAGAAGAACGGTGGCGAAAAGCAGAACAGAATAGCGCAAAGAAAAAGCGGTGGGCCTGCGCCAGCAGTCGATCGTCAGAGCGCAAATCAAAACTGCGCTAAGTGCATAGAGGGCGAATGAAACTGGAGGCCACGGGATGAGCATGGTCCAGAAGGTGCGCAGGGAGTGGGTCTGGTATTCCCTCGGTTCAAGCAGAGCCAGTACTCGAGGAACCTGAACGAGTAGCCGCATCCATTCCTGAAGTGAACCGGAACCGTAATAAAGCAGGACCGCGATCAACTCGGCGGAAGCAGAGAGAAGCGCGCCGACGATTACCTTCCAACGAAGAGTGAACAGGAAGAGGATGGCGGCGGCCAGGCCTAGTTGGGGCTTGAAGATGAGGCATCCGAGAGCCAGACCAGCGAGGAAATCACGCTGACTGCGCAGGGCAAAGAAGGCGAGCGTGAAACAGACAAGAGCCTGTGCGGAGGTTTGTCCCCAGGCGATGAGGTGCCAGAAGGCGGGGGAGGCAAATGCGAGAATCAGGACAGTGCGCTTGTGATTGTGTAGGTTCTTGCACACGCGCCATACGGCGTAACAGCACAAGCCGTAGAGGAGCGCGCTGAGCGTGAGCCAGAGCAGCAGGGCCCAGGAATACGGGATTAGAGCGAAGGGCGCGAACAGGAGTGAAACTTGCGGCGGATTAACTGGCAAATATTGGATGCCGGCGGCTGTGGGAATGCGCTGCGCCGCAAGCTCCGATTGCGCCTGCGAGTTGTAAAGATCAGCGCCTCGGTGAGCAAGGGCTAACGAGCCGAGAGTATAGAAATGAAGAAAGTCAGTCCCTTTGAGATTGCCAACGCGATCGAGCGCCCCGGGCACGGCCATGTTCCATAGGTACCCTGACCAGAGACACACGGCGAGAATGATCCCGTGAGCGCGCAGACGGCGGGACGTGAGCCACGCGGTTCCTGTTGCGGAAGTCGTGATTCTGCGCGGAACAGCCAATTTCCTATTCATGAGGATTGCAAATCTGTGAGTGCAACCTGCGCTGCCCCGCGTCTTGTCATCAGCAACAGAGGCAGAAGAATTGGAAAAAACAGAACCAGAAATGAAGGCAGCAACGGTAGCTGATTCGGAGAATCCAATCGCGGCCGAACAAGGAGCAGCACCAGGGAAATAATCCATGGCCAGCTCACGCTCGCTATAAAAACGACGCGGGAGAAACGCGACAGAAGGTTCCAGTCTTTTAACAGGAGTACAACGGGAAGAATTAACATCACTTGATTGAATGGCGTTAACAGTGGGAATGCTAGTAAGGCGCCCATGAGAAAGGCGGCAAAAAGGTGGGCAAACTCCCGCGAATCAGCTCCCGCCCTTCGGTGGCGCCACGCAAAAAGCAGGAATGTGAGGACGATGATACCGCCCAAGACGTGTCCAATCGTATCTCCCAGAGCCATGCGAAGCACGGATGTTGTCGGGAAATATTTTTGATAGGCTGCGGTACCCTCAAGGAATAAGCCGATCCATCCTGGAAGAATCCATTCGCCAGCACCGATCAGAATTGCAAGTGTCGCGACAAAACTCGCGAAGAGCTTCCATCGCTTGCGCCAGTCCCCGATGATCCAGAAGAAGAAAAAACATAAAGGGAAAACTGCCATCTGAGGTTTGAGGGTGGAACAGGCGAGGAGCGTGCCCGCGGTCGCCAGATAGTTTCTGCGGACACACCATGCGGCTGCAATGGACAGGAATCCAACGAGTATCGCGAGTTGCTGATGTTCCAGCCCCTGTGCGATCTGCGGGCTGCTGACGGTAAATAATGTGATCGCCAACAGTTTTGCCCAGGGCGGGCGCCAACGCAAGAAATCCAGGGAGATCGGCACGCAGAGGGCGGCCAACAAACCCAGAACCATCGGAGCCCAACGGTGCACCTTAGCGAAGTCGAAGTATATGGTTGGAGCCATCAGGAAGATGACGTAGACAGGATAGGCAAAGCGCTGTTGGTCGACAATCCTGCGCCTTGGTTCGCGATAATCCTGCGTGACAATGTGCCCGTAGAAGGCCATCTGGATCTCGTGAGTGACCTCCGCCCCGTACGGGTTAAGGCCGTGCAGCAGAAGTTCACGCGTCCCCACCCAACGGGGATAGAGATCGCCCATCTGCGCCTTGATTCCGTCCTTCACCTCTCCCATGTGTTGATCCCACGGGCCAAGAATTCTTACGGCATAGAGCCATGTGATGGCGCTAACCAGAACGCTCAGCACGAGCCATATCCGGATTTTCATCTAGCGCAAAGCCTCGTACGATTCCAGCCGGGGCGGAGAGGCGTCGGCATTCACCCGCCAAAGGTGGCGATTCTTGAAGTAGCTCAACAATTCCTGATTCTTATCGTTTCCCATGTCGCGCGCCCACACCACTTTTGCCGCGTCAATGTCCGCATCGTTGTAAACCCATTCGCGGTCCAGATTGTGAAGCGGACCGTAGTCCACGATTACGAGCTGCGGCCCCGGAAGGGATGAAAGCCGACGCACAATCATCGCCCTTTCCAGATTTCCCCGCGGCCAGCTGGATTCGATAGGGATGTGAAACGCCGCACCCGTTACGCGCAGAAGGATCATAGCGCACGCCAGTACGGGTATCGCGCGAACCAGGGCTCGACCTAGCGGACGTCCTGCCGGAGACCAGTACCGCAATTGCCGCATGCCTTGAGCCACAAGCAGATAAAGGGCTCCGGCGGCAGGCGCGAAATAGTGAGGAAGAGTCCAGGTTTCAAACGCAATCCCAACGGCGACGGCGACGCACAGCAGAAGGGGAAGACACATTCCGCGCTGGCGAACGACCGGAAGAACCGCCAGCAGGGGAAAGGTCAGGAGCGGTCCCAGATAAAAACGCCAACAGGAAAAGAATCTTTCCGCAGCGTGGCTTAGATAACCAGTGAATGTGCGATTGCTCTCGAAGACTTTGATTTCCCACTCATAAAAATCGCGCACAACCTTGTGGTGATAGGAAACCTCAGGACGGGGTTTCTGCCAGTGGAACAGCGGAGCCGCGGCGTAAGTGTCGGCATTCGCCTGGTAAGCCATCCGAAACGGATTGCCGGTTACGCGGGAATTGTAGCAGGCGGTAGCTAGCGAGCCCGCGAGCAAGCACAGAAGAATTGGAACAATCACTCGCGGAAGTGACCGTTTGAACGCTGAGCGATCTGTGCTCAGAAGCCAGAAAAGCATCGCGAAGGCGATTGGCACAGCGAAGATGAGTCCTTCATAGGGGCGGCTGTTGGCTAGAATCACGAGGCCCAGACCCATGAGCAAAGCATCGCGCGCGCGAAGAGATTTGCGCAGACGCGGCCACGCTCCCAAAACCAGCCCGCCGCCAAGCGCTACAATCGACCCCGACCAGTAGCCATTTATCCAGTAGCTGAGTATACCCAGCCGGAGCACAGCCATCGCTGCTCCCAACAGAGCCCACGGCGGAGGCACCCATCCTTGTAGCATCCAGCACAAGGCAGAGCACATGAGGGCAGTTGCAAGAACTTGACCGATCCAGGGGTGTCCCAAAAGTTGCCCCGCGGCAAGGACGAAGCCTTGTACCGGGGGATACATCGACATGTACGTGGGTTTTTGAATGATGTGGAAACTTTCGAAGTGGATCCACAGGGGATGAGTGGGATTGGTGAGCTTACCGTGAGCGAAAGTGTCGGCCGCCAGCAGGTAACTGAACTCATCGTGATTTGCGGGCTGGGGAATGCCGAGGACTGGTATAAGTGCGAGTCGAAGCCCGATCACGCAGAGACCGACGAGCAACACGCACAGGCGCTTGTGTCGTGCCAGGCGCACACCAGCGTTTTCGATCCAAAGGAAAACGGTTGGCACATCGGGGCGGGATGCACTGCGAGAGGAAAATAAAATCAGTGCCGTCGCGGCCGCCAGCAGGAGGGCTTCCATTAGCACCAGCAAGAACGGAGCGACCCGAAAATATAGGTTCTGCATCGTGATCGAGCCAAGCACCTGCCGGCTCGCTAACGTTAAGCGTATTGCGGCGCGCAAGGGTAGCGTATCAAAGACATTTCATATGAAACTTGTCCAAAATAATTCACACAGCTTGTTTGTCGGCAGCTCTCTCAAACAATCCGTCGACAATCTGAATCATTTCATCGTCGACGACGCGGTTTCGCGAAATGGCCTCGAGCAGCGGAATGGAGACGATCTTGTTCGAACGCAGGGCGGCCATACATCCGAATTCACTGCGGTGCACCATATCGATCGCGCCCAGGCCGTAACGGGTGGCGAGCACTCGATCGAACGCACTGGGCGATCCACCACGCTGGATGTGTCCGAGAACCACGGCGCGAGTTTCGAAGCCCGTGCGCTTTTCAATCTCGCGGGCGAGGATGTTGGCGATGCCTCCCAGTTTCACGTGGCCAAACTCATCCTTACCCATCTCTTGCAGAACGGGCGCTCCCTGACTAGGTTCGGCGCAGGAGAACTTTGCTCCTTCAGCCACCACAATGATGGAAAAATAAAGTCCGCGCTCATGGCGCTGGCGGATCGAGTCCGCGACCTTATCGACGTCAAAGGGTCGCTCGGGGATGAGGATGACGTCGGCGCCTCCCGCAATACCGCTGTAAAGAGCGATCCATCCTGCGTCGCGGCCCATCACCTCCACTACCATGACGCGGTTATGAGCTTCCGCGGTGGTGTGCACCCGGTCCAGGGCCTCGCATACGATGTTGCATGCGGTGTCGAAGCCAAAAGTGTAATCGGTTCCACCCAGATCGTTGTCGATCGTCTTAGGAACCCCAACCACCTTCGCGCCGCGCGCATGGAGTTTCTGCGCGACAGAAAGAGTGTCATCCCCGCCGATCGCGACCAGAGCCTCTATCTTGTTCTTCTCCAGCGCGGCCATACAGCGGTCGAGACCGTCAGCGCGCTTCGAAGGATTCGTGCGTGACGTACGCAGAATGGTTCCTCCCCGAGGCAAAATTCCTCCTACCGCCTCAAGATCGAGAGTCATGCTATTGTTGTCAACCAGGCCGCGCCAGCCTTCCAGAAAACCCACGAATTCGTCACCATAAGTGAAGATGCCCTTGCGCACCACGGCGCGAATCACGGCATTCAAGCCAGGGCAGTCGCCTCCACCGGTTAACATGCCAATCTTCATGGTCTACTCCCTTAAGAGTTGAAATGAATTCTTAACCCCAGACGCGGACTGCGTTCTGCAACAGCCCAAGCGAGGATCCAGCGGTTGCAGTTTCTTGGAAGAATATAGATTATCACCAAAGCGGTCGGATTCTGACCAACAAGTGTTTGGTCACGCGGCCCGTAGACGTGATTTAGAAGCTCGAGCAGAGATCGGATTCAGCAATCTACAATTTTGCGTTCAACTTCGCTTTCATTTTTTCCAGCAGGCCAGCACAAGCTTCCCCGGCATCGCGAGTGGAAAAATCGCTTCCCAGTTCGACCACGGGAAGGCTCGCGCATGCAACCTGGAAGGCTTGTTGCGCGGCCGGAGACGCCGTCACGTCGGGTCCTGTCAGCAAAAGATCGAAGCGCGTGACGCGCATCAGGATTAAAGCGTCACGCAGGTGGCTGCTGGTGTGTACGTCGTATCCGGCGCGGCGCAAAAGTTCACGCAAGTAAGCAAGCACATCGGCATTGCTGTCCAGGCAGAGAATACTGCGGCCGGTGAGCGCAGGAGTTTCGGCTCGTGCTCCAGGCTTGTAAAAGGCTGCGACCGCCTTTTCCTCGGATTCATGCGTGTCGAAAAGGCTTGTCAGGTGCGAGAGCTCCAGAACTCTGCGCACGTGATCTGGTACGTTGCACAGCTTCAGATCCCCGCGCGCCTGACGAGTGCTGGTCAGAGTGCGCACGATCGTTCCCAGGCCGCTGCTGTCGATAAAGCCCACTTCCCCCAGATGGAGGACGATCGAGCGCCGATCGCGCAATAACCAGGTGATGTGCGCGCGCAGAGATTCGCTCTCGCCTCCAGCGACAATCCTCCCATTGCAGTGCACGATGGTGACGCGTCCAACCTCCCGGGTTTCAAGCGCTAGTCGCAACGGCCTCCCGTCCGGCTTACAGCAGCCCGCGAAATCGCAACATTATAGCGGCAAGGGGTTGGAACTGATAGGGTGAACTGAAGCGCCGGAATTGGCCTAGCGCTTGAGCCCGATGGCAGCCGCTTCCAGTTGGTCGTGAACTTCGGCAGCCCTCCGGATCGCTTCTTGCACATTGTCGCAAATGTTTTCCGCTCCAACCACCTCTTCGAATTCCGCCTGATGGATCAGGCTGGCGGGTTGCTCGCGCGCGCCGCAAAGAATCAACACCCGGTTCGATGCTTGCAGTTCGCGGGCAACTTCCTCAATAGCGAACAGTCCGGTCGCATCCAGCGCGGTCATATTGCGAAGGCGCAGAATGACGACGGGCGGTAGCGTGTGCAGATCCTCGGTGACGACGGAGAGCTTGTCGGTGGCGCCAAACAGGAACGGTCCGTGGATGCGGAAGATCGTGACGTAGTAAGGAATATCCTTATCTTGTAGGATGTGCATACGCCCGTCTTCCACATATTCATCGGTGACCTGGGAGACCGTGGTGGTCGCGGCGACGCGACCGATGAAAAGCAGGGCAGCGAGAATCATGCCCGCTTCGACGGCGACGGTGAGGTCGGCGAAAACGGTAAGAGCAAAGGTGACGAGCCAGATGCTGATGTCGGTCTTGGTGAGCTTCAGCAATTGCGGGATCTCGCGCCACTCGCCCATGTTGTAGGCGACAACCATCAGGATTCCAGATAGAACGGCGAGAGGCACGTGGCCCACCAGCGGAGCGGCGAACATCAAAATGCAGAGCAGCGTGAGAGCGTGAATCATGCCGGCGACTGGAGACTGAGCGCCGGAACGAATGTTGGTTGCGGTTCGGGCGATAGCGCCGGTGGCGGGAAGTCCACCAAACATTGGCGAGATTACATTGGCCACGCCTTGCCCGAATAGTTCCACGTTCGGGTTATGGTGATCGTTGCTCATGCGGTCAGAAACTACGGCCGACATCAGCGATTCGATTGCCCCAAGCATCGCAACTGTAAAGGCTGGACCAAGCAATCCGTGGATCAGGTCCGTGCGAAAACGGGGAATTACGAAGTGAGGTAATCCGCCAGGAATTCCGCCGAAACGTGAGCCGATGGTTTCTACGGGCAGCTTAAACAGCACTACGGCTGCGGTGCCGAGGAGGAAGGCCACAATCGCGCCAGGGATGCGATTGGAAAGCGCGCGGCACAGGATTATTGTGGCCACCGTGCCTGCGGCCAGTCCGGTTGCGGTATAGGAAAGCGTATGGAAGTTGCCCGACAGAGCCTCCACGCGCAGCCAGAAGATGCCTGGAACTTTGGCGAGTTGCAGACCAAAAAAATCTTTTACCTGGGTACTGGCAATGAGGATGGCGATGCCGTTGGTGAAGCCGATGACGACGGGACGCGGAATGAACTTTACGGCCGTTCCCATGCCGGCGAGTCCCATAACCATGAGGATGACGCCCGCCATCACCGTGCACATGAAGAGGCCGTCGATGCCGTGAAGTGCAACGATGCCGGAGATGACCACTACGAAGGCGCCGGTGGGTCCACCGATTTGCGTTCTAGAGCCGCCCAGGGCGGAGATGAGAAAGCCGGTGACGATGGCGCAGTAGATACCGGCCTGTGGCGTGAGCCCTGAGGCGATGGCAAACGCCATGGCCAGAGGCAGAGCCACCAGGCCTACGGTGATGCCGGCAATCAGATCGCGCAGAAATTTATTGACGTTGTAGTCGCGCAGACAGAGGACAGACTTCGGAAGCCAACGTTCTTCGACGAAAGCAAACGCCATTATCCTATTATCCTGCAGCCGCCGAAAGAATAAAGCGAATTGCGAAAGGGCGAACACACCAAGGAACATGGACCACGGACCGAAGAATCTGTGCCCTGTTTGCTGAGTTGCGTCGCCGCCCCGGTTTCGGCACAATGCTCACGGAGAGCATGAAACCGAGTGAACCTAAGACGGATCCAAAGCATGAACGGATCTTCCCCACGAACGGACCTCACGCATGAACGGATCGAAGCATGAGTAAGGCGCTTGCAATTTTAGGATGGGTAACAGTTGCGGCGCTCGGAGCCATGGGTGTGGGTGTGATCGCACTGCATCGCGGCGAGCCGATCAATGCTCTGTGGTTGGTAGTAGCGGCGACCTGCTGCTACGCGCTCGGCTACCGTTTTTACAGCAAATTCATCGCGACGAAGGTTCTAGCGCTCGATGGTTTGCGGGCAACTCCTGCCGAGCGCCTGGAAAACGGCCGCGACTTTCTGGTCACCAATAAATGGGTGGTGTTTGGGCATCACTTCGCGGCGATTGCCGGGCCCGGTCCGCTGGTGGGGCCGGTGCTGGCGGCGCAATTCGGTTAT
>Ga0187867_10001041_pt1 | contig 24231 bp, 21 predicted proteins | sample June2016WEW_13_1_FD_132976 | JGI IMG/M metagenome (GOLD analysis project Ga0187867, IMG submission 132976) | Peatland microbial communities from SPRUCE experiment site at the Marcell Experimental Forest, Minnesota, USA - June2016WEW_13_10 | ecosystem: Environmental > Terrestrial > Soil >... | reverse complement strand
GCCGCTTGGCCAAATCTCCGCTGATGGAAGCCCGCCGCCACGACATAACGCCCCTGCCCGTGCGATTCTGGACCGTCCCGAAGTACTCCAACTATGTGATTGTCTACCGCCCCGACACGGTCCCGTTGCAAGTGGTCGCCGTGCTGCACGCAAAGCGCGACCTGAAAAGGCGATGGAAGGGCGTTGCTTATGAAGCCGTTGAATGAGGCCCGTTCGGATGTACAATGCAAGTACCGAACTCTATGAGAATGGCCCTTCGCTCCCTTCGACGGCTACCAACGTGGACGGCCTTGTTGTTGCCTTATCGGCCGAAACTCAAGCCGTAACCACCCATGCTAATCGTCGTCGGCGGACACTCCCGCAACATCGGCAAAACCTCTATAGTGGCCGGCCTCATCCATGCGTTGCCCCAATGCAATTGGACCGCCATGAAAATCACCCAGTTCGGCCACGGCATCTGCTCCGCCTCCGGCACAAGCTGCGACTGTTGTCTGGCGTCCGACCATCCCTATGCCGTCGCCCAGGAGCGCCACCCAAACCGCTCCGATACGGGCCGCTTCCTGGCAGCCGGAGCGCGCCGCTCCTACTGGGTGCGCACGGCCGCGGGCCAGCTTGCGAACGCTCTGCCGGCGGTGCGCGAAGTATGCGCCGCCAGCCAGAACCTGATCGTCGAGTCCAACAGCATCGTCGAATTCCTGAAGCCGGACCTGTACTTGGTGGTGCTGGACTTCGCGCAAGGGGATTTCAAAGCTTCCAGCCGCCGCTTCCTCAGCCGGGCCGACGCGTGTGTCGTGATTGAGCGCGGTATCCCGCAACCTGACTGGAACGACGTGGCGTTGGCGTCTTGGGAAGGGAAGCCCCGCTTCGCGGTACAGCCGCCTCAGTACGTTACCGCGGCACTGGCCGCGTTTGTCAACGAAAGGCTGCTGGTAGCGGCCGCTTCGGCGGATGCCGGCGCGTCCGCGTAGTGCAGATTCAGCAAGGCCTCGTGCAGGATGCGATTGGCCTCGCCCACCTGCTGCTGCAACAATTCCAGTTGTTGACGCGCCCGATGATCCGCGGCGGGCAATACTAAATTCAAATAGTCGGCGCACGCATCGATCACGCTCAGCGGTTGGCGGAGGTCGTGGACGAGGACGCTCATAATGGGCCAACCGTTTTGCGGGAGTGAGCCGACGGCAGTTTCGGGGACGAGTGTTAGCATGTGAACTGAACTCGGGGGCAGGGACGATTATAACCCAGGTGTAGCTCGATGCAAGCAGATTTATGCCGCATTCTTGCGGGGGGGGTGCGGATGAAAAGGTGTGGGACGATACTACGCGCCGACCACCGCAGCTTCCACCCGGTTGCGGCCCTGGCGTTTGGCGCGGTAAAGGGCCGCATCGGCTTCCCGCACCAAATCGTCGGCCTGCGGAACTGCGGGCGAGATGGCGCCCGCCGCTCCCAAACTGCACGTCAGCCTGATTTCAACGTCGCCGGCCCGGAAGCACTCCGCGCCGATGGAGTCGCGTATGCGTTCCGCCAACGCGATGCCTCCCTGCAGTTCGCACCCGGGCAGCACCATCAGAAATTCCTCGCCACCGTACCGGCCTACTGCATCGTAACGCCGCACCGACGCCCGCATGCGCGCCGCGGCCTGACGCAATACCGCGTCGCCCGCCATGTGGCCGAAACGGTCGTTGACCGGCTTGAACCCGTCCAGATCCGCCATCAAGACGATTAGCGGTCCGCCGCTGCGGCTGGAGCGGGCCAGCTCATTCTGCAGAATGTCGAGGATGGCCGTGCGGTTCCATAGTCCGGTAAGGCCGTCGCGCGTGGCCTGTTCGCGCAACGCTTCCCGCGCCTCCACCAGTTCTTGCTGTAAAGCCAGCACCCGCCGCCCGGCGCGCAAGCGGGCGCGCAACTCATCCGCTTGGAAGGGCTTCACAATGTAGTCGTCCGCGCCGGATTCCATGCCTTTCACCACGTCTTCCAAGTCGTTGCGAACGCTCAGCAGCACGATGTACAAGTACCGGTCGTGGATGCGGGCGCGCACCTGGCGGCAAACCTCGGCGCCTTCCATGCCGGGCATCATCCAATCTAATAGCGCCAGGCGCGGTCCGTTCTCCTGCCACAGGATGTCCCAGGCTTGCTGGCCATCCGTCGCCACGATCACCTGGTATCCCCATTTCTGCAACATCCCATGCAGCATATCCCGGAATACGGGGCTGTCGTCCGCAAGCAGGATCTGGGGCTGTGAATCCATCGGGCCGCCCACATTATACCTTCTTGGATTGCTGCTTTCCAATCACAGTGGTGGTTTTCAGCCATCGCAGACACAGCTTTGAATCGCGTAAGTACCTGTAGTACGAGGGTTTGAATTGTGGACCCTCAATTGCCAACAACCCGGCAGCCGGAGAAAACGATGCATCGTTACGCCCGCGTTGCCAAACTCCTCGCACAGGCCGCCCTGTCTATCGCGGCTGCTGTCGTCCTGAGCGCCCAAGCCGGCCCGGACGCCGGTCCGATGCCGGATCCCGGAGCCGCCGAGCGTGGCGTGGCTCGCGTCAGCATCGTGAACGGCGAGGTATCGGTCCGCCGCGGCGATTCCGGCGACTGGGTGGCGGCAGTCATCAACGCCCCACTTATGGTGGAGGATCGGGTCGCCACCGGCGCCAGTTCCCGTGCCGAAGTGCAGTTCGATTCCGCGAACCTCGTTCGCGTCGGCGCGAACGCCGAGATCCGCTTGGCGGAGTTGGGAAACAACCACTACCATCTGCAAATAACCCACGGTACGGTGACCTTCCGGGTCCTGCGGGAATCGCAAGCAAAGGTTGAAATCGATACTCCAACGGTTTCTGTAAGGCCAGTTCACATAGGCGCTTACCGCATTTATGTTCAAGGTGATGGTCAAACGGAAATCACCGTGCGGCTAGGCACCGTCGAAGTGACCACGCCAAAAGGGACCGAGCAGTTGCAGGCGGGACAAACCATGCTGGCGCGAGGCAACCCCTCCGACCCCGAGTTCCGCGTAGACCCGGCGATCGCCCACGACGATTGGGACCAGTGGAATGAGCAACGCGACCAGGAGATGCTGAGCTCTCCAAGCTATAGCAATGTGCCGCAGGATATGTACGGCGCCGAGGATCTGGACAACCATGGCCAGTGGGTGGATGTGCCTTCTTACGGCGAGGTCTGGTCTCCGCAGGTGTCGCCGGATTGGGCGCCATATCAGAACGGCCGCTGGGTTTGGGAAGACTACTATGGGTGGACCTGGGTGAGTTACGACCCCTGGGGTTGGGCGCCGTTTCACTACGGCCGCTGGCTCTACGCGGCGTCTTATGGGTGGTGCTGGTATCCGGGCGCATTTGGCTCGCATCGCTGGTCGCCGGCTCTGGTGGGTTTCTTCGGTTTTGGGCCCGGCATAGGCGCGGGCGTTGGCTTCGGGTTCGGAAATATAGGTTGGGTCGCGCTGGCCCCGTTCGAGCCCATGTATGCTTGGTGGGGCCGCGGTTTCTACGCCGGTTTTCGCAATCCTGGATACTTCAACCGTGGCGTGAATGTTACGAACGTAAATATAGTCAACGTATATCGTAACGCGCGCGTGGCGAATGGCGTTTCGTCGGTTAGCGCCGCAGATTTTCATCAAGGCCGATTTACCAGTATTGCGCGGACAACCGGGTCGCAGATTCGCGAGGCAGGCTTGGTGCGCGGCCAATTGCCGGTGGCGCCCAGCGCCGCCAGTTTGCGATACTCGAACCGCGGCGTGGCCAGTATCCCGCGCAGCCCGGATAATGTACATTTCTTTGGCCGCAGTGCGGCGGCCCAGGTGCAAAGAGTTCCTTTCGCGGAGCAGCAGCGGGCCATGCAACAGTTCAGCCGGCAGCCTGCGTCTTCTGCGATGGCGCGCGGCGCTGCTGGGGCGGTCGCGCCGGGCGGTGCTTGGCGCAGCGCCGCCAGCCCAGCTTCATCTGGGGCGGGGCAGCCTCGCAGCACTGCTTCCGGGACGGCTGCACAGAATCCTGGCGGAGCTTGGCGGCCAGCAAACGAGCCATCCTCGCCCGCGTCCGGCGATCGGGGGACCGCCAGCGGATGGCAGCGCTTTGGCGAGCCGCGTCCCAGCGGTGCCAATGCGCCGCGTCCGGCGTATGCCCAACCCGTCGGATCGGGATACCGTCCATATGCGGCGCCCGCATCTACCAGCTATAGCCGTCCGCAATCCATTCGGGTCGCGCCGCCTGTAGCGCACGAGAAATCGTCACAGAGCACGTCGACGCGCAGCCAGAGCAGCAGCCATACCTCCAGCGGATCATCGCGCAGCAGCGGTGGCGGCTCCCATGGCGGTGGCGGAAGTCATCGGTAAAACGGAGTCATCAAATTTCTTCCCTCGGGCCCGTACCGGCATTAGATGGTGCGGGCCCCCTTTTTTTTTGGGCGGGGCATAAGTCCCGTTGCCTAGTTTACATAATATACGTTATCGGAAGTTAGGTCTTTGGAGCTCGCTGCACGTGGCACAAATTGAATCCGCCCCCCGACCCTGTCCGCCATCCATCGAAACGAAGCAGCGCGCGGTCGCCGCACTACGTACTCCGCCCCAGCTCGTTTAGCTATACTGGAGTAGCGTTATGACCACCGAAGAGCGCTTCGAACGCATTGAGCACGTCACCGCAGGCCTTGCCGAAGAGCGCCGTAAGGACCGCGAAGAGTTCCGCGCCCTGTGGCGCGACACCCAACGCCAGCTTAACGACCTCACCATCCGCATCGCCGAGGTCAACGACAACCTGGGCGCCCGGATCGCCCAACTCGCAGAGGAAGCCGCCGCGCGCGACCGCGAGACCGACCGCCGCTTCCGCGAGACGGACGCCCGCATCGACAAAATGATCTCCGCCATGGGGAATTACATCCGCGACCACCCGTCCGCTGCCACCCAGCCCAAGGAATAGCCCGGCGGAGGACAGACCGGTGGCCTATCCGACTACAGATTGGCGTTCGGCTCCAAGCTGCGCCACAGATACCAGGCAGCCACCGTGCAGTACGGATGCCAACACGCCGCCAGCGCTTCGATCTCGGCCGGCTTAGGCAGTTCCGCCAGACCGTACGCCTTGCGGATTGCCGACCGGATTCCCAGATCGCCGCTGGGCAGCACATTGGTACGGCGTAAGGCGAACATCAAGAACATGTGCGCCGTCCAAACCCCCACGCCTTTCACTTTGGTGAGCCGCTCGATCACCTCGGCATCCGGCAGCGCCGGAAGTCCGGCGAAATCGACCCTGCCGTCGCGGGTATGGCGCGCGAGATCGCGGATGTAGGCGGTCTTTTGCTTCGACAGGCCCAACTTGCGCATCTTGGCGGGCCGCAGCGCCAGGACGCCGGCGGGTGTCAGCAGCCCTCCGGGCACGGCGGCCACCAGGCGCCCGAAGATCACCTGCGCCACCCGTCCGCTAAGCTGCTGATACACGATGGACCGGACCAGCGTCTCAAAACCCGGCTCGCGAAACTGGATGCGATAAGGGCCGACCCGTTCGATGATTCCGCCTAAAACCGGATCAGCGGTTTGCAGATGGCGAATGGCTTGGCGCATTATTGTAACAGGGTGGCTTCGAGCCACGTCCGTTATTGTAATCCTATGGCCCTGACCAACGCTCCGATCCAACGGGTGATCGGATCTCTCTTCCTGCTCGCGCTTCTGCCCGCTCCCACCGTTCTGCCCCAGGATAAGCCCGCCGAGGAAACGCCGCCGTCCATCAGCGTCGACGTTTCCCTCGTCAACATCCTGGCTTCGGTGCATGACAAGCACGGCGGGCTCATCGGCAACCTGAACAAGGACGACTTCACCGTGCTGGAAGACGGCAAGCCCCAGACCATCAAATACTTCACGCGTGAGACGGACTTGCCGCTGACCATCGGCCTGCTGATAGACGTCAGCGCCAGCCAAAGGAACCTGCTGGATATCGAGAAGCGCGCCGCCCACCAGTTCTTCGCGCAAGTGCTGCGCAAGAAGGACGAAGCCTTCCTGATCAGCTTTGGCGAGGATTCCGAGTTGTTGCAGGATTACACGAATTCGCCCAAACTGCTGCAGGCCGGGCTTTCCGAATTGAAGGTGAATTCGGGCGTGGGCGGCTTCGGACCGGGTCCGGTGCCCACCATCAGCCAGCCGCGCGGGACCGTCCTCTACGACGCGGTCTACCTGGCGGCGAACGAAAAACTGCGCGCAGAGGTGGGACGCAAGGTCATCGTTCTGATTACCGACGGCATCGACGAGGGCAGCAAGTTGAAGATCGAGGAAGCCATCGAGGCCTCCCAAAAGTCGGACGTGGTCATCTACAGCATCGACTACGCCGATCCCAGCGCCTATGGCATGTTCTCCTTCGGCGTCAGCGATTTTGCGCTGCAAAGGATGTCCGGCGAGACCGGCGGCCGCGTATTTAAGGTGGACCGCAGACACACCCTGGACGACGCCTTCAAGGAGCTGCAGGACGAAATGCGCAGCCAGTACTCCATTGCTTACACGTCCACCAATCCGGAAAAAGACGGCTCCTTCCGCAAACTGATCCTGAAGGTGTCGGACAAGAATCTCAAGGTGCAGGTGCGTAAAGGCTATTACGCGACTAAGCCCGAGAAGAGCTGAATTCCGGTCCCAGCAGCTTTCCCCGCTCCGCGAAATATAGCCGCAGCGCATCGTCCAGCGGCGGCATCGGATCGATGCCCATGCTCTCCACGCCGGCATTCGATAATGCCGAAAACTTGGGACGGTGCGCGGCGGTGCGGTATTCGCGCTCGTTGGTCGCGTGCAGTTCGACGGCATGGTCCGGCTGGGCTACGGCAAAGATCGCCTGCGCGTAATGAAACCAGGAAATCGGCGTGCCGCCGCCAATGTGGAAGACACCGGTGTGGCCGCGCTCCACCAGGTCGATGGTGCGTGCCGCCAGCAAGGGCGCGTAGGTGGGCGACGCCACATGATCTTCCACCACCCGGATGGGCTGCCCGGAGCGCGCCAGGCGCAACATGACTTCCACAAAATTGCCGCGCGCCGTCTGCAACCCGCCCGGCCCAAAAACGCCCGAGGTGCGCACAATCAGCGGCGCATCCAGATAAGCCTGCGCGTAAAGCTCGCCGGCCAGCTTTGAAACGCCGTAAGCGCCCAACGGATGCGTGGGGTCGCTCTCCCGGTACGGCCGGCGGGCGGCGCCGTCGAAAACATAATCGGTGGAGAAATGGATTAAGTGCGCGTCCAATTGGCGGCACGCCAGCGCCAGGTTGCGTACGGCCAGCGCGTTCACCAGGAAGGCCGCCTGCGGCTCGCTCTCCGCCACATCCACCTGGTTGTAGGCGGCGGCGTTGAAGACGATCTCGGGGTCCCACGGCGTCAGCACGCTCTCCACTTGGCGGTTGTCCGTAATATCCAACTGGCCGCGGTCCCAACCGATGGTCTGGTATCCGCGCCGGGTCAACTCCCGGACCAACTCCGCGCCAAGCTGTCCGCCGCTGCCGATTACCGCCGCCTTGCGCGCCATTATTGAGCCAGAGCTTTTTCGATCGCGGCGGTCACCTTCGGATCGTCGGGTTTCACCGGCGATTCGAAACGGGCCAAAATAGCTCCGTCCTTGCCGATCAGGAACTTGGTGAAATTCCACTTGATGTCGCCGCCGGTGGATTTCGTCAGGTACTCGTAAAGCGGCGCGATATCCGAACCTTTCACCGAGATCTTCGAGTACATGGGGAACGTCACGCTGTACTTACGCGTGCAGAAAGTCTTGATCTCTTCGTTCGTGCCGGGTTCCTGCGCGCCGAAATTGTTGGCCGGAAAGCCGGCCACCACGAAGCCTTGATCCTTGTACTTCTCGTAGACCGCTTCCAGTTCCTTGTACTGCGGCGTGAAACCGCACTTGCTGGCCACGTTCACGAGCAGCACGACCTTCCCTTTGTAGGCGGCCAGCGGCGCGGGCGCGCCGTCGATGGAGTTCAATGTAAATTCGTAAACGCTGGCGGCGCCGAACAGGGCCGCCGCAAAGACCAACATCGAGGCAGACAGCAAGATTTTGAGCATGAAACCAGTATATGTCACAGCCGCTGGCTTACGCACTGGTGTGGTCGTGGATGATCTTCCATCCGGCGGCCGTCTTCCGCAAGATCAGCGTGTAGTGTCCCGCCGTGTTTCCGCCGCCCGCGGTGGTGCGCTCCAGATGAAATTCACCACTGACCAGCGCGATATCCGGGGCGAGCATCCGCACTGTGACGTTGGAGAATGACAACGTGCCCATGGCCTCGCGGTCCGGGTAGGCTTTACGATAGCGGCCCAGGATGGCCTGCACGCCGCCCCGGACCACTTCCCTGCCCATAAACGTGGTCTCCGGCGAATCCTCGTAGTAGGAGGCGAAAGCCGCCAGATCGCCGCGGTTCCAGGCTTCTTCGGAATGCGTCAGCACCGCGCGGACATCGTCGCTTTGCGCGAACAATACGGGAATGAGGCAGAATAGCGTACACCAGCGGAACATAGATATAAGGATAGTCTACTATCGGTGCTCCACACTAAACCAATACGGCGTGCGGCGTGCGGCTTCGGTCTTCGGATAGCGGCTGTGCAGCAACAGGAACGCGCGCTTCACCCAGCGATCCGTTTGGCCGTCGCCGCCGCAAGCGTAATGTCCGGCGCGCACTGCCAGGCGCAATGCCTCGGGCGCCCGCGGATCGACCGGATGAGTCTGCACCCACTCGACGGCGCGCTGGGCCAGCAGAGTGGGAGCCGCCGGGGCCGCGGACAGCCGTTTCTGTTCCCCGCCCGCCTCTGCACGCTGGGCCGCCGAAAGAAACCCGGCATCGGGCGCCTTCCCCTGATACAGCAATTCCAGCGGCGCGTTCAGCCGGGCGTCCGGAGCGTGAAAACCGCGTCCATTATTTGGCGCGTCACCCCACGGGCACCACCAGTTGTCGCGGAACATTTCGAGCCGGGGCGTGGGCGATTCGCGTCCGGCGCCCGCATCAATCGAAGTCCGCATTCCCGGGTTGTTCAGCAACAGCCAGTCCGCCGCAAACGCCCGCGCCTTTTCATCCGGCGCGGCGATGTAAAGGTCGAGATACGGCTTGAGATACGGCGCGAGCGATGCCAACACCGGCGCGATGCCGACTGCGGTGCCGGTGTCGTTCAACAGAATCGACCGTACCCACACCGCGCGCGCAACTTGCAACTGCAGGTTGGAGGGCAAACGCGGACTCTGCGCGGCGTGTACCAACGCCGCCAACGGCGCTTGGGCGTCCAATATGCGCGCCGCGTCTTCGTCGAAAAACGCCGCCCGCGTGGTAGCGACCTGTTCTCCTTCGCCCACTACAAAAGTCCCGGCGGCGATGCGCGGCGCATAGCGCAGCCATTCGTCCCAATCGCGCGCCACGCGCATGCGCTCGGCCAGAAATTGGTTGTGTGCCGACATCGTCATCTTCGTGCGTAGCATTGCTTCCAGCAGCGGCCGCGCTTCTTCCGCCGGCAGCAGCCGCAGGCGGTGAAACTCGACCGTCAGGAAACCGGGCGAACCTTCCGGGATCTGCGCGGCCGCCTTCATCAACTCGGGGTCCGGCTCATCGGCATAGGTCAACGCCGCCACCAGCCACGGCAGCGAGCGCGTTTCGCGCCACTTCACCAGCGCATGATCGCCGGAAGTATTTTCCATGGCCGCTAGCCAATCGGTGATGTCCTCACCCTGGGGCGGCTGCTTGCCGCGGTTGATATACCGGTCCAGCAGCAGGCGGTAATCGTTCATGGCCCCGGCAACACCGTTCTTTTCCGTGGTAACCGTGTGGGCCAGCTCTTTGACCGCGATATCCGGCGCCGTTTGGATGCTCAAGTAACGCGCCAGGCCGCGGGCGCTTTCGTGCCAGGCCGCGGCGTCCGGATCGGCCAGCACTCTGCGCAACTGCTCTTGAGCCGCCGGAGCGGCGCGGGGGTCCGCGAGTGTGGCTTTGCGGATCAACGCCCGCGCCGCGAGGTAAGGCGCGATGCCGTGCCAAGGCGATGAGCGATCGGCGCCAATGCGTACAAAATCCACCCTGGCCGCATCGAACCGGCCGCCGTAGAACTCGGCCGCGGCGATCTGATAGGCGCGGTCCGCCTGCATCCAATGCGGGGAGGTAGCCGGCAACATTGCCGGAATCGCCGGTCCCTGCGGCTGCGAACAATTCCCGAACACCTGGTCCTGTGCGGCCACCCAGGCCCTCAGATCGTCGTGCGATGCACCCGCGCGCCCGCGTTCGGTCAGCGTGGCCGCCGCGTTGCGGAATGCATCGTCGCCGCAGCTCAAGATATAGGCATGATCGGGCGACATCCAGAAGCGATTGATTTGTTCCAGGGGTGGCGCGCCCACTTGCACACGCGCCTGGAGCCAGGCTTGAACGGGCGGCGAATTCGGGTCCGTCCAGAAATAGTCCGGCGTTTGAGGCTTGGCCATCAGAGCCTGTTGGTCCGCCTGGCTAAGGCCAAGGCCAGAGAGGTAACGGTAAGCGGCAATCAGATAGATGCGCCGGTATTGCGGTAACAGGATGTCGAGCCGGCCACGGAAGAATCGCGGCGCATCGAGCGGCCCGGTCCTGCTGGTGAACACCGTCTCGGGCAGGAAGGGGCCGCAACTTGAAAGATCGCTCGGCGCGATCAATACCGCGGCCGTCATGAATATGCCGAACGGAATCAGAATTCGCTTTGCCATCGGCTTGCCTTTCGCAGCACTGCGTGCAGACGGTCTGGAGTCCATCCGCGCGGATCGAACACATATACACGCCGTCCCGAGGGGATGCGGGAGGGCAGTTCGTCGGTCGAGACCCCCACACTGGAGCGGCACAACGCGCCGCGGAAATCGCTGCCGGCGGAATAGCGATCCGGGCCCATGCGGAATAACATCGGCACCGCCTCCGCCACGGGAAGACCGGAGATCCATCCGTCGGACTCGCACCAGGATGCCAATGCGGTGATCGACAGGGGCATCTGTGGCGGCAGGCGTCGCCGCAGCTCCCGCAACAACGCGCGATAGAAGGCGCGCTCCGAAGCGACCGCGTCGAAATCGACCTGTAATGCGCGCACGCCGGGCATGGTGGCGGCGCCGGCAATGGCGCGAGCGGTGCGCGGCACATCGGCGGTTGCGCCCTGCCCGCCGCTTTCAACCCGCACCACCGCCATGAGCACGGTGTTGGGCGGGACTAGAAAAGGCTGCATGCGTGGGCGCACACCCACGCCGTCGTCCCGCGGACACACCGTGCGCGCCAGAAACGCGACCCCCACGGAGCGAGTATCGATCCAGCTCAAGTCTTCGCGGCGCTCCCAAGCCCACACAAACACGCGCGGGAAGCCCGGTAAAGGGTCCGGCCGGCGCGCGCACGCCGGCAGAAGCAGCAACGGGGTCAGCGCGGCGGTGAGGCGAGGGCGCATGCGCGATAGCTACACTACACTTTTCGTTCCAGACACACCAGGTCGTACAATGAGTGTGACTGCATGGACGCCCGCCCCACACTCTTCGCGCTGGCCAGGGTATTGCAGGAGCACCGCCTCGAAGCCGTCTTGATCGGAAACGCGGCCGCCTCTTTACAAGGCGCCCCGGTTACCACGGTCGACTTCGATTTCCTGTTCCGCAAGACGCCCTACAATCTGCGCAAATTGAAAGCCGTTGCCAAGAGCCTGGGAGCCACTGTATTGAGGCCCTACTACCCGGCTTCCGACCTGTTCCGCTTGATGCGCGACCAGGACCTCTTGCAGGTCGATTTCCTGGGGCGGGCTGATGGAGTCCGTTCGCTCGAAGGATTGCGCCGCCGCGCCTCGCGAGTGGATCTGGGCGGCTACGAACTCCTGGTGGCGAGCCTGGCTGACATCATTCAGAGTAAGCGGGCAGCCGGACGCCCCCAGGACCGGGCGGTTCTTGAGATACTGGAAAAGGCCCTGCATGAAGCCACGAAAACGTCGCCTGACAAAGCATGAGGCGCTAAGGCTCGAAAGCGAACGCGCGCTGCTCGAACAAATTCGCCGCCACCTTGCCCTACCAATGGATAGGCGCACTCACTTCTTACGCAAGCGCATCGGGTTCCACGCTTCGTGCCTATAACCCGCCTTAAGCTGTACAATCGGGAATAGCAGTAAAAAGAGGCTAACATGCAAATCCGGCACGCGCTACTCGGGTTGTCTCTGATGGCGATGGCCACTTACGCGCAGGACATGGTGCGCACGCGCACCGTTTCGGGAGTCCTCTCGGGTTCCGCCCACTTCGGTCCGGCGCCCCCTGTACTCGACAGTGTCACCGGAGCACCTTATTCCGCCGAAGAGACCGATACCACGGTGCAGACCCTGGTGGACGGCACCCACATCACCCGCGAGAACAGAACGCGGAAGGTCTATCGCGATTCGGCGGGCCGAACCCGGACTGAGCGGCCGCTTATGGCCGCCGTCGCCCGGAGGCAGAAAACCGATGCGCCGGTGATTATCGAAATTCTCGATCCCGTCGAGCATGTTAAGTACACCTTGGACACTATAAATAAGGTGGCGCACAAGCAGACGGTGGCCGCTCCCGAGCGGGAACACTCCGCGAAGCGGACCGCACCGCGCGCGGATGCGGCAGCCGCGCCCAAGCAGCCCTCGGGCGAGGATACTCCACAACAGACTAACGAGAAGCTCGACCCCCAGACCATCGAGGGTCTGCAGGTGGAGGGAAACCGCCACACCGTTACCTATCCGACCGGTTTCGACGGCAACGACCAGCCTATCAAGGAGGTGAATGAGAGTTGGTGGTCGCCGGAGCTGAAGGTGGAGGTGCTCAGCACGCGCAACGATCCCCGCAATGGAGAGTCCACGCACAAACTCATCAACATCTCGCGCAGCGAGCCGGATCCCGGCCTCTTTTCGCCGCCCGTCGATTACACTGTGGTCGAAGAAAAAGGGGAGTTCATGATGAAGTGGGGGGCCGAGAATTAGGGGCATAGGCCTCGGCCACGGTTCAGTTCGGAGTAACCTCATCTGTTCAGGATTTTGCGTTCCACGGTATGTGGAAGGACCGTGCCGACATCGGAGATAGCGTCGAATACGTCAACAACCTCCGGCGCAACCTTCGCGGCTGACGTGTCGCGACAACCGCCAGAAGGCGGCGTGAGACGCCGCCGCAGGCAAAGTGCCTGCCCCACTTAGTGATCGCGCTCGGTGACCAGGTCCGTCACGCTGTACAGCGCCCGCTGATACGGCGAATCGGGGAACTCGCCAATAATCCCGCGGGCCTTCTCCGTAAACGCCTGCGCCCGCTCCTTCACCCGCGCGATGCCTTGATAGCGCTCCACCATCGCCAAAACCTGCGGGAACGGCACGCGATCGTAATTCCGGTCGCGCAGGATGGTTTCCACGCGGCGGCGCTCGTCAGCCGACGCCTGCTCTAGCGCGTATACCAGCGGCAGCGTCACTTTGCCTTCGCGCAGATCGTTGCCCACCGGCTTGCCCAGCACCTTCTCCCGCGACGTGAAATCCAGCAGGTCGTCCACAAGCTGGAACGCCATGCCCAGGTTCCATGCGTAATCGCCCAGGCGCTCTTCGGTTTGCGAATCCGCGCCGGATACCAGCGCGCCCAGCTTGGCGCAGACTGAAAACAGGCAGGCGGTTTTGCGGTCCACCAGTTCCATGCAATCGGCCTCGGTGACTTCGATGCGGCCGATACGCTCGAGCTGCAGCAGCTCGCCCTCGACCATCATCTGGGTCAGCCCGATCAGCAGGTCCAGCACATGGAAGTTGCGCTCGCGCAGCGCCACTTGGAAGGCTTCCATATAAAGCCAATCGCCCGCCAGGACCGAAGTATGGTTGCCCCATTGCGCGTTGGCCGAAGGACGCCCGCGCCGGGTGCGCGCATCGTCGATCACGTCGTCGTGCACCAGCGTGGCCGTATGGATAATCTCGACCACCGCACCCAGGTGGATGGCGCTCTCGCCGGTGCGCCCCGGCCCCGCGATCAGCTTCGAAGCCAGCAGCAGCAGCGAGGGCCGCAGCCGCTTGCCGCCGCTTTCCTGCAGATACTGGCCGATCTGGGTGACCACCTCCACCGACGCGACGGTCTCCAGGCTGATCTCTTTCTCCACGCGCTCCAGATCGTCGTGGATCAGGTCGAAGATCTCCTTGCTGGTGATGGCTTGTCCGAGCTTGCCCAGGTTCATTGGAAGTTACAGTTTAACATCAGCCGTTCGAAGTTCCCCGTGGTGACTTCGGCGATGCGCTCCGGCGCAACGCCGCGGACCACCGCCAACCTGCGCACGGTCTCCACCATGAAGGCCGGCTCGTTGCGTTTGCCGCGCTGGGGCACCGGAGCGAGGTACGGAGCATCGGTCTCCACCAGCAGGCGATCCTCGGGCGCCAGGCGCGCCGCCTCGCGCAACGCGTCCGCCTTGGGGAACGTGAGCACGCCGCCGAAACTCAGATGGAAGCCGAGATCCAGCGCCTGGCGGGCTTCCGCCGGGCCACCGCTGAAGCAATGTATGATGCCGCCGCCGGACCAGTGTTCGCGCAGCAGCAGAAGGGTATCGTCCCACGCCTCGCGGGTATGAATCACGATGGGCTTCCCTGCCCTGGACGCCAGCTTCAACTGGGCGACGAACACATCGCACTGCACATCACGCGGCGAAAAATCGTAATGATAATCGAGGCCGATTTCGCCGATGGCCAGCACCTTGATTTCGCTCATTAGCGTTTCCATGACGGCGAACGTCTCCGGCGTGGCTTTCGCGGCATCGTGCGGATGCACTCCCACGGTTGCATAAATGAAGTCGTGTTGGCGGGCCAAGCGCAAGGCAGCTTCCAGATCCGGCGGACCGCTGCCTGTGCCGATGGCCATCATGCGCTCGACGCCTGCCTCGCGGGCGCGCGCGATTACTTCTTCGCGGTCCGGGTCGAACTGCTCATCGTCCAAATGGCAGTGGGAATCGATCAGCTTCACTTGAGGCGCGCCCCGATGGGAACGTCTTCCAAAAAGCCTGCCAGCACCGGTTTGCCACCTTCGATGGACCCGGCCACGATCATCCCGTTGGATTCGATGCCGCGCAGCTTGCGCGGTTGCAGGTTGGCGACGATCACGACTTTGCGGCCGATCAGTTCTTGCGAGGTGTAGGCTTCCGCGATACCCGCCACGATGGTTCGCGGCTGCGGCTCGCCGATATCCACCTTCAAGTGAAGCAGCTTGTCCGCGCCTTTAACTGGCTCGGCCGACAGCACTTGGCCGACGCGCATATCGACTTTGGCGAAGTCGTCGATGGAGATGCGATCCGAGACCGGCGGCGCGGATGGTGCCGGCACCTTCCCCATCATGATGTTTTGCTCTGCGGTGACAAGCACTTCAAGTTCTTGCATCTTCGCGATGGCCTCTTTGGCCTCGATGCGCGGAAAGACGCCAGAGACCTCGCCGATCTTCTGGCTAACGGGTAATTGACCCCAGGCGAGCGTATCGAGGCGCACCGATTCGAGCGGCTCGGTCATGCCGAGCTGGGCCCAAATCTTTGGCGTGGATTCCGGTAGCACCGGCGCCAGCAGCACGGCGGCGATGCGCAGTGCCTCCGCCGCGGTGTAAAGCGTGGCGTCCAGATCGGCCTGTGCTTCAGGTTGCCGCGCCAGTTTCCAAGGCGCACGCTCGACGATGAATTTGTCCAACTTCGAGAGCAGCACCCAGATGGCTTCCAGGCCCCGTGTGAATTCGAATGCGTCGAATGAAGTCACCGCATTCGCGATGGTCGCGCGCGCTGCGTCGGCGATTGCCTCCACCGTGCCCGCCGGAATCGCGCCGCCGCGATACTGCCCGATCATGGTCAGCGTGCGGCTCACCAGATTGCCGAGGCCGTTGGCCAACTCCGAGTTGTAGCGCCCAATCAAGGCATCGTAACTGAAGCTGCCGTCCTGTCCGAATACCACCTCGCGCAGCAGGAAATAACGCAGCGCGTCCGCGCCCATCACCTCCCGGATCGGCTCGGAACGCACGATGTTCCCACGCGACTTGCTCATCTTGCTTTCTTCGAACAGAAGCCAGCCATGCGCAAAGATCTTCTTGGGCAGCGGTAAGTCCGCGGCCATCAGGAACGCCGGCCAGAACACCGCGTGGAACCTGATAATCTCCTTGCCAATGAGGTGCAGGTCTGCGGGCCAGAAGCCCTCACTCTCGACTGCGGTCTTATATGCGATGAGCGCCTCGAACCAGACGTAGAAGACGTGTGGCGCTTCCCCTTCCACTGGAATGCCCCACTTGATATTTGTACGTGTAATCGATAGATCTGTAAGCCCTTGTCGCATGAAGGACAGCACCTCATTGCGGCGGGTTTCGGGCTGAATGAAATTGGGCTGCGACTCGTAAAGCTCCAACAATCTCTCCGTGAAAGCGGAGAGCTTGAAAAAGAAATTCTCCTCCGTGACGGTCTCAGTAGGCCGGCCGCAATCCGGACAAGGATCGCCCGGCTTGGCTTCGTTCACATACAAGTTGTCGAAGATGCAGTACTGCCCGGTGTAAGAACCCTTGTAGATATAACCATTTTGACGGCAACGGTTAAACAGATCGTTCACCACGAGCGCATGCTTCGGATCCGTAGTGCGCTGGAAGTGATCGATTTCGAGTCCCAGCATCTGCCACTGGCGGCGGAATTCTGCTGAAATTGCGTCGCAAAACTCCATGGGGGTCTTGCCTGCGCGCTCCGCGGCGCGCTCCACGTTCACGCCGTGTTCGTCGCTGCCGGTGGTCAGCACCGCATGGTACCCCTGCATGCGCTTAAAGCGCTTGATGAGGTCGGCGGCGATGGTCGTGTAGGCATGCCCGATGTGCGGCGCGGCATTTACGTAGTAGATCGGAGTGGTCAGGTAGTATTTGTTCATCTCGAATTCTTCAAGTAAGCGAAATTGGCTTCCGCAATCACATTCTTCAGCGGCACGCCGGATTCCTGGGCGATGCGGCGGCAGTCTTCATACTCGGGCGCGTAGGCGCCTTCACCCGAGACCTTCATACGCACCTTGCCATGCGGAGTTTCCACGTCGACCCAGTGGCGCGCCTGCACGCGGCGCTCGGCGCTGTAAGTGCGTAGGCCCAACGTGGATGTTTCCGCGAAGATCGTCTGCACCATTCGCTCGCGGTCCTCGGGACGCGCCAGCACGCGCAGCATCGTGCCGGGACGGCCCTTCTTCATCTGGATCGGTTGCAGCGTCACGTCCAGCGCGCCCTTCTCCAGCAGCCGATCCATGGCGTAGGCCAATATCTGCGGGCTGAGATCGTCGATATTGGCCTCCAGCACCGTTATCGTGGTAGCCTCGGCCGCACCGGTTTCTTGACCCAGGATTACGCGCAGCACGTTGGCGCGGTCCGGGAAATCGTAGCCGCCCGCGCCATAACCGGTGGCCGCGATCTTCAACGGAGGCAATGGGCCAAACGTGCCCGCCAACGTGACCGCGAGCGCCGCGCCGGTGGGCGTGGTAAGTTCCAGTGCCGGCCCTTCGGAATAGATGGGCTTGCCTTGCAGCAACGTGGCCGTCGCCGGAGCGGGCACCGGCAGCAGTCCATGTTCGGTGGACGCGGTGCCGCTGCCCACGTTAAGCGGCGCCGAGACGATGGATGTCACACCCAGCAATTCGAATCCCAGGCAAGCGCCGACAATGTCCGCGATGGAATCCGCCGCGCCCACTTCGTGGAAATGCACGCGTTCGATAGGCGCCTGGTGCACGGCCGCTTCGGCTTCGGCGAGCCGCTGGAACACGGCCGCGGCGTTTTGTTTGGCGCGGTCCGGCAACGCGGCCTTCTCGATCGTTTTCAGAATGTGCGACAGGTGCCGGTGCGCGTGCGCCTCCTGCACGGAAACATGGAACTTCGTGGCGGCGATGCCGCAGCGCTTCACGCGCTCGAACGACACCACAGCGCCGGTATCGAGCGACGCCAAGGCGTCTACGATGGCGGCCTGATCCGCGCCGGCATCCGCCAACGCACCCACCAGCATATCGCCCGAGATCCCGGAGAACGCGTCGAGATAGCAGAGCAAAGCCACAGTCCTTTTATTATGGATGATTCCACGTGGCGCACGCTCCCAGCGTGCCGTGTCCGCACTCGTGCAGACACCTTTCTTGGCGGGAAGCTGGGTTACAATGACAGATAATGTCACGATTGCTCCTGTGTTTCACCCTATTGGCCACCGGCCTCTACCCTGCCCCAGTGGAAAAAAAGTCCGCGTTCGACAAGCACACCTTTGAGGCCTACGTCCGCCACCTCAACGTCTGGGGACCGCAGATCGCAGTGGAAATTGCCGACCCCAAGCCGTCGGATATGCCGGGATTCGTGACCGTAACCGTGCATGCCGCGGCCAACGGCGCCAGCGCCGACCTGGAATACTACGTCTCCAAGGACGGGCAGAAGGTGGTGCAAGGCAACCTCTACGACATCTCGCAGAATCCCTTCAAGCCCGAACTCGATAAGCTGAAGACCGACCTGCAGCCCAGCTTCGGCACTCCCGGCGCGCCTGTCGTGCTGGTGGAGTTCAGCGATTTCGAGTGCCCCATGTGCAAGGAAGAGGCCAAGACGCTGCGCGACAACCTGATGAGCGCGTACCCTCAGCAAGTGCGCTTCTATTTCATAGAATTCCCTCTCGATCAGATCCATCCCTGGGCCCGTGCGGCCGCCATTGCCGGCCGCTGCATCTTCCGCCAGAACGCCAATGCCTTCTGGGCCTATCACGACTGGATTTTCGCGCATCAGGACGAAATCAAACCGGACAATTTGAAAGACGAGGTGCTGGAGTTTGCCAAGGGCAAGGACATCGATCCGCTGCAGCTCACCCGTTGCATGGATAACAAGGAGACCGAGGCGGAAGTGAACAAGTCCCAGGCGCTGGGCAAAGAAGTTGGCGTAGGCGCGACTCCCACGCTCTTTATCAATGGCCGCAAGCTGGTGGGGCGCGTGGATTGGCCGAACTTGCGCAACATCATCGACTACGAAATCGACTATCAAAAGACCGCCCATAATGCCGGCGAAAACTGCGGCTGCGAAGTGACCCTGCCCGCCCCGAAATTGAATTAACCGAATGCGACAAAAATTCGCCTTGCGCTCGTTCGCCATCGCGGCGTTTGCGGTACACGCCGCCTTTGGTGCTTCCGCCACCATCGATCCTAATCTCTTCATGGACGACGTGAAGTTCCTGGCGTCCAAGAACCTGAAGGGACGCGCCACCGGCTCCCCCGAGTTGGAGAAGGCCGCAGCCTTTATCGCTGCCAAGTTCCGCTCTTTCGGCCTCCTGCCGATCGACGGCAAGAGCTACTATCAGGCCTTCAGCGTCACTACCAATGCCAAGCTGGGTAAGGACAACCGCTTCGCGTACACGGCCGATGGCAGGCGCGTTTCCCTCACGTTTCCGGACGACTTCATCCCCTTCAATTTCTCCGCGCGCGATAAGATGACCGGCGGCTTGGTGTTCGCCGGATACGGCATCACCGCGCCCGAGTATAACTACGACGACTACAAAGGCATCGACGTGCGAGGCAAGATCGTGCTTCTCATGCGCCACGAGCCTCAGGAGTTCGACGAGAAGAGTATCTTCGCGGGCAAGGTCTACACGCAGCACGCGCAGTTTTGGAGCAAAGCGTCGAACGCCAAGATGCACGGTGCGCGCGGCGTGGTGCTGATGAACGATCAGGCGGCGCATCCCGGAGAGGCCGATGAGTTGGAGAAGTTCGCCGAGGCCGCCGGACCCGGCGATGCCGGACTTCCGTTCGTGCAGATCCGCTACGAGATTGCCGAGCGCTGGTTCGCCATCGCCCGCAAAAATGCCGACGAGATTCAGAGGGGCATCGACCAGGACCTGCAGCCGCGGTCGTTCTTTTTTCCCGACAGTCTCCAGGTGGACGCCAACCTGGACGTAGAACGCCTGGTGAAGACCGCCCATAACGTGGCCGGCTATCTGCCCGGCACCACCGATGAATATGTGGTCATCGGCGCGCATTACGACCACCTGGGCTTGGGCGAACAGTTTTCCCTCGCGCCGTCGCTGGCAGGCACCATCCATCCCGGCGCGGACGATAACGCTTCCGGCACGGCAGGGGTGATCGAGCTGGCGCGCTGGTTCGCCGCACAGCCAAAACAAAAGCGCGGCATTTTGTTCTTGACCTTCGCCGGAGAGGAGCTGGGACTCCTGGGTTCCAGTTATTTCGTCAACCATCCCACGCTGCCGCTCGATAAGGATGTGACCATGATCAACATGGATATGATCGGCCGCGTGCGCGACGGCAAGGTGTTTATCGGGGGCGTGGGCACCGGAACGACACTGAAGAAGTTACTTGAGGAAGTCACTCCCAAGTACGGCCTGCACATCGACTATTCCGAAGCGGGATATGGATCGAGCGACCACACTTCGTTCACCACTAAGCAGGTGCCGGTGCTGTTTTTCTTCTCCGGACTGCATGCGGATTATCACAAGCCCAGCGACACCTGGGATAAGATCGACGCGCCAGACGCGGCCAAGGTGCTGCAGTTGGTTGCGGAAGTCGGCGAGGATCTGCGCGAGGCGCCCGAGCGCCCGCTGTTCGTGCGCGTGAAGGAGCCCGAGCATGCCGGAGACGTGGCCGGGTCCGGTTCGGGGCACGGGGGATACGGCCCGGATTTCGGCAGCATCCCGGATTTCGGCGAGGGCGTCAATGGTGTGAAGTTCGCCGACGTTCGGGAGGGCTCCCCGGCCGCCAAAGCGGGACTGAAAGCGGGCGACGTGCTGGTGGAATTCGACGGCAAGCCTATCCAGAACCTGTACGATTTCACTTACGCCTTGCGCGCCAAGCAGCCCGGCGACGAGGTGATGGTGAAGGTCATGCGCGGCAGCGAATCGGTAGAAGTGAAGGTGCTCCTCACCAAGCGCAAGTAGTTGGAGGGCGGGCAATTTTGCCCGCAGCCGCCTTTCAGGCGGCGCGCCCTAGCTATATCACACTTCAAGATAAACAACTATAATAAGCCTGTAAACCAAAGGAGGCGCTTCGTGAAAATCGATCCCCAAGAAGCTCTCGATTACCATTCCTCTTCGCCCGCCGGCAAACTTGCCGTGATCCCCACCAAGCCCTGCCGCACCCAGCGCGACCTGAGCCTGGCTTACACCCCCGGTGTCGCGGTGCCCTGCCTCGAAATCGCACGCGACCCCAGTCTGGTCTATAAATACACCGCCAAAGGCAACTTGGTGGCCGTCGTCAGCAATGGCAGCGCCGTCCTCGGACTGGGCAACATCGGACCCGCCGCGGGTAAGCCCGTCATGGAGGGTAAGGCCGTCCTGTTCAAGCGCTTCGCCGATATCGACGTCTTCGATATCGAGTTGGCCACCACCAATGCGGACGAGATTATCCGCACCTGCCAATTGCTCGAGCCTACCTTCGGCGGCATCAATTTGGAAGACATCAAAGCGCCCGAATGCTTCTACATCGAAGAAGAATGCCGGCGCACCATGAAGATTCCCGTTTTTCATGACGATCAGCACGGCACCGCCATCATTTCCGGCGCCGCGCTGCTCAACGCCCTGGACCTGGTCGGCAAGCGCATCGGCGACGTGCGCGTGGTCTTCAATGGCGCGGGCGCCAGCGGCATCTCCTGCGCGCGGCACTATGTGAACCTCGGAGTGCGCCGCGAAAACATCCTCATGTGCGATACCAAGGGGGTCATTTATAAGGGCCGCAAGGAAGGCATGAATTCCTACAAGGAACTCTTCGCCGCCGAAACCGATGCGCGCACGCTGGCTGATGCGTTCGCGGGTGCAGACGTGTTCTTCGGCCTGTCCAGCGGCAATTGTGTCACGCCCGAAATGCTGCTGACCATGGCGCACGATCCGGTGATCTTCGCGCTGGCGAATCCGGACCCGGAAATCGCTTACGACGTGGCCGTGGCCGCCCGTCCGGACGCTATCGTAGCCACCGGACGCTCGGATTTTCCCAACCAGGTCAACAACGTCCTGGGATTCCCGTTCATCTTCCGCGGCGCACTGGACGTGCGCGCCACCGTGGTCAACGACGAGATGAAGCTGGCCGCCACGCGCGCCCTGGCAGCCTTGGCGCGCCAGGATGTACCGGACGCAGTGCGCCGCGCCTACGGTGTCGAGCGGCTGGAATTCGGCCGCCAGTACATCATTCCCAAGCCGTTCGATTCCCGCGTGCTGATCTGGGAAGCCGCGGCGGTGGCGCAGGCCGCCATGGAGACCGGGATCGCGCAATCGCCCATCGACATCCACGAATACCGCGAGCAACTTGAGCGCCGCCTGGGCAAGGCGCACGAAGTGATGCGCATCATGATCCACAAAGCCCAGCGCCAGCCCAAACGCGTGGTTTTCCCCGAAGGCGAAGAGCCCAAGATCCTGCGCGCCTGCCAGATCCTGATGGACGAGAAGATCGCCCGCCCCGTTCTGCTCGGAGATGAATCGCGCATTCGCGCGGCCATGGCCGAATTGCATTTGCGCCTCGACGGCTTGCGCATCGTCGATCCGGCAAAATCCGGGCGCCTACCGGCCTACGCCGAGGAGATGTACAGCCTCCGCCAGCGCAAGGGCGTCACCCGCCGGGAGGCCGATCAACTGATTCTCGATCGCAATGTCTTCGGCGCTATGATGGTGCGCCTGGGCGACGCCGACGCCCTGGTCGGCGGTCTCACGCAACATTATCCGGATATGATCCGGCCGGCTCTGCAAGTCATCGAAGTGCGGCACGGCATGCGCAAGGTTTCCGGCGTCTACGTGCTGATCACCCCCAAACGCGACATTTATTTTCTGGCGGACGCCACCGTGAATATCGAGCCCACCGCCGAGGATCTGGCCGAGATTGCCGTGAACACGGCGGAGATGGCGCGGCGCTTCGATGTGGAGCCCCGCGTAGCCATGCTCTCCTTCTCCAATTTCGGCAGTTCGCGTCACCCGCTGGCCGAAAAAGTGCGCAAGGCCGTAGAACTGGTACGCCAGCGCGAGCCGGCGCTAATGGTGGATGGCGAGATGCAGGCGGATACCGCCGTGGTGCCCGAAATTATGGATGAAACCTTCCCTTTCAGTACTTTGAAGGGTGGCGCCAACGTCCTGATCTTCCCCAACCTGGAAGCCGGCAACATCGCCTACAAACTGTTGAGCCGCATTGCGGGGGCCGAACCCATCGGACCCATCCTGATGGGGCTGTCGCGCCCCGTGCATGTGCTGCAACGTGGCGCGGAGGTCAACGATATCGTGAATATCGCGGCCGTCGCCGTGGTGGACGCGCAAGACGCCGTCGCGCTGGCTCCCTTGGACGGATCTAAAATGTCCAGGACGCTTGACCCGGCCAGTACCGATGTTTGATAATATCGGCTCTACGCACCACTAACTCAATATGCAGCGTGCCCTTATAGTATTTTTATGGCTCGGCCTGCTGTCGCCGTGCATGTTCGCGGCGCTCAGCACCAAGAAACCGCAGCGGCACGCGAAGGCCAAGGCCCAGCCGAAGACCGTCAAGGCCCGTCGGCCACCCGTCACGCATTTCGATCCCACGGCGGGCGACAACGTCGATGGCGACGAACTGGAAGTGCGCCGCGCGGCCGTCGACGCCTTGGGACCCTATAACGGCACCGTGGTGGTGGTCGATCCGCAAACCGGGCGGGTCCTCACTATCGTCAATCAAAAAACCGCCCTCGATAGCGGCTTTACTCCCTGCTCCACGATTAAGCTGGTCACCGCCTTCGCCGCGCTCAACGAGGGCCTGATCGAACGCGACACACCGGTAAAGCTTACGCGCCGTACCAGCCTCGACCTCAGCTCCGCCCTGGCGCATTCCAACAATCCCTATTTCAAGATCCTCGGCGACCGCCTGGGCTATCAGCGGGTGGTACACTACGCCACCTTGTTCGGTCTGGGCGAAAAGGCCGGATGGCAGATCCCCGGCGAGCGCGCTGGCGTGCTGCCGGACGCCCCACCGGAACACGGCAGCGTGGGCATGATGACGGCCTACGGCGAAGGCATCCAGTTGACGCCCTTGGAACTGGCTGCCCTGGTTTCCGCCATCGCCAACGGTGGAACCCTTTACCACCTCCAATATCCAAAGAGCCAGGAAGAGATCGACCATTTCGTGCCACGCGTCAAGCGGCATCTGGAAATCGGGAATTGGATTGCGGACGTCAAAGTCGGTATGCGCGGAGCCGTGGATTTTGGCACCGCTCACCGCGCGGGCGTCGATCAGACCGAGCCGATCCTCGGCAAGACCGGAACCTGCCACGATTCGCGCGCTCTCAATCACCTGGGTTGGTTCGGCTCTTTCAATGACGTGGAGCG
>Ga0187867_10001038_pt1 | contig 24292 bp, 20 predicted proteins | sample June2016WEW_13_1_FD_132976 | JGI IMG/M metagenome (GOLD analysis project Ga0187867, IMG submission 132976) | Peatland microbial communities from SPRUCE experiment site at the Marcell Experimental Forest, Minnesota, USA - June2016WEW_13_10 | ecosystem: Environmental > Terrestrial > Soil >... | reverse complement strand
GGTCAGTTTGAGGCCATTTTCCACAATCCAGTACAGTTGAGCGTCTTTCCATTCGTTCTGTATAGACCCTGAAAGAAGGTCCGCCGGGGCTGGGTAAAGGCCCTGGGCAAAAGGGTCGGCCGGAGTCCCTGGGGCCCCGTGGCAATGGAGGCATGCTTCCCGGTATAATGCCGTCCCTTTGGGTACCAGCGCAGGGTCCGCCATGGGAGGTGCTTTGACATCCCGGCTGTGGACGATAATCGACCGGTCCCTCAGAACTTCAATTGCTTCAACCGTGATGTCCCAGTGCGGGACACGGGCCGACACGTTAAAGAACCCGTACCAGACAAAGACGGCGCCTGCAGCCGCAACCACAGCCAGGAAGACAATAATTGTAATAAAAGCCTTCATGATGTCCCCTTTTCGATCTCGTCAGCCCGCCCGCGAGGCGGCTCCCACCGCGCTTGCGGTCTCTTCCGGTGTTTTCAGACGATTTAAATCCGGTTCTTAATCATTGGTGCAGCCGGATGCCATAAAAAAAGAAAGCCAGGTGGGGGGCCCGGCTTTCAGGTAAAAAAAGAGGAGACTAATGGGGGCTTTAAGGCGTGACAATCAATTCTAATTTAAGTGGCGGAACCGATTCTTTAAATCAGGTATGAACTGTAATTCCCGGGAGGAAAGACTGTATTTGGGGACAGCTATTTTACGAAATAGAGCGGAAGCCTTCCGGTTCCATGGTATCGTAGCCGGCAAACTCCCGCTCCTGGTATATCTCTAGTTTTTTCCCAGCTTTTCTACTTCTTTTTCGTCAATCGTGAACCCATGCTCGGGTCCGGGGAAAATTCCCTGTTCCACCTCTTCCCTGTATTTGACCAGGGCTTCTATAATGGTCTCGTCAAGCTTGGCGTACCGCTTTACGAAGCGGGGCACAAACCTGTCGAAAAGGCCCAACACATCATGGATGACAAGCACCTGCCCATCGCAGGACGGTCCCGCCCCAATGCCGATGGTGGGTACCGGCACGGCTTCGGTAATCATCTCTGCGATTGAGGAAGGAATGGCCTCGAGGACTATGCTGAAGCATCCGGCCTCAGCCAGCGCCTGAGCGTCTTCGATCAGGACCTTGGCTGCGTCGGCGGTTTTCCCCTGCACCTTGAAACCTCCAAATTGCGCAGCGCTCTGGGGAGTAAGACCAAGATGCCCCTGGACCGGAATCCCGGCCTCTACCATTGCCTTTACCTGCGCGACGACCCTTGCTCCCCCCTCCAGTTTTACCGCGCTCGCCCTGGCTTCCTTCATAAAGCGGGCCGCATTGATGAGCGCCTGTTCCACACTCGCCTGATAGGACATGAAGGGCATATCGCCGATTACCAGGGCCCGTTTTGCACCCCTGCTGACCGCCAGGGTATGGTGGAGCATCTCCGTCATTCCTACTGAAAGAGTGTCCTCCTGGCCCAATACGACCATTGCAAGAGAATCGCCGACGAGCAGCATATCGACTCCACTCTTGTCCGCCCACAGAGCGGTAGGGTAGTCGTATGCGGTAATTTCACTCACTCTGCGCTGGCCCTTCGAGGCCATGATCTCGGGAACGGTTACTTTCTTGCTCATTTTGACTCTCTCCTTTTGACTCGGGCGGCATAGCGCCTGCCCGGTAGGTTGATGCCGGGAAAGTCCGGCCATAAGCCGAATCCATACGCAAGGTTAACCCAATTATATATTATCGGGAGTTCAGCGCAAGTGATAATGGTCGTGGAGTGTAGCGCCTTTCGAGGTAAAAAATGACGGAAAAAGTCCGAGTTAGGTTCTTGCAAAGGAAATGCTTTGATGCCCCAGCGGGGCTAAATAACTCAGCCCGGGGTCAGCGTTAGCGCCACCCCTGGTAATCAGCACCCCGAAAACGATTACCCTGAGGGGGTTATATAGAGAGAAGGAGGAGCAAAGCGGTAGCAACCAGCAAGGAGCGATAGGGATTTGCAGGCACCGCTGAATGCCCCGAAGGGGCTACATATAATAGCCCAGGGTCAGCGTTAGCGCCACCCTGGGTTTGTGACCGGAGCAACACATAGCGTCTTACCCTGAAGGGGTTAAATAAGGCAACGTGCGCGAAGGCAGCCACCCCCCGAACATGTTTCTTTATGTAACCCCTTCAGGTAATCATTTTCTGGGTGGCTATTACCCGGGGTGGCGCCGGTCGCTGCCGCTGTGCTCCGCATTCTGCGTCTTCGCGTTCTTCGACGTCAAAAAACGCGTCTTCGCGTGCAATCTGCTCGAACTACAGCGCCTTTTGGCCGGTATTTTGCGCTTCGAGCACCTTGATCAGTGATGTGAGCGTCTGGTTGACCGGTGTCGCAATCCCGGCTTCCTTCCCGAAGCGTACCACTGCGCCGTTTATCGCATCGATTTCGGTCCTTTTTTTCTTATCGACGTCTTGTCCCATCGATGAGCGGTTTCGGGCCGTAGCCTTTGCGACTGCGATTACGCGCTGGACCATTTCGAAACCGATCGGAAAACCTTTCGCCCCGGCGACGGCTATGGCTTCCTCGACGGCGGCGCTGCACAGCTCGGTTGCCTCCTGCATCTCCGCAATGAAGCCGTTGCGGATGCCGGTCAGCCCGGTGATTGCGTTTATTCCGACGTTTACGATGAGTTTTTCCCAGATGAGCCGCGCCACATTGTCGCTCGGCTCGGTTTTCAGTCCGGATTCCCGGAATATTTCAACTATGCTCCTGACCCTTTCGGATACGGGGCCGTCAGGCTCCCCGATATAAGTGGGGCCGTTGCCGCCGTGGCGTATCATGCCGGGCCCGAGAAGGGTTGCACCCTGGGCGGTGCTGCCTGCGAGTACGGCCTTCCGGCCTGAAATTTCAGCTATCCGTTCCCAGTTTCCTATTCCGTTCTGGAGGGTGAGAAAAACCGTTGAAGGCGAACAGAGGCCGTGCACGTTCGATACGGCGTTCTGCGTCGCATATGTTTTTACCATGACAAGCGCGAGGTCGGGGTTTCGGGGTAGTTCATCGGGGTCGTAATATGCCGAAAGCGGATAATTCCGAGCTGTCCCGTCAAGTTCCTCGATAACAAGCCCGTCCCGCCGGATGGCTTCCATGTGTTCTCGATCGGTGCTGAAAAGCGTAACGGATGCGCTCGACTTCGAAAGCCGCGCTCCCAGCAGGCTGCCCATCGCCCCCGCTCCAACGATAAGAATGTTCATGGCCCACCCCTTATCCTCTTGATCCGACAGCACCTCACGTCCCCGCGGGACACCCGGAAACCATGAAAAGACCCGTGGGATGGGTGCAGCGAAGCGCAACCCATCAATTCTTTTCGAAGCGGTAGCTTATGTCCCATTGGGACTTCTCCGCGTCTCCGCGTCTCCGCGTGAAAGACTGTCTTTTCGGAACAGCATTTCACGTCCCTCTTGCAACCTTTCGCGTTCTTCGACGACAAAAAACGCGTCTTCGCGTGGAAAACTCTCTCTTCGAGCCACTAGAAATAAAAAGCAAAAAAGATAAACGCCGACGCCACCATGAGCAGAACCGAGCTCAAAAGGAAAGCGTCCGGCACCACTGAAAATTCAGTGTCTCCACTGTTTATATGCTTGCGGATGTAGTAGAAGCGCCAGCCTGCAAGGACTATGATTACCACCCCCAGCCCCAAGGCAAGCATTCCCATATAGCGGGTGCTGGGCACAAGTTTCAGATGTTCCTGCAGGGCGGGGATTGCAAGAAATCTCATTTCCCGGATCAGAATATCGAAACGCTCGATAATAAAACCGAATCCGATCAGTGAAATCCCGGTTCGGCACCATGAGAGAAATGTCCGCTCGTTTGCCATATGATTACGCTGCCAGGCGAAAAACGTTTTCTTGTCCGAGAGGTCGTGACTAATAGTGCCCGATGCATCCAAGCGCAAACGGGTAAAGACGTATGACTTGAGACCCGAACAGCAGTTCCTGAGAGCGTCGCTTACGACGCGAAAAGGAGTGGTACTCATTTTCCAGTCTTCTCCAGGCAGTGGTAATTTGATCGAGCCGGATATGGTTTATTTTAATGATTCCCCGGGCAAAAGGCCGCACAGTGAAACAATCCAACAGAGATTATCGCAGCTTGAGGGTGGCAAGAGAAAGGAGAGCAAGAATACCCGCAACGATCCACAGGCGGATGACAACCTTGGTTTCGGCAATGCCCTTGTGCTGTAAGTTATGGTGTAGAGGGGCGCGGAAAAAAATCCGCCGCCCGAGCCACTTTACGCCGATTTTATCTTGGATCTGACTGCTGATGGCTTCGGTGATGAACAAAGCGCCCAGCAGGGGAAAAAGCATTTCCTGCTTCAGCAGGACCGAAAACACAGCCATCGTTCCGCCGATGGCAAGCGATCCGGTATCTCCCATAAAAATCTGGGCAGGGTAGGCATTATACCACAAAAAGCCGAGGCCTGCCCCGATGAATGCGGCGCCGAAGATCGTCAGTTCGCCGGCCCCGCGCAAAAATGGATAATAGAGATAGCTTGAGTAAATCCGGTTGCCCTCCACATAGGCAAAGATGCCAAGGACTACCACTACAAAAATAGAGGGCGTAATGGCGAGTCCGTCGAGCCCGTCGGTTATGTTCACGGCGTTTGAGACAAAGATCACGAACAGGAATATAAACAGGCCGTAGAGCCACGGTCCAATGTCGATGAGCGGGTATTTGTAAAATGGAATAAAGACTTTGGTGGCAAGCGCGCTTCCGAGGGGTGCATAAGGCCCAACGCAAATCCAGGCGAAAACGAGGCTGAAAAGACCCTGCAGAAATAGCTTGGTGCGTTCTGAAAGACCCCTGTCTCCGCTTTTCAACCGCACCTTGGTCACGTCGTCCCACAGTCCGAGCAGTCCGAACCAGACCATACCGGTAACCGAGCAGAGCATAAACGGGCTGCGCCAGTTTCCCCAGAGAGCCATCGAAACCAATACGGCGCCGATTATGAGAACTCCGCCCATAGTCGGGGTACCGCTCTTGTCGAATGCCGAATGAACCCCGGTTGCTCGGACCTGGTCCAGAAAGCTGTGTCTATGGACGAACAGAATAAAATGCCTGCTGAAAAGGAAGACCAGGATGACGGCGGTAAGAGCCGACATTATGGCCCTGAAGCTGATGTAGTTCACCAGCCGGAAGAACGGAAGAGCGTCGGAGAGCGAGAGGAGAAAGTTGCAGATTTCGTAAATCATTGGATTTTCCTGGCGGCCTTGTATGAAGAAGCGGGTGCGCCCGGTGGATAGGCCTCGGATTTGGCGTTGTCTTTCGATCGCTTCCGGAGCGCCGCGTATGTTTCCTTTATCTGGAAATGGGGCCTGAAGTCAGTTGATGTCAGAATGAACGAAGAAGTCATTGCGAGCAGCTCTGCGCTGGGTTCGAGCACCTCCCGTTCGATCATTCGCTTCAATCCGTGCAGGGCCGCGTTACGCACCTGCCAGTAATGCGATTCATTCATGGAAAGCAGCGTCTCGGCGGCTTTCCAGTCTGTTCCCGTCTCGCCCAGGGCCTTCGCAGCCTCGATCAATACCTCGAAGCAATCATCTCCAAGGCGACGGAGAATCCGGTTTACACATTCCTGCTTTCCGGCGAGAAATGGGCCAAAATGAGCGGCGGTGCGGCAGGCCTGAGCGCGCACTTCAAAATAGGGGTCATCCATGGCCGCAAGCAGATGCTGCTCCACATCATGGTCGAAATAGTCCATAATTTCAATGGCTTGGATGATGTTTCTGCGTATGAAGCCGACTTGTTCGAAATCGCCTCCGAAAAATCTCCTCACAAGGCTGGCCGGGGTCCTGTCGGAGAGCATTTTAAGCAGGGTCGGAATTTTTTCCCTGTACCTGGTAAGGCCGATCAGTTTAACAGCCAGATTGCGGTCCTGCCAGGGCCTATGGCTGAGCAGGCCCGCCGCCCTGTGACGATAGTATGTCAAATCGTCCTGGTCGCCCACCTCGGCAGCGGGGTCGAAGTTATGCCCGGAGCTGCTGTAGGCTTTGGAAAGCATCCGCAGGAGCCCGGCGTTTCCGACCAGGTCTCTGAAGGGGGCATCCTGGTGGCCGTTGCCGTCCGAGAAGCGCTTATCGCCATAGATTTCGCTGATTATCCGCTCGATGGATTTGCGCCTGAGAAAGTCCCTGCTCTTCTCGGCCATCTTCTGCAGCCGGTCCGGGTTTTCGATCAGGGCTAATATTTTTCCAGCCAGAACCTGTCCATCCAGCTTCTCCAGCAGCCTTGAGTCTTCCATGACCGTATCTTCAAAAAGTACCTCGGCGGCCCCGGCGCTCTTCATGGCCCTGGCGTTCATAACCTGGTGGTCGCCGGGCAGATTTGCCTTCGGGATCAACAGAACGGGTTTGCCGATGCGGCAAATCTCGTTTATGCTCCCCGCCCCGCTTCTGCAAACTATCAACGAACTCACCGAGTAAATTTCGGCGATATTGTGAAAGTAGTCCTGCCGGTAATAGAACTCGTCGAGCAAAGCCCGTTGTTCGGGAGATAGAGCTTTTTCGACCCGCTTTTCGGTATCGGCGACCGCATCGTAATCCGAAGAGCTGGCGAGGCCGCTGCCGTGAATTATAAACAGCTTGTGCTTGTGCGGAAAAAGGAAAGGAAGCGCATCGATAATCGCGCGGTTTATCGTGCGCGCTCCCTGTGAGCCTCCAAAGGCGAATATGACCTGCCGGCCCTGCGGGATTTTGAAGGAAAGCCTTTCCCTTGCCTGTTCCGAAGGGATCGGGACTATCGAGTGGCGTATTGGATAGCCCACGACCGCTGCGTTCGGGAAAAAAGAGAGGGTCTGCGGGAATGTGAGCAGGACCCTGTCAACCCACCTTCCCATGAGCCCGTTCAATTGGCCTGGAATGCTGTTCTGCTCGTGCAGAAAAATCTGCATCCGCGCAATTCTCAGCTTTTTCAATAAAACAGCAGCGATGATTACGGGCGCGCTGACATATCCGCCCGTCGCAATTATCCACTTTGGGGCAAAAGAGGTCAGAATAATGATGGATTGAACGACTCCCAGGCTGAGATTGAAGAGAAACCGAAAAGTCCGGAAAGAGAGACTAATGCCGGGATATCCCTCGGAACGGACGAAACGAAGCTCATATCCCGCTTTGTTCACAATAATGCTTTCAGCTCTATTTTTGACGCCGATGTAAAGAAAAAGGGTCTCGGGCTCACGTGACTTTAAACCTTCGGCGATAGCCAGCGCCGGGTTGACGTGGCCGCCCGTTCCGCCGCCTGAGAGCACGGCGCGCGCGTTTCCCTCCTCCAGCCTTTTCCATCGGCGGGAGGCTGCAAAAGCGCATATCAGAATCAGAAATAATACCGAAACCGGAATTAAAATGTGCACTTCTCGATTCTTCTCGGACTCTGAGTAATACCAAGTTACCTGGAAAATGCCGTTTTCATGCATCACGACGGTAGCGCCGCCTTCCACGGCGGCGTTTCTCGCATCATGAAAAATTGCGTTCAAGGCTGGGCGGGGATAAACTCCGCCCCCTACAGCATTGTCGCGCGGCTCATTCACAGGGGAGGGCTTTATGCCATCCCGCTCGTCTTCGGCCTTTTACTGGATAATTTCAAATAGATTTCGGGGAGGGCTTTAGCCCTCTTGATCGACAAATCGCAAAATCCTGTAATGGGTTTTGAGGGGCCAAGTCGATCATTAGCACCCGGTTTGAACGCAACCCCATTCACCCACTCACCCATTCACCCGTCCTCAAGCGCACGCCGAATCTCCTCCCATGCAATCTTGCCTGCCCTTATCAGCGCCGCCGGGCGGACAGTAACATCTACTATAGTTGAAGGCAAACCGCCCGGCAAATCTCCCGCATCGAGGAAAGCGTCGACAGACTGGAGCAATTCCTGGGCGACAGCGCCGGGACCGCTCGGGGGAAATTCTCCAGCCCTGTTTGCGCTGGTTGAAATGATGAGACCTCCCGTGGCCCGGGCAAGGAGTGATGCAACGGGATGAGAAGAAACGCGGATGGCGATCTTGCCTGTTCCCGCATGCAAAACAGGGGGAAGAGACGGAGATGCCTGGATTACGATGCTCAGCGGACCGGGCCAGAATTTGCGCGCCAATGTCTCTGCCGATTCGGACCACTCGGATGCGGCGCTCAAAACGGCCTCCTGATCCGATGCGATAAGCGGAAGTGGTTTTCTAAAATCCCTGCCTTTTTTTTCAAAAACCCTTTCCACTGCTTCGGCAATCACCGGTATGGCCCCAAACGCGTAGAATGTCTCGGTTGGATAAATAACCAGGCCCCCCGACCTTAAAATGGACGCAGCATCCCAAAGCGCCTCCGGCCTGATTTTAGCCGGGTTGAGTTTCATGATTACCGGTTTTGGACCCTGTGCGGCATACATGCTCAGGCAGCCCCCGCGTGCGACTGGTCTAAATCGGACTGGAACAGCCCGTCGCCGGTGAACATACACTAAATAAAACCGAATTTCTATCGGGATACCTCAAGAATAGCGCTGAATCTGTCCTGGCGAACTCCCAAGAATAAATCATCTCCCATGGTAGCGCCGCCTTGGAAGGCGTCGCTACCGTACGGGTTCAAAGGCATATATTCGAGATGTTGGAGGTGATTTTCTTCGTTTCGGACCATCTCGGGGGATCGGCTCGCGGGAGATAATCGTGATGCTCCATGGCGCATCATCGGCTGGCGCCGGACAGGCTGAAGAGGAGCACTGCAAGGACGATAAGCGTCACCCCGACATAAACCCGGTCTCTCTGAATCGTGAAGGAAACCACGGTAAAGAGAACCCTCATGACCGGGGTTGCAATCAACACAAGCAGGCCAAATTGAATCATTCCCCGGCTTGAAAACGTGGATACTTCCTTCATGATTCCCAGAACATTGCGCAAATCCGAAGGTTCGCCATGGAAAATATGGTAATCAGGCGCTTCCGTTCCATGCCTGGTAAGATAAAGACCTCCGCCGATCAGGACAATCAAAGAGGAAATGATCACTCCCGCCCGGAGCAGGTTTCCGATGATTTCATCGATCCTTGCATCTGAAATTGCAGTTTTTTTATGATTCATCGCTAAAGCCATCCCATTAAACCGTTATAGATCATTTCCAAACCAAGGACCAAAATGACCCCTGCAAAAATGATTCGCAGCAGTCGTGGCTTGGAAGAGACGAGGACCCGCGAGCCGAAAAGTGATCCCAAAACGACTCCAAGCATGACCGGCATCGCCAGTCCCGGATCGATGTAGCCACGAGTGAGATAAATCCCGGCGCTTGCAGCGGCTGTCACGCCGATCATAAAGTTGCTGGTGGTAGTGGAAACCTTGAAGGGAACGTGCATGGCCTGATCCATCGCCAACACCTTGACGGAGCCCGAGCCGATTCCGAGCAATCCGGATAAAGCGCCGGCCAAAAACATCAGGCTGAATCCGGTCGGTATGGCACGCACATGATACGAAACGAGTCCGTTCGAACTGGGATAGGAGCTGTCAAGATGCAGAGAATTTGCAAGAAAGTCGGGGGTATCTGCAGTAGTAGCGGGGGAGTGCCCGCGAGTGGAAAGATAGGCGGAATATAAAAGAACGATTCCGAATATCACGGCTATTATCTGGGTGGATATCATGCCGGCGAGCGTTGCGCCGATGAGTGCTCCGAAAGTGGTAGCCATCTCCAGAAACATTCCGAGCCGGATGTTGGAGAAACCCTCTTTGACATAGGCAGCGGCTGCGCTGGATGATGTCGCTATGACCGAAACAAGCGAAGCTCCGATTGCGTAACGGATATCCACGCCGAAAACCAGGGTAAGCAGCGGGACAATCACAACCCCGCCGCCAAGTCCTGTGAGTGCCCCCAGGAAGCCGGCGGTCAATGATCCAACGAAGATTAGAATAGAGAATACATCGATGCTCATGATTTTTTCTTTGTTAAAACAACCGGTAGCGCCGCCTTCCACGGCGGCGTTGTTCATATCACGAATGGTAGCGCCGCCTTCCACGGCGGCGTTGTTCTATCCGTTGGCATCCCTGGTAGGCGTTGTTCGTACCGTCCCATTTCGAGGATGCACCAACTCGGTGGCGTCAAGGCTGCCACACAAAGAACTTCTTTCTCATCTAATGCCGGATGCTGAAAAGTAAAGAACATACCCATTGAAACGTCAAAATAGGACAATGGATATCCAAGCCAGGAACGCTTTTGCCGGGCGCTTGTGCTTGCAGAGGGCGGAAGCTTTACTGGAGAGAATTCGGGGATTCGGCAAGCCCTTGACGGCTTCGGGTTTTGGTTTGGCCATCTGGCGTGGGGTATCCGGAGATCAGGAGCATGTGGCAGGTGTTTTTAACGATAGGGTCCAGACTCCGGCTTGCGCCTGTCACGCGCGGCGTTGGCGGAGGGACCCGCAGCCCAGGCATGGCGAACCGGCGGCTCTTTTTATAATCGCCGCAACCACGGCCCCGCCTTTTTTGCATCTCCGCGCTTTTTCGATCAGTCTTCCAACTATTGTGCGGTTGATATGTGGCGGTTCCGGATAGTCCACCTCTTGGTGGAAGGCTCCTTGGAAACCTCCGTCACGGCTATGGCCGCCGTTTCAACTCTGTATCTGCAGTAAGGTCTGTTCTGCCTTTTCAACCATCGTAGAGCTCGCCATGGGTAATTGGCGCCTTGTACTATCTCTGGAAAACGGCAAACCTATTTCCGTTTGAGAACGAAAACCTGCTTTACCGGCAATGCACCCAGCACCTCGTGAGCGTCGGCAAGCTTGGAAGGCTCTGATTCCAGTTCGTCCCAAGAATTCAAAAGAACGCATTCTCCGTCTTTTTTGACAAGAATGGGCACGGTTTTTCGGGATGGTTTTTTGCCTTCGAAAACCATGCTCCCTGGCTCCTCGGGCCGAACCAGCCGGCACTCGACACTGAAGGAATCCACGGCCTGGTAAAGGGTGGAGGCCGTGTATTCGTCGGAGGAAAATGGCGCGATCCTGCCGTTTTCCAGAAGAAAGACATTGTTGCCGTTTTCGTGTTCGGGTGTTTCCATGGTTTCCTCTTTTCCGTTCCGTTCGAAAAAAGAAAGCTGGCTCTGTATCGCTTCGGCGTTGTCTTTGCGCTTCATGACAAAAAGCTCCTTGAATCTTCCGGAATTTTTCAATACATCAAAAACTTGGCTTATTTCACCCTCTCGGGCTTGACCGCGCACTTCATAGCAGTCCAACCGGCACAGGATGCATCGGAATGCAGGGATCCTGCACTCGTCATTTTTGCACCAGACGTATTGGGGCATTGAATTCGCTCTGTGTGGGAATGGTTTCAGGTGCCTCTATTCTAACCGATTAAAGGACTGAATAACACATAAATGAACCCCTGAGGCGTGATTTTTGAGTGGAAAAAAGAAAAAGTGAATTAGCTTGATCGCAGGAATTTTCTGTATGACAATACCCTGATATCCCGATTGGCTTTGCAGCTTTTGATCATTCATGGAGAAATTATGGCGCAAACCGGAAAAATCACACCGAGAAAAGTTTGGATCATTTTTATCCTGTTTTTGGCGCTGGTCCCTGCATCCTGTGCTTCGACAGGGGCGCACGACGAAAAGAAACTGCTGGAGCTTCTGAAGGCCTCGATTGAAACCTACACCAGTGCCTACAGATGGGAAGATTACGACGCGGCGGCCGCATTCGTGCCTGCTGATAGAAAAGAGCAGTTCTGGGCCGAAGTGGACAGGTTTAAAGGCAAAATACGGATCGCCGATTACCAGGTAAGGGAAGTGACGCCGGAAGAAAAGGGCCATAGGGGTACTGCAATTATCTATTTGCAATACTGGCGAGTCGCAGCGCCGAACTTGCTAACCCTCACCATCACCCAGAAATGGTTCTTTATCGAAAAAGACAAGTGCTGGAAGGTGAGTGATAGCGGGTTTGGTGCAATTACCAGGGCACGTGCAGGATACTAGCAGTTTTCGGCTGGTTCTTGCGCGTCTGGCCGCGGGAAACTGAATTGCGAACACGCCAAGAATTCGAAGCCGTAACCGCCGGGGCTATTCGGATTTGATGATTTCGATTTCAAAAAGAAGAGGCCAAAGCTTGCCGGTAACGAAAATCCTGTCTTTTTTCGCATCGAAGGCGATCCCGTTCAGGGCCTCGGCGTTGCTTCCCGGCGGCAATTCCTTCCTCAAACTCGATATGTCTATCCAGCCGGTGACTTCGCCTGTTTTCGGGGATATCCTTGCCACCAGGTCCTCATGCCAGATGTTTGCGAAGATTTCGCCCTTTATGTACTCCAGCTCGTTTAACAATCGGACCGGCCTGCCCCTGTCCAGTACCTGCACCGAACGTTGCTTAACCAGTGTAGCAGGGTCCAGGAATATAAGCTCCTCGGTCCCGTTACTCATTATCAGGCTTTTCCCGTCGTGGGTCAGCCCCCAGCCCTCTCCGGAATAACTGAATTCCCGCTCGACTGAAAAGCTGTTCGCGTTATATACAAATCCTTTTTCGGACTTCCATGTGAGTTGGATGAGAGACCTGTCCCAAAGAGTCAGCCCTTCTGCGAAATACTGTGAGGGCAGCTCGTATTTCTTCACTATACGCCCGGTTTCCAGTTCAACCTGCCGCAGACTCGACTTGCCGTGCAACCCCGTGCTTTCGTAGAGAAAGCCGTTGGCAAATACCAGCCCTTGAGTAAATGCCTCGGGGTCGTGGGGATACTTTTTGACGATTCTGACCTTAAAAAAAGAAATGGGATGGAATGGTGGTGGGGATGGAGCCCCTGTTTCGGCTGCCGGGGCCAGGGCGGATTTGATGCACAAAACCCCGCCCACTGCGGACGGGGTTTGCTGCAGGTCTATTTCAAAAAAAAGAATCGAAAAGAAACAAAACAGGGCGGCTACGACTTTATACTCGAGAGATGAGGCCATTTACCGGACTTCTCTGCCCACGCTGAAGTAGCTGAATCCGAGTTGCTTCATGGCGGCAGGCCTGTAAACGTTGCGCAGATCGACGAACACAGGGGTCTTGAGAGCCTCTTTTATGCGAAGCAGGTCGAGTGCGCGGTATTCATTCCATTCTGTCATGAGCACCACGGCATCGGCGTCCTGGCAGGCTTCGTACGGATTTGAGCAGAATTTTACGCCGGCCAGGAGCTTGGCCGCCTCAGCCATCGCCTGGGGATCGTGGGCGCGAACCAATGCGCCGTGCTCAACCAGTTTGGAGATGATGGTGAGGGCCGGAGCGTCCCTTATGTCGTCTGTTTCGGGCTTGAAGGCGAGGCCGAGAACAGCGACGGTTTTTCCGCCCTCATCTCCGCCCAGCGCCTGCCGGATTTTTCGCGTCATGCGCGCCTTCTGTGCGGCATTGACCTCGATTACCGCCTCGATAATTCGGCATGCGACCCCATTTTCCTGGGCTATTCTGAGCAGGGCCTGAGCGTCTTTCGGAAAGCACGAGCCGCCATAACCGGGTCCGGCGTGAAGGAATTTTTTCCCTATTCTGCCGTCAAGACCTATCCCCCTGGCTACGTCCTGGACGTTGCCGCCGATTTCCTCGCACAGGTTCGCAATCTCGTTTATGAAACTGATCTTGGTGGCCAGGAAGGCGTTGGCTGCATATTTAGTAAGCTCTGCCGTTTCGATCGTGGTTATGACAAAGGGAGTTTCGAGCAGGTAGAGCGGCCTGTAGACGGATTGAAGCACCTCTTCGGCCTTTTTTGAATCAAGTCCAAGAACGACCCGGTCGGGACGCATGAAATCGTTGATCGCGGCCCCCTCCCGAAGGAACTCCGGGTTGCTGGCGACATCGAAACTGGCTTCAGGATTGGTTTCGGAAATGATCCTTTTGACCTGTGCGGCCGTACCCACCGGGACAGTGCTCTTGTTTACCACTACGGTGTAATCGCGAAGAAAGGGAGCTATCTGGCGCGCGGCTTCGTAGAGATACGAAAGATCTGCATAGCCGTCGCCTCGCCGGGAAGCCGGGGTCCCAACGGCGATGAATATGACTTGCGCATCGGGAATCCCGGGGCTGTATTCGGTTGAGAAGATGAGGCGGCCTGCTTGCGAATTCTTCTTTACTAATGCTTCCAGGCCCGGCTCATAAATTGGAATTCGCCCTTCCACGAGTTGTGCGATTTTTGATTCATCATAATCTATGCAGGTGACCTCATGCCCGAATTCAGCAAAGCATGCGCCGCTCACCAGCCCGACGTACCCCGTCCCGATGATTGCTATTTTCATAAAATGACCTTCGTAAGAGTTATTAGTGTCCCTTCAGGACACCCTGAAACCATGAAAATTCGTAGGATGGGTGGAGCGAAGCGCAACCCATCAGGAACTTTTCGTAACAACAATTCATGTCTAACTGGGACTTCTTCGCGTCTTCGCGTCTTCGCGTGAAAGACTGTCTTTTCGAAGCAGCTTTTCACGTCCCTTCAGGACACCCTGAAACCATGAAAAGACCCGTAGGATGGGTGCAGCGCAGCGCAACCCATCAATTCTTTTCGAAGCGGTAGCTTATGTCCCATTGGGACTTCTCCGCGTCTCCGCGTGAAAGACTGTCTTTTCGAGACAGTTGTTCATGTCCTTTTGGACACCCTGAAACCATGAAAAGGCGTGTAGGGTGGGCTAAGCGCAGCGAAGCCCACCGAAACTTTTCGTAACAGTCTATAAACCGTCCTGCAGGCCGAAAATAAAGCGATATGGTTTCCGTCCGAAACCCCGGTAGCGCCGCCTTCCACGGCGGCGCCGTTCACATCACGGCGGCGTTTCTCCCCCGATCCCCGGAATCAGCGGTGTGATACTTATCAAGTTTATGAAACAAATACAAGAACACTTAACCGATGATTCGGCAATGGCAGTCGGCACTACAGGCTTGGTGAAAGCCGTTCTTTGAGCAGGGTGAATCGGGACTGTATGCGGTTGTTTTTGATGGCGATAGCGAGCGCTTTCTTCGAACCCACTATGACAACCAGTTTTCTGGCCCTTGTCACCGCCGTGTAGAGCAGGTTGCGCTGGAGCATCATGAAATGTTGGGTAAGCACGGGGAAGACCACGGCAGGGTATTCACTCCCTTGTGACTTATGAATGCTTATGGCGTAAGCGTGAACGAGTTCTTCAAGCTCGGAGAAGTCGTATTTTACGCTCCGGCCATCGAATTCAACCCGGATTTCCCCGTCTTCATGGTCAATCCTGCGGATTCTGCCAATATCACCGTTGAAAACGTCCTTGTCGTAGTTGTTCCTTATCTGCATCACTTTATCGTTTACGCGGAAGGTGCGTCCTGCTGTATCGAGGGTTATTCCGCTGGGGTTGAGGGCGCTCTGAAGCGCCAAATTGAGGTTTTGCGCGCCGGCCTCTCCCCGGTGCATTGGGCTAAGCACCTGGACTTCCTCCATGGGATCGAACCCGAAACGGCGCGGAATCCTTTCAGTGCAAAGTTGGACTATCGTGTTCAACGCCTCTTGCGGGTCTTCTCTGCCAATGAAGTAGAAATCCACTTTCTGCCCGCTTTCGGCCCGCAGATCAGGGAAGGCGCCCTGCCGGATGAGGTGTGCGTTTGTAATGATGCGGCTCTGGCCGGCCTGCCGAAATATCTCGGTCAAACGAATTACCGGGAATTTGCCCGAATCGATAATATCACCCAGCACGTTTCCGGGACCCACGGAGGGGAGCTGGTCAACGTCGCCCACCAGGACGAGAACTGCCCGGGACGGGACCGCTTTCAGCAGATGGTTGGCAATTACTATATCCATCATGGAAGTTTCGTCGACGATTACAAGGTCGGCGGCAAGCGGTTTTTGCTCGTTTCGTTGAAACCCTCCAATGTGGGGGCTGAATTCGAGAAGCCTGTGAATAGTCATGGCATGGTGCCCCGTCGTCTCGGCGAGCCTCTTTGCGGCGCGGCCGGTGGGGGCAGCCAGGCTGACGCGGGCGCCGATGTGCTCGTATATGGCGAGAATGGCTCTGACCAGGGCGGTCTTGCCGGTCCCGGGGCCTCCGGTTATTACCAGGACTTTTTCGCTAAGGGAGAGCCTGACTGCTTCTTCCTGAAGAGGAGCGAGCGAAAAGTTCAGGCGCCCACGGACCCAATTGATGGCGGCTTGCGAATCTATGCGGGTTTGAAGCCTCCTGTAGTGCTTGATCGCGGCAAATCGCCCGGCGGCTCCGATTTCAGAGACATATAAGGGGCGCAGGTAGATTGCCCGATCATCTCCGAATTTCTCGGAAGCCGGAGGGGCGAGCATTTCCTCTTTTATACGAGAGTCCGCTTTAAGACGCGGCAGTGCTTCTTCCAGGACTTGCGTTTCAACCTCGAGCGTTTTGCGGCATCGCTCTATCAACAAGGAACGGGGCATGCACACGTGTCCCTCTTCGGCAGCCTCGTGCATCACGAAAAGGATGCCGGCCTCGGCTCTCAATGGGGAATCAAGCGCAAATCCGAGATTTACGGCGAGCCTGTCAGCGGTGAGGAACCCTACTCCCGTGATTTCCATCGCGAGACGATAAGGATTTTCACTGACAATATCGACGGACTCCCGGCCGTATTTTTTGAAAATCCGGGCGGCAAGGGCAGCGCTCGTCCCGTTGGAGCGCAGGAAGATCATCAGTGAGCGGATCTCTTTTTGCTCCTCCCATGCCTTTCGTATCTGTCCTATGCGGTATTTGCCGATACCATCGATCTCCATCAGGCGCTCGATCCGGTTGTCGATGATGTCGAGGGTTTTTTCGGCAAAACGCTCCACTATGCGGTCGGCCATTTTGGGCCCAATGCCGCGTATAAGGCCTGATCCCAGGTATTTTTTGATTCCAGGAACTGTTGACGGCGCGGTTGTCTCGTAGCGATGGACCCGGAACTGTTTGCCGAAACGCACATGAGTGCTCCATGTCCCTTCCATAAGGAGGGTTTCGCCGGGGCACAGGGAGACGAAGTTCCCAACTGCGGTGACAAGGTCCCTGTGACCGGGGGCCCGGACCTTGATCACGCTGTAGCCGTCCTCTTCGCTGGTGAAGGTTATCCTTTCAACCAGGCCCTGGAGTTTACCGCTTATATTTTTATGCGAATTCTGATTTTCCATTTGCAAAAAGCTGACAATGGGGTGAGAAATACAGTATAATTGAAAGCTGTTAACAGGTGCGTTCTTTTTGACAAACCCCCGGAACTTGTTAACATAAGACCAGGGGGAGAAAACCAGGACAGATAAGGGCTTCGCAAAAGCTTTTCAACCTGGGGGTTATTTATGATGATCTAAAATCTGTCCGGCGAAATTTCCAGGCCTTTAAAATCTCGGCCAGCGGAGGGGTTGCCCGATGTCCCTTTACATTAAAACCGACGATTACCGCAAACACGGAATAAGCAAATATTCCGACCCTGCCCTGATAAGGGCCGTGGTGCAAAAGGAACTCAACATAGACAGGGTATTCGTCTCGTTCGTAAACAAGCATGAATACATCAGAGTGGATTTCCTTCGGCCAAGACCATCCCGCAGGTTCAACAGACGGCCGGCGAGGCGGGCCCCTTGAAGTAGAGCCGGGGCGCTTTCGGGCGCCCTTATTTTTTGCCTTTGACGAATCCTCGAATATGGTACTTTCTGTTTTACATCCGCCGAATCTAATTGTCCACCGGCATGATTTTACCCGGGCCTGAAATGAAATCCGAACTCCATGTTTTTGTTTATGGGACCCTGAAAAGGGGCTATCCAAATCATCATGAGTACTGTACGGGGGTGCTGCGGATCTGTCCGGCATGGCTTCGGGGAAAGCTCTTCAAGCTCACGGCTGAAATCCCGGCGATGACTGTCCCCGATGAGGATATCCTCGTTCATGGGACAGCGAACGCCGTTGCCGACATTGAAGCACAGGAAAGATTCGAATCTCTTTTGAGTAGCAACGGGACCGGAATTTCAACATCACCCTCAGGCGGCCCCGAGTGGGGAAAGGTTCGGGGAGAGTTGCTGATATTTGACGATCCCCGAACAAGGTTGCCTCTGCTGGATAGCCTTGAGGAGTTCCGGCCCGGGCGGGCGTCAACCTATATAAGGGCGCTGGTGTACATCACGCTTCCCGACGGCTTGCAAACCTCAGCGTGGACTTACATTGCCGGATGCGATCCCGCAACGCTGGAGGCATATTCGGGCGAGAACTGGGAGTATCCCCTTTGAGCGCCGGATCCCGGGTTGCGTTCAGGACCGGGCGGGGATACGCCCCTGCAGCATTGCCGCACAGTTCTTTCGTAGGAAAGGGCTTTATGCGCTCCCGATCGACAACTCGCAAAATCCTGTAATGTGTTTTGGGGGCCAAGTTCATCATTGACATCCGGTCTGAACGCAACCCCATTCACCCATTCACCCATTCACCCACTCACCCACTCACCCGTCCTAATATCACATGGCGAGCGTGCCTCATTTCTTCTTCTTCAGAGCATAATCTTTAGGGATAACGAACAACCCGGGGTCCAGAGTCTTTTGCTCGACTTTTTTGAGAGTGCTCTCAACTGTTCCGCCCATTACATGATTGACGGCGTAAACCGGGAAGCCATCCAACTTTTTAACCATGCCTGCGATATTAATCTGCCTCAGCATGGGGTTGCGCTCCGTGATGTCCCCGAGTCTGGCACCTATGGCTTTCAGTTCCTGGAAGCCTTTCACATCTTTAGAAACCCAGTATTCTCCGTTTATAACCGCGAGATTTGCGTTGTATTTGCGGCATTGATAGCCCTCGATGGTTTTAAATTCATTTGTCGGAGTAACGTGGATTGCCAGCATGGCGCCCATCATTTCGCCCATTTTCTGCTTGTTGGCGGCGGGCATATCGTCCGGGACCCCCGGCACTTCACCTAGATTCAGTACAGTGTAGGTTTTGGCCTTGGAATCGAGAGAAAACATCTTCATGGCGTTGTAGTCCAAGATGAAGACCTTGCAATTCCCCATTTCAATTCGCGACCGGTTGGAGGTGAAATAGTTCTTCTGGATAGCGGTTCCGTTCGGCTGGTTAGGGAGATTGGTGGAGACATTTTCTGATTCGAAGTAAAGATCAGCTTTGGCTAATGGAACAAATAAACCGGCGAACAGGGCCATAACACAGAGACTCAACGCCCATTTTTTTCCCTTCATTCTTTTCCTTCCGTCTCTCCTTGTAATTTGGTCCGGACCTGAACAAAGCATCCAGCACCCAAGTATCGAATATCCTGCCACCCGCGTCAAGTACCCGGTGTCAACATTCCGTTACCCCGAGTCATGGCCCGATGCGCTTCATAAATACCCTGAGGATGATCAGTTTCTGGACATCCTGAGTGCCTTCCCCCAGAGAAGCAGCCCACGCATCCATGGGATATTTGTGGATCGGGTGCTCGAAGACAACCGAAGCCGCCCCGAACAGGTCCGCTGCCCATGTCCCGACAGCCCTTGCAAGGTCGACCGAAAGGTATTTAGCTATCGAAGCCCCCAGCCGAAAATCGATTCCCTGGTCCTTTTCCCAGCATGTTTTCCAAAGCGTTAGCCGTACGGCTTCGATTCTGCTGTAAAAATCTGCTGCCTCAAATGATTTCGACTGAAAATCGATTACCCTCTGACCGAAAATAAGTCTTTTTTTCGCGTGTTCGATGCCGTGTTGGAACGCCCCGGCAGCGGTGCCCAAAGTCAGCGCGCTGATATTGATGCGACTGTTGGTGAATATCTCGAGTACTTGTTGGAGTGCGCGGCCGCGCCGGCCGATGAGGTTGGCTTCAGGCACGAATACGTCGTGGAGCTGAATGCGCGTCAGATCGGACGGAATCCAGACTTCCTTGTGCAGCCTGGTGCGGGTAACTCCTTGCGTGCTCAAGTCGACGAGGAACATGGAAATCCGGCTGTTGCGGGGCGCATCCGGGTCCGAGACCGCCGTAATGAGGGCAAGGTCGCTTATGTAGCCGTTAGTCACAAAGGATTTTACTCCATTGAGTCTCCATCCCCCCTCCGCCTTTTTCGCCGTCGTGGCTATCCCGGCGACGTCACTTCCGGCGGTTGGCTCCGTATTGCCAAGACAAATCAGAGTTTCTCCTCGGGCGGCGGAGGGAAGGTAAAGACTTTTCTGCTCAGGGTTTCCGAAAAGGGTTATCCCTTTTGTGCCGAGTGAAACATGGACCAGGACTGCCACCCCGACACCCGGCGAAACAGTCCCCAGATGTTCCTGCAGCAGGGCCTGTTTGAGCGCCTGCTGCTCTCGATATCCGTCCCCGTTTTGTTCGAGCCCCAGCCAGCCCCGGGCGCCTAGTTCCTGGAAAAAATCGCGAGGAATCTCCTTTTGTGCGTACCATTTAGAAAGGTTGGGAGTCAGCCGTTCAGTCAGGAACAGCTTGAAGCTCTCAAGGTTTTCGTCGAATTCTTCGGGTATTCGGAAATCCATGTTAAAGCTCCTCTACCTCTCGTTAAAAGGCATTCCAAGTATCAAAACCAGCCCCACGCCCCCTTCAGGAGATATTGATTGTCATCGCAAGTGCCTTTTTACCGCTTGAATCACCTGGCATGCAGTTCCTGAACTATTTCGCCGTGTCCGGGATCCTGGCATTTGACGAGCGATACTGTGAATATGGCTTTCGAGTCGAGTTGCGAAAACGAAAGCGCGCCTCCCATTCCCTTAAGAAGCTTGAACGTCGAAGAAATCCCGGTTCTTTCTCCACCCTCTTCGAACGGCAGAAGCATAAGTTCCTGATCCCATGATTTTTTCCCGGCGACCGGACTGACCATGTCAACATAAATGTTGTGTTCGCCAAAATAGGTCTTCACGGTCATTTCTCTTTTCACGTCCATCATTTCAACGGCGTTTCGAATCAATGCGACAAAAACCTGCGTGAGGATGGCAGGGTCAACGTGAGCCGTCGCAAGATTGGGATAAAGGTCGAGGTGGACTTTTACTGCATCCTTTTCCAGCTCCGGACCGAGCAGGCCGACCGAATCGGAGAGAATCGCATTCACATGGCATTCACGTGGTTTCGTGTCTACCGGGCGAAGGTAATCTTGCAGCCGGTTGAGCATCGTCTCGAGGCGTGCGGTTTCGTGCAGAATAATCTCAGCTTCTGCAGAGTCGGGATATTTTTTTTGCAGGCGCCGCGCAAAGCCGCCTATGGAAACAAGTGGATTCCTGAACTCGTGCGCGACTTCTGCCGCTATGGTGCCCAGCGTCTTGAGCTTTTCTCTTTGTACGAGCGCGATTTGCGCCTCCTCGAGTTGACGGGTGCGGTCATGCACCATCTCTTCGAGGTGTTCCCGGTATTCCCACAGCTCCTTGTCCGCTTTCCTGCGTTCGGATATATCCCTTATGATTCCTACGTGACCTCCGATTGCGCCCTCAGGCCCCTCGATTACCGAAAAGGTCCCCTCCACAGGAAAAACCGTTCCGTCTTTTTTCTTCAACTCCCATTCCACCCTGAGAGGTCCCTGTTCAAAGGCAGAGTTGGCCAGTTTTCCGAATTCGATGAAGCTTTCGTCTGAAGTGTGCATGATCCTGATAGACTGCCCGATGATTTCTTCTCTCGAAAAGCCGAAAAGGCTCAGAAAAGCATGGTTGACAGAAACTATATTGCGGTTTCTGTCAACCATGAAGATAGCGTCTGAGGTACCTTCCACAAGGGCTTTGTAGACTTCCTCCGACCTTTTCAGTGCCTCTTCAATTCGCTTGCGCGCGGAAATATCAGCAACGAAACCTTCTATTCCGATCAACTCGCCCTTTTGCGAGTAAACGCCCAGACCATGCTCCCATACCCATTTAATTCGGCCGTCGGCGGCTTGGATTCTATAAATCAGCTTAAAGGGACGCCTGTTGGCTAAGGCCTCCTCGGTTTTGGACCTGACCATCTCGCGGTCCTCGATCAGGACCAGGTCGCTAAGCTTTCGTTTATGACTCAGTTCGGCAATAGAGTACCCCGTCAAATCGGCTGCTCGAGGGCTTACGAAATCGAGGGGGCACTCTACATCGCCTCCGCATCGGTAAACCATCCCCGGAAGGTTCTCGAATAGAGTGGACAGGACCCGCTGGCTCTCCAGCAGGTCTTTTTCGGACTCTTTAATCGAAGCAATCTCCCTGCTGACGAGCAGATAGACGAACAGGGCTGAGGCGCAGACGAAAAACCAGCCTTTTAGGGTTTGAGCAATGAGCGCGGCCCCGGACCGGCCAAAAAGCGAACCCGCAGCCAGGTCGGAGAAGATTATCCACAGTGCTCCAACGGCTGCGTAGATTAGAGCGATTCTGAGTGCGCCTTTTGCTGGTACCTGCTCAGGCTTGGTAAGGATTTTTTTCAATTGTTCCTCTGCGAACGTTCTTCTCCCTCTAATCCTGGATACCTGGAATCCAGTCTTTAGTTGTGTAGTAAGATTCACAAAGGTAATTTGCAAGGATCTTCATACCAGGCTCCAATAGCCCGGATCGGCTCAGGTGGTTGCACAGACTTGCCCGGCCGAACTCAGAGAATCAATATGTCTCGTGCCTTTGGTCCACAGTTGAAGACAAGATCGAACGTCGAAAGGTCCGGAACAAAATCTCCCCAGAGTTGCGGATAGACGGGGGACTTAACCCTGAAGTGTTCCAGTTGTATGCCCGCTTGACTGAAAAGATCCAAGTCGAGATATTTTCTTGCCGAATCTTGAGTCAGAAACCGGGTGCTGCCTATTTTCCTGCATATTTCAATTGGAAGAAGCTCTCCCTTTGCCTCAACTCCCAGTTCGGACAGCAGGACGACCTCAGTCCGGATTTGAAGCTCGTTCAAAAGATATCTTATGATCTTCAGGTTAAGGTCCGCTAGCCTTTCAAACCTCGATGAGAACAGCTCTTCCACGAACCCCAGGTGGTCCGAAAAGTAAGGAGCGTTTGCATATGCAACCTTCAAACTCACCAGGTGCTTTCTTGTCCAGCGGAAGTCATAGCATATCCTCACGTCGTTTATCTTTTGCAAGCCGAGGCCTTTTTTCCAAACCGGTACAGTCATCCAAAGAGTTCCTTGACTGTCTTTAAAGCGGTTCCTGCTTATCCAGGTGGTCCTTCGAGGAAACTGGACGCCATCCAGGATCACCAAAACGTCAGAAAGATAAGCCTTATGGAAAAAGCCTGGAAAAGGCAGTAAATACGGCTGGTTAGCGGACACAATCATTGTCCGGGCACCTCGGGTGTCCAAAAATCGATGTGAACGTGTTAACATCTGGTTAACTTGACGCCAAATCCTTCGACGTAAAAAACATAGTCCTTGCCAGGCGTTTTTTCCAGTCGGCTTCACCGAAAAGACAAGAAGAAAAACCCGGCCCAAACCGGTCGTTTGAATCTAATCGCGAGAATGCTTACTAATAAAAATGTGCTTTATTAATAAAAGTATTTCATAAGGTTTCAGAGCGTTGAGTCCTGTTCCGGTTGCACGGCCGGCATGCGGAGGACTTTGCTTGACAGTTTCTTGCGATACGAAACAAGAAAGGTAGGGAAGAGAAACAATGCCTCTCTATGAGTATAAATGCACAAAATGTGGGAACACCTTTGAACAACTGGTTTTGGGTGAAGATGAGCCGACGACGTGTCCGAAATGCTACGGCGGCGTGCAAAAACTGATGTCGGGGTTTAGCATCGAGGTCCCGGACGAAATCTGCGCCAAAGTCCCCCGAGGGGAAGCAAGGGAGCGTTGTACCGCGTGCAAGCGGGAGCCGGCCCAGTGCCCTTATACAGCCTGATAGAATCGGCCTTATAAGACTCTACTTACACTGCACGGACCGGCGCCGCATGTGGTCTCCAGGCACAGGGCGTAAATTGCGCCTGGATTCCTCGCCAAGGCAGGCCGCCTTACAGCGAGGTGAGAAGAGATTGGAGGCCGGACATTCGAGGCCGATGCGGCCGTTTTCGAGCACATAACTCCTGTCTGCGATGCCCGGCGCCGCTCGATCGTTCTGCTCGACCAGGAAAATGGTTATTCCGCCTTGTCTAAGCTGAGCAAGGGTATCCGGAATAAGGGTCACCAAAAGGTGAGAAAGCCCCATGCTAGGCTCATCCGGTACCAGACCGCGTTCACATTGCGTAGAGCTTCTCGCCCTGTATGACCTGTACTTTATTCTCCTTCAGTATCCTCACGGCTTCATCGAGGTTATCGAAGCGGAATATGAGCACTGCATTGGCGCCGCTTTGCTGGACGAACGCGTACATGTATTCCACATTGACGTTGGCCTTCTGGAGAACGCGCAGGATATGATGGAGTCCACCCGGTTGGTCCTCGACCTCGACTGCGACCACGTCGGTTTTGCCAACTGTAAAGCCGCATTTTTTGAGTTCTTCCTTTGCCTTATTGTTGTCATTTACAATCAGGCGAAGAATGCCGAAGTCGGACGTATCCGCAAGTGAGAG
>Ga0187867_10001030_pt1 | contig 24414 bp, 15 predicted proteins | sample June2016WEW_13_1_FD_132976 | JGI IMG/M metagenome (GOLD analysis project Ga0187867, IMG submission 132976) | Peatland microbial communities from SPRUCE experiment site at the Marcell Experimental Forest, Minnesota, USA - June2016WEW_13_10 | ecosystem: Environmental > Terrestrial > Soil >... | reverse complement strand
TGCTGCGCATCTGGAAATGGCCGAGACCGCACAACTCAGAGCAGGGGATCTCGTAGGTACCAGGGGTGTCGGCCTGGAAGTAGAGCGGGATCTCCATGCCGGGCACGATATCCTGCTTGAGGCGCAACTCGCGGACGAAGAAGTTGTGAATCACGTCGCGGGAGTGCATGATCAGCTTGATGGGCTTGCCGGCGGGCACCTTCAAGGAAGCGCTCACGATATCGTCCTTGCCGGCCGGATCTTGGTCAACGAGGCCGAAGGGGTTCCCGGCCGCGTCGTTCACCTGCTTGAGGTCGGTGGCGCCAAACTTGCCGTCAGGGCCGGGGTAGCGGAACGAGAAAGCGAACTGTTTGGCCATCAGCTCGATAGGGACGGCGTTGGGGTCCGGCTCGGAAAGGTGTACGGCGACCCAGATTTTGGTTCCCGTCAAGACCAGACCTACGAACAGGATGGCGGTGGCGCTGGTCCAGATAGTTTCCCACTTGTTGTTGCCGTGCGAATGGCTGGCGCGGCGGCCGTCGTCGCGATAGCGGAAGATCACCCAGCCCAGGGCGAACTGGGCGAAGAAGAAGATAATGCCGGTGACCACCAGCGTGCGCATGAACTGCTCGTCGTAGGCCAGGCCATGCTGGGAAATGGGTGGCGGAAACCACCAGATCTTGGATGCGAAGAAGTAAATGATGACGACAGTCAACACCCAGACGATCGGCGCAAGCAGCATTCTATGAGTCCCTCTGTTCTGGGGAGTGCAGCCCCAGGTTTCGATGAAGATATCACAATCGTTTGGGAGTTAGCAAGCGGAGGGCGGGGATTGAGGTGGGGATTCCTGAGTGACAGAGACCGCTCCCTGACCGGCGCGGCTCAATAAACCTCGTGAAATCAACGCCACTGTTACCGAGCCGCAACGTTACCGAGCCGCGACCGTAAGGGAGCGGTTACCCGAAACCGTTAAGCACCCGCGGGGCTGGATCTAGGCGCTATTGAGGCGGTTCCAGACCATCCTTGGAACCTGGCGCCGCAATCCGGATTTCCACCTGGCCGTCGCGCGTGGTGAACATCGACAATGCGAGGTGTTCATCGAACTGCTTCAGCGCCGCTCCGACCTTGTCCATGGAATCTTCGGCCAGCGTGTCGCCCACATGCACTGGCAACTTGGCCAGCAACTCGTCGCGCGCAGCGCTGGCGAGACCCCGAATGTCGATACTCTTCAGCCGGCGCCCGGCAAACATCGCCACGCCTTGGAAACTGCCGAGTCCATCGCGCAGTTCGGCTAACCTGTTCTCCAGGGCCGCCATCTGGCTGTTGCGGGCATCCCTCAGGGCGGAGTCGGCGCTCAACAACTGGCGAGCGTGCAGATCCGCAAGCCTTTTTTCCAGGACCGCTATCTGGCTGTTGCGGGCTTCCGCCAGCGCGGAATCGGCTCTTAACAACTGGCGAGCCTGCAGCTCCGCAAGTGTTGACGCAAAGTCTTCGGATGCCATTTTAGCCGCAGCCCGCGCCTTGGCGATCTGCCCGGCCAGTCTTTTCGCGTCCGCCTGCAACTTGGATGCGTCGGCCGATTGCTCGCCTTGGAGAGTGCGCGCCTGCTTGGCCATGTTCTCAGCCAGCTTTTTCTGCACCAGCGCCTGAACCAGGTCTTGCTCCCGTTTCGCCTCCAAGAGCGTCCGCGCTTGCTCCGTGCGGCTAGCGCCGCCTTCGGCCGGCAACTGGAAAGCGATGCCAACCTGGCGAGTGCTCCCGGCCGCGTCGTGCGTAAAGTGCCACTGCAAGACCGACTGAAGCGCCGCCTTGCGCAGCTCCTGCGGACCGCTCAACACGCGCGCGTCGCTGACCACCCCGTCCGCATCCAGCGTGGCTTCCACGACGACGGTTCCTTGAACGCCTTTCTCCATGGCCGCCTCCGGGTATTCCACTTCGTCCCGGTGGATGACGCGGGCGCCCTGCAGATCGACCAGCACGCCGGGTTCGTCCGGCATGGCGCTTTCCGCCGCCGCCGGTTCCGGTGCGGGCGCCACCTGCTGCTGGCCCCGCGCCCAATCGACATTCAGCGCGAAACAGATCAGGCCCAGCGAGAGAGCCAGAATGCCCGACAGCTTGGATGGTCCGCGCTGCCAGCCCGCATCGCCGGCGAGCCGCCGAATGCGATACAACAGCGGTCCGCCCGCACTGCCCAGTGCCAGCCGCGGCGTGGTCACCCGCAGCCTCTCCAGACGGGTGAGAGCGCGCGCATAGCACAGCGCGTCGCCGCAGGAATCCACGGCCAGATCGTCGCAGCACAACTCGCGCTCGTGGCGGATGCGCGCCGACGCCCACCAAACCGCCGGATGATAGAACAGCAGCGTCTCGGCTACCGTCTGCAGCATGTTGACCAGGTAGTCGTAGCGCAGGATATGCGCCAGTTCGTGCGCCAGCACGGCTTCCAGTTGTTGCGGAGTCAGCCCCAAAACGGTGGCGGCCGGCAGCAGCACGACGGGCTTGATCCAACCCACCACACTGGGACAATCGGCGACCGCGGAAACCAGTACGCGCACGGGCCGCGCCAGTTTCATGCGTTCCTGGAGATCGGCGACCAGGGCCAGCACCGCGGCGTCAGCCCGCTTAGCCTGCCGGCGGAGAGCGGATATCTGGCGGGATGCCCACACCAGGCGCAATGAAAACAGCAGCACGCCCAAGGACCATATAGGCAGCGCCCAACGTGCCAGGGAGTCCGTCCAATCGAAGGACAAACCGGCGCGGCCCGGCATCGCGGTACGCATGGTTTCGGGATGCGTGCCCGCCAATACCGCCGGCGCAGCGTGCCATGCGGCCGGCGCTGTATAGACCAGGCATGCGGTGACCACGGGAAGGATTGCCATCACCGCCAGCGCCACGCAGCTTGCCGCGTAGCGGGCGCGCGCCGAGCGGCTCTTCAAGACGTAGAGAGCGGTCCAGAGCAGAAAGGCCGCCAGCAGCCCCTGCCACACGAAATCGAGCAGCGCCGCGCTGAGCGCTTGAGCTATCGCCGTCATTGCTTGCCTCCTTCGATCCGATCCAAAAGCTTCTCCATGGCCTCCAACTCTTCCGGGGACGACTTCTTGGCCGCCAGCGCCTGCAACACCAGCGCCTTCACCGATCCGCCAAAGGCCCGGTTCATCAGGTCGCCGAGCAATTGCCGTTGCGTCTGCTGCTGCGAGTAGCGCGCGCGGTATACCTGCGGGCGGCAAGTCTCGTCGCGCTCCACCAGTCCTTTCTCGGTCATGATCTGCATCAGCTTGAGGACCGTGGTATAGCCAGTCGGCCGCGATTGGTTGAGTACCTGCTGAATGGCGCGTACGGTTTGGGCCTGGCCTTCCCACAGGACGCGCAGGATGGCCAACTCTGCCTCCGTCGGTTTGCGCCGTTTGGATTCCATGACCGCATTATGACGAAAGTCTTCGTCATTGTCAACGGTTTTGTTCGTCGCAAGATCGGGAACACTTTGAAAGGATCTGTGGGGAGGGTACAATGTTTCCCTATGCGCCTGGAGTCGTTACCGGGATCCGTCCTGGACCAGAAGTATCGGATCGAGAGGCAGTTGGGCGAAGGGGCCATGGGAGCCGTGTTCCAGGCGACCCACCTGGGGACCACGCGGCCTGTGGCGATCAAGATAATTATGCCGCGGCTAGCGGGGAGCCAGGAGTTTGCGCAGCGGTTCAAGCGGGAGGCAGAAGCGGCGGGGCGGCTGAGCCATCCCAATGTGGTCAATGTGACCGACTTTGGCGTGACCCGCGTGGAGGAGCGGGATCTGGCCTACCTCGTGATGGAATACCTGGATGGCCAGTCGCTCGCGGACTATCTGAAAAAGAATGGGCGGCCGGCATTCAGTTTCCTGCTGGACGTGATGGACCAGACGGCCCTGGCGCTGGACGCTTCGCATGCGGCGGGGATCGTGCATCGCGATCTCAAGCCAAGCAACATCTGGCTGGAGCCGAACCACCGTGGCGGCTACAACGTGAAGGTGCTGGACTTCGGAATTGCCAAGGTGGCGAACCCGACCGTGGCAGATCGAGCCGGCGCCGCGGACGCCATGGCAACTCTGTTAATGGCGCCCACCGAGGCCCATGCCAGCCTGGCCTTCAATTTGGCGGAACCGGGTAGTCCGCTGGCCACGCCGTCGAACTTGAGAACCACGGCCGGAACTTTGCTGGGAACGCCGGCGTACATGGCGCCGGAGCAATGCGCCGGCATCGAGGTGGCTGGCCTCGCGGACGTCTACAGCCTGGCGGTGATTGCGTACCAGATGTTGTGCGGGCGGCTGCCGTTTGAAGCCGAGAATCTCTCGGAGTTGGTCAGGCAGCAGATTCAGACCGCACCGCAATCGCCTCGCGAACATGATCGCACGGTGCCGGAGGCATTGGCGAAGGTGGTACTCAGCGGGCTGGAGAAGGATCCGGGACGGCGGCCTCCGACGGCGGGGACCTTCGCCGCCAGGCTGCGGGCGGCGAGCGAGGGCGAGTTCGACCTGCTACGCAAATCCAAAGACGTTTTCCACTCGCACACGAGTTCGTTTCTGCCGGTTCTGTTGGCGTGCCTGTCGGTAGTGGTTGGGATAATCCCTATCCAATTCGCGGCAGGCTGGGCAGCGCGCTCCAAGCTGGCCCCCGAAGGCGCGATGGCCCTCTTGATCTTTGGCTGCTTCCCGCTGTTATTGCTCTTCGGGTTGCAGCTTTTCAAGGCGGCCAGTACGCTGATGCTCCAGCACGCATCGCAGACAGGGCAATTCCAGTCCGCGGGCGGGCAGGCGTTGAAGGCATTGATGGCGGGCTCGGGGGACTTGGTGCGAACCCAACTGCTGAGCCTGATCGATTTGCGCCCCTCCTCGTGGTGGGCTAACATCCTGTGGCCCGTAGTGTGGGCGGCGGAGGGACGCTCGGGAAAGGACGCGATCGCGCGGTCGCGGCAATTGTGCGGCACTCTGCGCGCGGCTTCGGTGAGCCTCAGCATGCGCCAATTTGGCCCCCCGCTTATCGGTAGTCTGGCGTTCCCGTCGATTCTGGCGCTCCCGGATTCCACGGGCGGCATGCTGCATGAACTGGCGAGGGCGGTGGTGGCGGGCTCCCCTTTGGGATGGTTCGTCCTGTTTTATCCAATCATTTTCGGGATCATGTTTCTGAATTACAGTTCGGCATTCTCGTTTCTCTACTGGTCGGCGTTGCGTTGCCGCAACGAGGGCACCGAAATCACGCTGCCGGCCGCGGCTCGCGATGACAGCCGCAAGTCAGGGGCGGGTGGAGTGCGCCCGGCTACTCTGATCTGGGCGGGCATGCCGGTGCTCATGCTCGCGGTGATCGTAGTGCGGGCGAGCGTGTCCCCTGCGGCGCAAGACATGGACGACGTATCCACCGATGGCAGGCGCACGGCCTTGCTTAAGCTGATCGACGGCGGGCGGGGTGTGGACACGCTGCTTTCGGGGCACGAGACGGCATTGTTCGATGCGGTGCGCCACGGAGACGAGAAGCTGGTGGCGGAGTTGCTCGGCAGGGGCGCCAAGGTCAACGCACAGAACAGTGCAGGGAACACTCCGCTGCTGCTGGCGGTGTCGTCTGGGCGGAACGAACTGGCGCGCGTGCTGCTGGATCGCGGCGCCTTGGTGAATACCGCCAACGGAGACGGGCGGACGCCGCTGATGCTTGCGGTGATGCGGGGAGACGCGGCCCTGGTTCACCTTCTGCTGGACCGCGGCGCCAATGTGACGCGCGCGGATACGCATGGCAAGACGGCAGCGGCGTACGCAGACGCGGAAGGGTACCCCGAAATCTCCCGGCTGCTGTCGCAGAACCCGAAATAAGGCCCTACCTGTAGCAAAATGACGGCCGGCATGCCGCTGGCATCCTGACCGTCACCAGGCCTGCGCACTGGCGCGGCGCCGGCCCGTGACAACAGCTTCGCCGCACCAGTTGCCCAGCGCCGGCGCTACGGCCAGCAGCGCCCGATCGGTGGATTCCAGGGTGCGCATGGCAAGCTGCGCCCAGGGCCTGTCGAATCGTCCGCGCAGAGCGCGCTTGGCCATCGCCAGCAGATTCACGGGTTCCGCGCGCAGGTCGTCAAAGAACGGGGCGAGCTCCCGCAACTCATGGCGCGAGAAGACGATCCCTTCGCCTTGCTCCTCGGCTTCGCCGGCCATGCGGGCGCGCAGCTTGCGCGCCGCGTTCAACAAGGGATTGCCGCCCCAGGTTTCCGCCAGCACCAGACGCGCACCCGGACGCATGATGCGCGCCAGTTCTTCGAGCGCGCCGGGGTATTTCAGCGTGTGGTGCAGGGCGGCGCAGGCGAACACCAGATCGAATTCCCCATCGGCGAACATGTCCAGGCGGCTGGCGTCGGCGGCGATGCCGCGCACGGCGACCGTCGAGGCGTGCGCCCGCTTTAAGGCCAGTTCAATGGCCGCCGGCGAAAGATCCAGCAGGGTGACCTGGGCGCCCTCGGCCGCCAGCCAGAGCCCGAAGTCCGCCGGGCCGCAGCCGTAATCGAGAATCCTGCGGCCGCGCAACGGCTCGGCCTCCAGCGCGCGCATGGCGGCCCGATACAAGAGGCGGCGTTCGTAGAATGGCTGCGCAGGGTCCTCGAAGCCGGCTTCCAAAGTCTTTCGATCAACGCGCAGAGCGTGATCCGGCAAATTCAGGAATTGCGCGTAATGGCCGTCGTAAAAGTCGCGTTCCGAACTGGCGGCGATCACGGCTTCTCCTGCGCGGCGGTGAGCCGGTCGAAGGCCGCGCGCTCCCGTTCGCCGTCCTGCTGCCGGTTCAGGCGGAAATAGAGTGCGGCCAACTCGACGTGCGGCTGCGCCCAGTTGGGATTGTCGTGCACCACTTTCTCGAAGTCCTTCACGGCGGCCTCCACCTGGCCTTCGCTACGTTCCATTCGCGCCCACTCGTAGCGCGCCAGGTTGGAATCGGGCTTGAGCTCGAGCGCGCGCTGGAGATGCTGACGCGCCCCGTCCAGATCGCGTTCGTTGTGCATCACTGCGCCCAGGGCGACTTGCGCATCGAAGTCGTTGGGGTCAGCCTCGACGGCCCTCCGCAGTACGGCGATGGCGCCCTGGGTATCTCCCATGTAGCTGAGCACGGTGCCGCGCAAAGTGGCCGCGCCGGGCAGTTGCGGATTCAGGCGCAGGGCTGCATCGGCATAGTCGCGGGCGCGCTCGAATTCGTCCAACTTGAGCGCGGTCTGGCCGGCCAACAAGTACGCCTCCGGACGGTTGCCCTGGCGGGCCACGCGGTCGACGCGCTCCAGTCCTTCGCGCTGGCGGCCTGCCCGGATCAATGCCGACCCCAGGAGCCACGCCACCGCCAGGTCGTCCGGGTGCGCCGCCTCCACCGGCTGGAGGACCGCGATTGCCTGGGAATCCTGGCCGAGGCGGGTGTAGCAATCGGCCAGCAACGTGGCGACGCGAGAGTCGCCCGGCTGCGCGGCTTCGAGCGTGTTGAACTGTTCGGCCGCCTTGCGCAGCGCGCCCTTCTTGTAATACGCCAGCGCCAGGTTGAACCGGAGACCCGCATTATCTTTCCCGGCGAGTGCGGCTTGGTATTGAACGACAGCCTCGTCGTAGCGTCCCAGCTTGGAGAGCGCTGCGCCGAGATTGGCGCGCACCTCGACGGCTTCCGGATAGAGCTTCAAGAGTTCCTGGTATTTGCGGACGGCCAGTGCATCGTCGCCATGCTGCTGTGCCGCCACCGCGTCCCGGAAGAGTTGTTCGGGGCTGGAGGATTGCGCGCAGGCGGCGCCGGCGGCCACGATCAGTGCCACGATGCGCATCGCTTCCAGGATAGCGGACTTGCGTTATCGTAAGGTAGATGAACGGGGAGTTCTGCATTGATAGTGGGGCGGGCAATCCTGCCCGCAGCCGGCTTTCAGCCGGCCCGGGCCGCCTAAAAAGGCGGCTGCGGCCAAAATTCTTGAGTGGGAAACTATGCGGCATTAGGCTGGGAGCCTGCCCCACGATTCTGCTGCTCTTAGCAGCGCCCTGGATGGGTGCTCAGACTTCCGCCAAGGCGACTTTTGAAGATCTGCAGCATCGCGCGGAGGCGGCGCTGGACAGGCGTCCCGAAGAGGCCGCCGGCCTTTACAAGCAAGCCTTGGCCCTCCGGCCGGAATGGGCGGAAGGCTGGCTCTATATGGGCGGCGCCCTCTATCAGGCAGGCCGCTATCCCGAGGCGACCGATGCCCTGCGAAAGGGAGTCGAGTTGGCGCCTGTGATCGGCACGGGCTGGGCGCTGCTCGGCCTAAGCGAGTCGCAATTGGAAGATCAAGACCAGGCGCTGGCCGATATCCGCAAAGGCGAGGGTCTGGGCCTGGGCACAAACGACCAGTTTGAAACCGCCGTGCGCGTGCGGGCGGCGCAGCTTCTGATCCGGTCTTCCAGCTTCGATGAAGCTCTGGCGCAGTTGCAGCCGCTTTCCAGGCACCACGACAATCCTCAGCCGGTGGAGGAAGCCATGGGCCTTGCGGTGCTTGCCATGCCCGACGACATGGCCCAGCTTTCCCCCCAGAAACGCGCGGTCGTGGGCCTGGCGGGGAAGGCTGCGTGGGCCTTCTCGACCCAGCATCCCGAGGCGGCGGCAGCCGGTTACCGGCAATTACTGGAGCAGTATCCTAACGAGCCCGGCGTGCACTACGCTGATGGGCTCTACCTGATGGAAACGGATCTGGCGGCGGCGCTGGCCGAGTTCCAGAAGGAAGTGCAGAACAATCCGAAACACTGGCCGGCGCTGCTGGCGATCGCCTCGCTCCAGATTCGGCAGGGGGCGCCAGAGCAGGCCATCGAAACCTTGCACGCGGCGCTGAAGATCGTTCCCGCCAAGTACCACTGGCTCTGCCACACCGACTTGGGCCGCGCGGATCTGGACGCCAACAATCCGGACGCGGCCATCGGGGAACTGGAGAATGCCGTGCGGCAGATGCCTTCCAGCGCCAATGTACACTTCTTCCTCGCGCAAGCCTACCGCCAGGCCGGGCGCAAAGCGGACGCCGACAGGGAACGGACCGAATTCGAAAAGATCAAGGCCCAGCAGGACCCTCTCGGCGTACCGGCGCTGCACCCTTTCGGATATTCGGGGAAGAACTGAAACCACGGCGGCTGACACGACGTACAATATACGTTGTCGGAGTCTTAAATCGATTCGCCCGCCGGCAGCCGTTCGTGCGCCGGACCGAACCACATAAGGAGGCCATCATGGACAAACGTTGCGTTCGTTTGTTGGCCGTTTCTCTTCTCTCCGCTGCCATCGCTCTTGCGCAGCCGGTCATTGGAGGTTCCGCGGTAAGTTCCGCCAGCTACCGCACGCCTGGAATGCCAGGGTCGGGGGTCGCCCAAGGTTCCATCTTCATCATTTTCGGAACCGGGCTGGGCCCGACCGCATTGGTGGAGGCCACCACATTCCCGCTCCAGACCACGCTGGGGGGCACCTCGGTGAGCGTAACGGTGGGAGGCGCCCAGCAAGACGCGATCCTGCTATACACCTACAGCTACGCCGTGGCTGCCATATTGCCTTCCACCACTCCGGTTGGCAGTGGGACCTTCACCGTTACCTATAATGGCCAGATCAGCGCGCCGGCGCCCATCCAGGTTGTGGCAAGCGCATTCGGAATCTATACCCTCAACGAACAGGGCTCCGGCCAAGCCATAGCCACGGATACCAATTACAACGTCAACACGATTATCCACACGTTTCATCCGGGTGACTATGTGACCCTGTGGGGCACCGGGCTGGGGGCCATCAATGCAAGCGACGCGACGGTGCCGCCCTTCGGCAATGTGGGATCGGTCACGGTGTATGTCGGCAACGCCCCGGCGTCTGTGGTTACCTATCACGGGCGTTCGGGCTTTGCCGGCCTGGATCAGATCAACTTCCAGATTCCGGCGGGGGTTACGGGATGCTACGTGCCGGTTGCTGTCCAAGCCGGCGGCGTGCCAGGTAACATCGGGAACATGACGACCATCGCTGTCTCGGCCATCGGCACCGAGACCTGCTCGGACTCGGTCATGGGGCAGGACTTGGTGAATCAGCTCGCCGCGGGGCAGACCGTCGATTTTGGCTATATCCGCTTGGAAAGCTGGGTCGCGAGGTATATAAGCGATTCGGCGGGCAATGCAACTGAGGACTTTGGGATAGCCACCTTCAGCGAATACACTCCCGCCAACGCCGGCCTGGCGCAATACGGCGTATCGAGCGGCTACTGCGTGGCAGTGGACTGTTCCACCGAATGCGGCGGTGCCAACCTGATCGGCTTCAGCCTCTCCGATTCCAGCCCCGCGCAGCTTGATGCCGGCGCGGCGCTGACGATCGGTTACCCCATCACCTCCCTGCCTCAGGCGCAATTCGAGAGCGGGTTTTACGAAGCCTATTTGTCGGGAAACGGAAGATTCCTCTATAGCGCATTCACCTATCCCGTAACCGGTACGGGAGGAGCGGCCGTCGGCGCTTTCTCGGTGAACGACGTTACCGGCATTCCCAGCGCGACGCTAGCGGGCCTTAACAACGCGCAGACCGTGCCGCTGTCTGGCGATCTCAAGATCCAATGGACCGGCGGCAACCCCGCGCTGCAGAATGGCCAGGTAACCATCAGCGCCGAATCGTGGAACCAACCTACCAGCAACACTTATCAAATCGAATTCCTGCAGTGTACCGCACCGGCGTCGGCCCAGGAGTTTACAATACCCGCGTGGGTGCTTGCCGCGCTGCCTCCTTCCGGCTCGATCACCGAAGAAGGGGAGGTCATTCCGGGCGGTTGGATCCAGGTTGGACAGTACAATAAGCCCACGACCTTCAGCGCGACGGGGTTGACCACCGGAATTATCACCGATATTTTTTACAACGGCATCGGGGTCTTTTTTCAGTAGATCCAAGTGGAGGGCGGGCTTCAGCCCGCGCGGGGCTTTAGCCCCGCTCTCGCGAGCGAAGCGAGCGCGGGGCAGCAGGCCAAAGCCCCACGTTATAATCGGCATCGGGTGAGACTCGCCGCGCTGGTTCTATCGGTTCCGTTGGCGCTGGCCGCGCTTTGGGCCGATGCGTCCGCGTACCATTTGCGCGAAGCCAACGCGGCCTACCAGTCCGGAGATCTGGCCACTGCCATCCGGCTCTACCGGGCGTTCCTCAAGGATTATCCCGACGCGGCCGAAATCCGTTCGAATCTGGGAGCCGCTCTGGCGCGGGACGGACAGTTCGCCGCCGCCATCGCGGAATACAACCTGGCCTTGCGGAAAGTGCCGAACAATGCCCAGGTGAGGATGAACCTGGCGCTGGCGTACTACAAGCTCGGACGGCTGCCCGAAGCCGTGCCCCATCTGGACCTGCTCCACAAACGGCAGCCGCTGGAACTGAAACCGGCTCTGCTGCTGGCCGATTGCCTGCTCGAAACGAACCAGGCGCACAAGGCGGTTGAGGTGCTCACGCCGCTCGCGGAGGAGTATCCCGACGATCACGCGGTGATTTACACGCTAGGCATGGCGCTGCTGAAAGACAACCGCATACCGGAGGCGCAGGTGCTGCTGGACCGCATCCTGCGCGACGGGGAGTCGGCGGAATCCGCGTTTCTCCTGGGTCAAGGTGAGTTGCTCCGCAACGACCTGGTGGCTGCGGCCGAACACCTGAAGCGCGCCGTGGAACTGAATCCCAAGATGCCGTGGGCGCATTCGCTTTGGGGGCAAGTGTTGAAGGCCGCCGGAAAGCCGGAACTGGCCACGGAACAGTTTCGCGAAGAGTTGCAGGTGAACCCGTACGATTTCACGGCGAACACCGAGGTCGCCATGCTGCTCAGACAGGATGGCAAACTGGACGATGCCCTGGCGCATGTCGCGCTGGCGCTGCAGGTGCGCCCCAACGATCCCGGCGCGCTGTATCTGCGGGCGTCGATGCACTTGTCGCAGGGACTCAACGAGCAGGCGCGCCAGGAACTCGAGCACCTCCTCCGGGACTATCCGGATTTCTCCGAGGCCCACGCCGCGCTCGCTACGGTCTATTACCGGCTGAAGCGGACCGCCGACGGCGACCGGGAGACGGCGGAGGCGCGCCGGGTTCGGGAAGAAGCGCAGAGGCGGCTGGAGGAGAAGCAGAAGCACTAAGCCAATGGAGGGCGGGCTTGAGCCCGCGCGGGGCTTTAGCCCCGCCCTCCGATGAGCTTTCTATTTCCCTTCCCCCGCGTGTTCCGTGACCGTCAGAATCTGATCGGCCGCCACGTTGTGCAGCGTCTGATGGATGCGGCTGGGCCAGGTGATGTCGATCTCTTTCACCACCTTGGATGTCCCCAAACCGAAGTGCACTCGCGGATCGCTCGAGCAGGCGTAGCCGACGCTGGTGGTGGCGTGATTGTACTGCACGCCGGCGGCGGTCGAGACGCGCACCTGCGCCCCCAGTCCCATGCGATTGCTCTTCACCCCCACCAGCTTCAGTAGAATCCAATGATTGTCATTCTGTGAAATGTTGTGGAAGTATTGCGCCTTCCCGTTGAGCACGCTGACCACGGCGTCGATGCGGCCGTCGTTATCCAGGTCCCCGAAGGCCACGCCGCGATGCGGTGCGGCAGCCTGGAATCCGGCGCCGGCGCCCGCGCTCACGTCCTGGAACTTTCCGTTTCCCAGGTTGCGCAGCACCGAGTTGGGTTCTTCCGGTTCGCGCAGCGACAACTGGGCGATGTTGTCGAGCGCGTGTCCGCGCACTACCAGCAGGTCCTTCCATCCGTCGTTGTCGAAATCGAAAATCCCATTCGACCAGCCAAACATGGAGCGGGTGATGGCGCCCACGCCGGAGACGGCGGTGATCTCCGTGAAGTCTCCCGCCGCGCCGCGATTCTTGAACAGCGGGAAGGTATCGTTTTGAAAGGCGCTCAGCCAGATGTCGTCATAGCCGTCGTTATCGATGTCGCGGAAATCGGCGCCCATGCCCGAAACGTAAGCGCCGGACTCCGGGTAGGCGACTCCGGTCTGCAGCGCAACGTCCTGGAACTTCTTGCCGCCCAGATTGTGGAAAAGCATGTTGGGGGCATTGTCATTGGCCACGAAGACGTCCATGAATCCGTCGTGATCGTAGTCGGCAAAGGCCACCCCCATCCCCTTGCCGCGGATCTGGCTAATGCCCGTGGCGGCCGATACGTCGGTGAAGGTGCCGTTCCCGTTGTTGTGGTAGAGCGTATTCGGAAGCGGCGCATAGTTCTTCGGGTGGCAATAGGCGCGCAGGTTCGGATTAGGCCCGCAAAAGGGATCCTTGTTGACTTCCCATTTGCAATAGTTGGAGACGAACAGGTCCAGATAGCCGTCGTTATCGTAGTCGAACCAGCCAGCGGCGATCGACCACATCTTCTTGCCGTCCAGGACTGCACCCCCCATACCGGCTTTGTCCGTCACGTCGGTGAAGGTTCCGTCGTGGTTGTTATGAAAGAGCTGATTCTTGGTCACATTAGCGAGGAAGATGTCCGGCCATCCATCGTTGTCGTAGTCTCCGATGGCGACTCCCATGCCGTAGCCGGCGCCCTGCACGCCGGCTTTCTCGGTAACGTCGGTGAAGGTGCCGTCGCGGTTGTTGTGGAACAGCCGGTTCCAGTATTTGGGCGATTCTTTTTCGAGCGACGGGATGGCCGCGCCGTTGACCAGGTAGACGTCCAGGTAGCCGTCGTTGTCGTAATCGAAAAGGGCCACCCCGGCCAGCATGGTCTCCGGCAGATTCTTGTTCGGTGTGGGGCAACTGTCGGCGACGAAGTGTATGCCGGCGCGGTCCGCGATTTCTTCGAATGCGATAGGACCCAGCGTGGCGGCGGCCGCGGCCAGCGCCGACCCACAGAGCGCGAATATCCGCCATTGCATCAGCTTTCAGAATAATACGCGGCGCCTTGTGGGGCGGGCGTCCACGCCTGCAGCGGGTCTCCAGACCCGCTCGCCGAGCGAAGCTCGCGCTTTTTGAACGCGAGGGTCGCCGCTATTTCACTACCCGGAGTGCCGCTTGCGGAAAGCGTTAGGGCGGCTATTCTTTACACCGGTGGCACGACTTGATGCACGTGCAGTGCCCGGCTCGGACCGGCGTCCGCCTATGGCAAAACTTCGAAGTCAGTCCACTGCGAGGCGGCAATCTCGTTGCTTTTGAGAGGCCCCGTAACGATCTTGAGAATATAGTTACCGGGCACCAGCGCGGCCAGGGGTACAAGACCTGTGGCTGTGGTCGTGCCGTCGCCGCTCTCCGAGACTTGGCCTGGTGCGGTGGCCACCTTCTGACCGTCCCGCAGAATCCACGCTTCAGCCCTGAAGGACCTCGCGTTGAAGAGCTGGCAAGCCCAGGCGAGATTATCCTGCCGCCGGAAGACGCGCAATTCGGCCAACCCCGGTGCGCTTGGATCTCCGCCCCTCTGGCTTGCGCTGTATGCCACCACGCTCGAAATGCCCGGACGTCCGTTCTTTACATCCGGAACCTCAACGAATTCGCGCGCGCTCCCGAGCCTGCCGCTGGATACGTCCTGAATCGCAACCCGAACCTCGTACAGGCCGGCGCGCGGGGCTGGCACACCGAACCGGTAGGTGAAGCCCTCCGTGATCGCCTGCTGGAAGTTGCTATCCGTCAGCCGCAGGGCCGCCTCTTTGGTGACCATCTGGGCCGGCTCGTTCCGCTCGCCCGCCACGCGTGCGATCACCCTGAACGCCGCATTGTGCCTCCCCTCGCCCGCCGTAAAGCCGAGGCCGCCCAGGTCGATGTGCAAAAGAACGTTGATCTCCGGCGAGCCGGGCTTCGGCTCGGTGAAGACGGATGTCATGTTCAGGCCAATGCCCGAGGTGGAGAAAGGCGAAAAGAGGGCCTTGGAGACCGCATCGTGCGGGGAATCCGGATCCACGGCGTCCGCCCGCGCGATATATCCCGCATACGTGCGGATATGCATGCCGGCCCGCGCCACGCGAACCTTGATGTTGCGAAACGGCGGGGCCTGGCTCCCGTTTGCGGCAAAGTACTTCTCCGGGGACCTCGGCTTATAAACCAACAGGTAATAGCCCTGAAGGTCGTCGGCGAAGCGGTCCATGGCGGTCGCGGCGTCCGTGTCGGCGGCCATCATTCCGCCGGTCCCTTCGGCGAGCGCCCGCAAGCCTCCACGGAAGAGCTTAAGCAGGGCGAGCGCCCGGTTCGTAGTCAGCAGGGGCCGCATCGACAGAGGCTGCGTCGCCGGACGCCTGGATATTCCCAGTGCCTCGGCCAACATCTCCTGGGTCCCCTGGGCGGCTTCCGCCAGTCTGTCCCGTGTCACATCGTAGTCCGCGCCGGGGCTCAGGCTGGACAGTGGAGTCGGGTCGATACTATAGATAACCACTCCGGCCCTCAACGCGCTGTCCACCAGTTTGCCTACATCTGTCGCGTCCCCACCAAGAGAGTACGTCGTCCCGATTAGCAGGCTCTGAGAGATAAAGATAATAGACTTCCTGCCCGGGAGGTCCCCTAGAGCCGAGATCACATACTTCAGTACCTCACTGGTCCGTTTGAGCGAGTCCGATACAAGGTACTTGCCCATCTCTTCCCCGAAGACGAAGCCAGACGTTTGGGGAAGCATGCCGGGATTTCCGCGGCTCCCCGGCCTCCATCGGACCCGCTCGCACGACTCAAGAAGGACGCGCCTGTCCGCGGTGAATTGCTCCAGTGAGCCGTTGCCGGACCCGGTGCGGATCAGCGCGGCCAGATCTCCCGGCTGCAGACGCCGCTCAATAACCCCCTTAATGACCTCCCGGACCACGGGAATTGCCTGCGGCGCGAGTGATTCGTCGTCCACCAGAAACACGATCGTGCGCCGCACCTGTTCCGGAGTCAGCTCGCCGGTAGCCGCGTGCGATGGCTGCGGAACCTGCATCGGTTGCGCGGTGGCAGGGGCCGGCCCAGCCCGCGCGAGTTGGATGTACTCACAGGACGTAAGCTGCTGCGATTCACCCTCATCCAGTACCGTAAAATCGGCGATGCCCAGATCCGTCACGTGCTGCCCTCTGGCGTTGGTGACTACCGCGCTGATTTGGACCCGGTTGACCGAAACACGGAAGGTGGGACCGGCCGCAGTCTGCGCCGCAGTATGCGAAAGCGCGGCCACGAACAGCGCCGCGGCGGAGGCCATGGTCGCGAAGGCTGAGATGTAAGGCCACTTCACGCTCAACTCCTCACCGTCCGGGACAGCCCCTTCGGGCGTCGCGCGCTTTGCCCCGAATGCTAGGATACCGCCTCGCAGCGAGGCCGTGTGGCGGCTTACGTTGAGCAATCGTGAGACCGCCGGGGAGATCTTTCCCAGGGCAGCATTTTACCCTCTTCCCCCCCTTTGTCAACGCCAAAAATTTCGACACGCCTCCGAGTTGATTTGTCGAGTTACCGCGCTGTTTCTGCGCGCTTCGATTCACGTGTCGCAGGGCCTCCACGAGCAGGCGCGCCAGGAACTCGAACGACTCCTCCGCGCCGATCCGAACTTCTCCGAGGCCCACGCCGCGCTCGCCACGGCTTATTACGGCTCAAGCGCACCGCCGACGGCGACCGGGAGACCGCCGAGGCGCGGCGCGTTCGGGAGGACGCCCAGAGGCGGGTGGAGGAGCAGCGCAAGCCGATGCCGGAGAAGCCCTAGCGCGCCAGCCGCCGTGGAAAGAGATAGAATCATCCTATGCGTAAGGTTGGTGTTCCGCTCATTGTGTGCCTCATGGCGATAGCAGCCGGCCCCGGCCGGACCCAGGACGCAGCCCCTCCCCCGGCGCCTGGAGCGACCATCCGGGTCACCACTACCGAGGTGGCGCTGGACCTCGCGGTGCGCGACAAGAAGGGCCGCCAGGTGAAAAACGTTAAGCCGGGCGATGTCGAAATCTACGAAGACGGCGTGCGCCAGCAGATTCTCAGCTTCCGCATGGTGCCGGGCAAGGAAGAGCACCGCAAGGAAGCCGAACGCCAGGCCAAGCCGGCGGCCACCGGTACATCTCTGCCGCTGCGGGAATTAAATACGATCTGCATCGTCTTCCATAACATCGATCCGGTCACACGGCCGCATGCGGTCGAAGTCGTCAAGGAGTTCATCAAGAGCGATCTGCCGCCGGAAACATACATCGGCATCTTCAATCTCAACGAGAAGCTGATCCCGGTGCACGAGTTCACCAAGAACCGGGATGAACTGCTGCAATCGACTTTCACTGGGAAGGCCCTGGATTTTAGCAGAGCCTCGGAAGCCCTGCTCACCGCCAGTCCGAACATCGTCACCATCAATGCCCAGGTGAACAACGCCACGCACACGGCCAGCGTGTCGGTGGACGCCACCGGGGGCGAGATCAACACCACGTCCATCATGGGCGCGGACGTCTCCAACAGCAGCGGCGCCAATCGCCTGCGCGGCGATCAGGTTCGCGAACGCAGCGATTTCGCCAATATTACGGGCATGCACGAGACCGACCGGATCATCACCCTGATCAACCAACTGGCCCCGCTGCCAGGACGGAAATCCGTTCTGCTGGTGACCACCGGTTTGGTTACCACCGGTGACCCCGACCGGTTCCAGAAGATTCTCAACAATGCCAACAGCCATGGCATCACGTTTTACGCGCTCGATAGCACCGAAATGAGCGCGGGCGCCGACACCGCGCAGGCCGGCAAGCTGGCCGTGGGGCAGATGGCATCCGTCAGCCAGAACCAGGGCAAGATCGGCGCCAGCGCCAGCGTCATGCGGCAGAACAGCAAGCAGGGCGACGACACCATCTCCGCGGTGCGCACCTCGGATTTGCAGTCCAGCCTGCGGCAGTTGTCCGAAGGCACGGGCGGATTCCTGATCGCCAACACCAACGATTTCCGCAAGTCTTTTCAGCAACTCGCCGAGAGTCTGGACGTCCACTACGAAGCCATCTATCATCCCACCTCCAGTAAGTACGACGGGCGCCTGCGGAAGATCGAGGTGAAAATGGCGCACAACGATTTGCAGGTGGAGAGCCGCACCGGGTACTTCGCCATGCCGGATCTGAAAGGCTCGGGCCCGCTGACGCCGGTGGAGTCTACCGGTCTCGCGGTGTTGAGCACCGAACCGCGGCCGCACTCATTCGATTTCCACGTCACGGCCTTCCATTTCCAGAAAGACGCCTCGAATTCGCAGAGCACGCTGGCTTTCGAATTGCCTGGAACAAAACTGGGCGCCACCGCCGACCCGGCGCACAAGACCCATAAATTCGAAGTGTCGCTGTTCGCGCTCATCCGGGACGCCAACGGACAGGTGGTCGACAAATACAGCGTGGACCAGCCTTACTTTATCGCGGACGCCAACCTGGCGGCGGTGCGGGCCACTCCCCTGATCTATACGCATCCGCTCGATCTTCCTCCAGGCCATTACACAGTCGAAACCGCCTTGGTGGATCGCGAAGGGAGCCAGGCAACCGCCGAGACCGCGCAGATCGACATCCCCGCGGCGCCCAAGGGGGTAGGGATCAGCAGTCTGGTGGTGGTGCAACAGGTCGAGCCCGCCAACGCTAAGACGGACGCCGCCGACCCGCTCACTTTCAAGGGGAAGCACGTCGTTCCGATGGTCGAAGCCACCGTCAATCCGGCCAACAAGCGATACGTATACTTTGTAGTGTATCCGGACAAATCGAACGGGGAGAAACCCAAGATCCATGTCGAGTTCAAGACCGGCGGCCAGGTATTCGCAGAGTCCACCGCCAATCTGCCGGCGCCCGACGCTACCGGAACCATCCCCATGTTCGTGGCGGCGGCCACGCGGCCGGGCAGTTGCGAGCTGCAGATCACGGCGCTGCAGGGCAACGAATCCGCTACCGAGCATATCAAGTACGCCGTATCAGCGCAGTAAAGTGGGGCAGGCTCTTAGCCTGCGGCGGCCTCTCAGGCCGCCTCTGTGGGGCAGTTGTCAACCTTGCAGGCCGATTGTCAATCGGCCTTTCGACCAGCCCCCACTACAGATGAATGCGCTTGAGCCAGCGCTTGAAATCCGGTACGAACTCCGGAAACAGGTTGCCGAATCCCGCGCTTGCCGAACTGCTCCCCCAGTTAATCAATGTGGCGTTCAGGTTCCGGCTGCGCACCGGATAGTAGGCATTCGAAAGTCCCACACTCAAAGCCGTCCCGGTGAAATTCGACCAGTTCACGGTGCTCGCGCCCGCATTGGTTCGCGTTACCACCGCGCGGCTAATGGCATATCCCACACGCGCCCAGAAGCCGTGCTGTTCGCCTCTCCGCCGATACTTGGTATCCTCGTGCAACACCGACGCCATCACGAAATCGCTGAAGAAGTTCTGCGTGACGTTATCGAGGGTCGCCGCGCCGAGGCGCTTCTCCAGGGCCACATGGCCCACACCATACTTGGGGTCCGTATTGGTGGCCTGCGACTCGCCGCCGGTCGCCGCGCTGGCGACTATGGTCAGCGGAGTGAAGGTTTCTTCCACGAAGAACTGCCATTTCTGATTAACGGTGACAGCGCCAGTTGGCGCAGCGGGGTCTGGCGCGGTTTGCGCACTGGTGCGCGCCGGCATCCACAGAGCCGCCGCGACAGCGATCGCCAGAAGTAGAAAATGCCTCACCTTTATAGGATGCGTCAAACCGGGTCCGGAGCGCATCTATGCACACTGGAGGGCGGCCAATCCTGGTCGCAGCCGCCTTTTAGGCGGCCAGAGCGGCTGCGGGCAGAATTGTCCGCCCTCTGCCGCGCAGCCCGCCACGGATTATCCCACCTTTATCCCGCACCCTATGCGAGGTTGCGCGCGCGCAGGGCTGCGTGCGCCGCGTGAAAGCCGCACATGCCGTGGACGGCTCCGCCGGGTGGTGTCGACGAGGAGCACAGGAACACGCCATCGAGCGGCGTGCGATAGAGCAGGCGAGTGGGGCGCAGCACGAGCTGCCGCAGATCCTGCGAGCCGCCGGTGATATCGCCGCCGACCAGGTTGGCGTTGTGCCGCTCCAGGTCCGCGGGCGTCATTGTATGGCGTGCCAGAATGCGCGTGCGGAAGCCGGGGGCGAAGCGCTCCACCTGGGATTCGATGCGCTCCGTCATGTCCGCCGTGGAGGCGTGCGGCACGTGGCAATAGGCCCATGCAGTATGCTGGCCGGCGGGCGCGCGGCTGGCGTCGAACAGGCTGGGCTGCGCCACCAGGACGAAGGGCCGCTCGCTGGGCGCCGTTCCGGCGAGCGCGCTCTCGGAGGCCGCGATCTCGTCGAGCGATCCGCCTACATGGATCGTGCCGGCGCGGGCGCACTCGGCCGCCTTCCACGGGATGGGCGCGCTCAAGGCCCAATCGACTTTGAAGACACCGGGGCCGTAACGGTAAGCCTCCAATTGGCGGCTGAAACGATCAGGCAGCCGGTTGGCGGCGAGGGCCACGAATTGCCGGGGCGTCACATCGCAAAGGACCAGCGAGGCATCGCCCAATTCATCGAGCGACTGGATGCGGCTGTTGGCGACGATGCGCCCGCCGAGCGACTCGAAGTAAGACGCCAGCGCGTTGGCGATCGACTGCGAGCCGCCGCGCGGAATGGGCCAGCCGACGGCGTGTGCGGCCGCGGCCAGCACCCATCCAAAGGCGGCCGATCCGAGCGCGTCGAGGGGCAGCACAGAATGCGCGGCGTTGCCCGCAAAAAGGGCGCGCGCCGCTTCGGTTCGGAAGAGCCGCCGGGCCAGGGGCGCTGCCGGCCAAAGGGCCCGCGCTCCGAAGCGCGCCAGCAGCCATGGATGCGCGGGCAGGCGTACCAGCGGCGCCTGGATCATGGGTACCAGTTCGCGCCAGCGCCGCACCAGGGGCGCGATGGCCCTGCGGTACGCCGTGCCGTCAACTCCCAGGCGCGCGCAGGTCTCGTCCAACGGTTGGGCCAGTATGGCGGCCGACCCATCATCCAGGGGATGCGCAAGCGGCACGGGCGGGTAGATCCATTCCAGGCCGTGCTCCGCCAGCGGGAAAGCGGCGAACGCGGGGGAACTGACCGCCCACGGATGCACGGCCGAGCAAACGTCGTGTACGAATCCCGGCAGCGTCAGCTCGGCCGAGCGCGCACCGCCACCGAGGGTGGGTTGCGCTTCGAACACCGTGGTGCGCAGTCCGGCTTTCGCCAGGATGATGGCGGCGGTCAAGCCGTTCGGCCCGGAGCCGATCACGCACGCGTTGTTGTTATCTTGTCTCACGATCCATCAGCTTCGTGAACCTGTGGGGCAGGTTGGCAACCTGCAGGCCGATTGTCAATCGGCCCTTCGCAGTACCCACTGGCCCCGCAGTGGGCAGTGAACTCGCCGGGAAATAGGTGCCCACCAACTTCCGCGTCCACCATAGCCCGGTCGCGGCCCGTTCACCCGGACTGCTGAAATGGTACTCGTAAATCAGCGCGCGCACGTAGCGCGGCGGACGGTCCGCAAATGGATTGCCCCGCAGCAGCGAAAGCACCGCACGGTCGCCTTCGAGCAGCTTTCGCATGAACGGCGCGAACCAGGGCTGCTCCTCGTAGGACGACAGGGCCGCGAACCACATCAGCCAATCGAGGCGCAGGTGATACGGCGCAACCTGCCCAGGCATGCGTCCGAGATCGCCGGGCTTGCCTTTGAATTCGTACTCGCGCCATTTTGTCGAGGCCGTCGGCGCCGGTTCGTCCGTTCCTTCCACGATCACCTCGTAGCGCGGCCGCGTGATCGACCCGAACGCGCCGTAAGTGCCCACCAGATGAAAACGATTGTAGACCGTATTCATCACCTGCGCCGGGGACAACATATTGCGAATAGGTTGGATGCTGAGAATCGCAACCAGGATGCCCACACCCAAAGTGGCCAGGCGATGCGCCAGCGCGGGCCGCCCGGTCGCCGGCGCGCGGATGGGAAGAAATCGCGCGAAGAACCGGTCGTCGAAGGTGCTGACGGCCAGCACCATCGTCAGCGCATTCAGCCACGAAAGATTGCCGCCCGCGAAGATGACAGATTGAAACGCGATGGTGATGGCGCCTGCGATGGCGGCGATCGGCTGCGGCAGGAAGTAAGCGAACGGAACCACCAGCTCCGAGAAATGGTTGAACAAGACGCCCGACTTGTGGAACCAGGCGGGCGCCCAATGAAAGAACCAGCTCAGCGGACCCGGCATCGGCTCGGTCTCATAGTGATAGTTGAGGCAGGTGAGATCGCGCCAGCACGGGTCGCCGCGCATTTTGATGAGGCCCGCGCCGAACATCAGGCGGAACAGCAGCCATCGCAGCAGCCAGATGACGATGGTCTGCGGCGTGGCGCGGCGGCTGCCCAGGAAGATGGCGTAGAAGGTCGCCTCCAGCAGGATGGATTCCCAGCCGAAAGCGTAGAAGGTCTGGCCCACGTTGACGAAGGAGATGTAGAGCACCCAGAGCGCGGCCCAAACGAGCATGGAGAACCAGGTGCGGTAGCGTTCCGTGATGCCGCTAAGCGCGAGGCACGCCAGCAGCACGCCGAGCCACGCCGCGATGGTGAAGGCTGTGTCGTTGGGGGCGAAGAAGAACAGGCTGGGCGAAGCGCTGAACGGGACCGCTTTGGTGAAGAGTGGCACGGGGAGCAGTCCGTGCTCGCCGAGCAGCGGCTTGAATTCAAACGCGGCGTTGAGGAAGGCGACGAGCAGGATCAAGGCCAGGCATCTTTGGTAGACGAGGCGGGTGAGGCAGAAAGTCCGTGTGGCGCAGACGATCGTTTTTTGTCGTCTGCGGCTTGCCGATATGTTGCGGCGCCAGCCCCCCATAACGAATAGAATTGAAGGAACCGTGTTAGGCATCCTCGATTCCATTATCATCGTCTTCAGCCTGGCGCTCGTTATTGGCGCGGTCCTGCGTGCGGCGGGCAAGAAGCAAACCGACGCCGAGTACTTCTTGGCCGGGCGCGATCTGCGATGGCCGTTTATCGGCATGTCGCTGCTGGCCTCCAACATCTCCGCCGAGCACGTGGTCGGCTTGGCCGGCGACGGATACCGCGTCGGCATGGTCACCGGCGGGTTTGAATGGATGGCCGCCTGGTGCCTCATCATTCTGGCATCTCTGTTCATCCCTCTCTATCTCCGCAGCAGGATCTACACCATCCCTGAATTCCTCGAGCGCCGCTTCGGCTGGGGCCTGCGCGCCTTCCTCTCCTGCAATTTGCTGCTAATGAACGTGCTCACCAAGAACGCCATCGATCTTTGGGCAGGCTCGCTGCTCCTGGTTCTCCTCTTTGGATGGAACCAGATGGCGGTCATGATCGGCCTCTCCATTTTCACGGCCCTTTACACCATGAAGGGCGGCCTGCGCGCTGTGGTCTACGCGGACATGGTGCAGGGGACGTGGCTCATTGTCAGCGGCATCGTCCTTACCATCGTCGGGCTGGTGACTGTTGGCGGATGGAGCGGCCTGACCGCGCGCGTCGATCCCGGTCTCATCCATATGGTGAAGCCGCTGGATTCCGAGCTTCCCATCACCGGCTTCCTGATAGGGAACCTGTTTGGCGGAATGTTCTACTGGTGCATGGATCAGACCAACGTGCAGCGCGTCCTGGGCGCACGTTCCGTGGACCAGGGCCAGAAGGGCGCCATCTTCGCGGGCTTCCTGAAACTGCTCATCCCGTTTATCCTGGTGCTGCCGGGCGTCATCGCCCATGCCCTCTATCCCAATCTCCCGAAAGCCGACATGGCCTATCCCCGCCTTGTCAGTGATTTGCTCCCCGTCGGGCTTCGCGGGCTGGTGCTGGCCGGCCTCATCGCCATCCTGATGTCCTCCATGAGCGCCTGCTACAATGCCAGCGCCACGCTCGTGGTCCGCGACTTTTTCGTGCGCTGGAAGCCCGGACTCTCCGATCGGGATCAGGTCGCCATCGGGCGCAGGGTTACCGTGCTGATGGCCGTGCTTGGCGTGCTCGCGGCCCCTTTAGTGGGACTCTCGGTCACCATCTGGCATTACCTGCAGATGCTCTCGGCGTATCTGGGCGTGCCTTTGGGTGCGGTGATCTTCACCGGCTTGCTCTGGAAGCGCGGGAACACTGCCGGGGCCATTGCCGGAGGCGCGGCCGGCTTCGCTTTCGGCTTGTTCCTGCTCCTCGACACCACCCTCGGCTGGAGGCTGGTGGCGCACCCCTATCTGGCCTCGTTCCTCCATCGTTCGATCCTGGTGTGGTTCCTGGCGGCGATCACCATGGTCGCGGTCAGCCTTCTTACTGCGCCGCCGCCTGAGTACAAAGTCGAGAGCAACGTGTTCGCTTCCGTTGCCCATCGGAGGCTGGGCGTAACGGATTATCGGATCTGGGCCGCCGCCCTATTCGCCTGTACGCTGATCCTATGGTGGATGTTCCGCTGAGTCTTCGTAGGCAGCGGCCGGCTCGGGCTGACGCTGGACGGTTTCAGGGTGCCGATCCAGGCACCGGCGTCCACCGTATACCTCCCAGCCTGCAGGGTCTGGTGCGGTTAGGCCGATTGCTGCTGTAATTCCCGCCAAGAACGGCCGCCGGCCATCGATGGCCTGCCCGATG
>Ga0187867_10001024_pt1 | contig 24440 bp, 20 predicted proteins | sample June2016WEW_13_1_FD_132976 | JGI IMG/M metagenome (GOLD analysis project Ga0187867, IMG submission 132976) | Peatland microbial communities from SPRUCE experiment site at the Marcell Experimental Forest, Minnesota, USA - June2016WEW_13_10 | ecosystem: Environmental > Terrestrial > Soil >... | reverse complement strand
GCTATGCTCCCTTCAATGCGCTCCGGAAGTGAGATCAGTTGCGTCATTGTGAATCGCGCGAAAGCAACAGCCGCCGCACGGTGAAATACGATGCGCCGGCTAGCGCCTTGACCGGCTTCCTGGCCTGCCAGAGCACGGCTTGGCGCAACCGCGGCCATCGATTCCGGGCGGCGATGGTCCCCGACACGCCGGCCGGCGTGTGGCTTTGGATCGAGTAGCGGCCCAAAATCAGGCACCCATCTACAACCGAAACTTTCGCGCTGGGTTCGGATGTGAACAAGACTTGGATACCAGCCGCGGCGGCGGCCTTACCGACCTTGCGCGAGTAATACCCGTCGGCTACCGAAGCGGTCAGCACTGGCGCCCGGACGATATCGCTCAGGATGGCGCAGCTCTCCTTCCACTCCTTCAATAACTCCGCCCAGCTCAACTTGGACATGCGCGCCGGATGCGAACAGGAGTGGCTGCCGATGACATGTCCGCGCGCGTGCAATTTGCGGATCTGTAGCGCATCCAGAAATCCCGGCCGTCCGAGCCAGTCGGTAGTAACGAAGAAGTGTCCGCGCCAGCCGCGCGTTTCCAGTTCGCCGGCCACGATGGTGTACGCGCTGACGGCGCCATCGTCAAACGTCAGGAAGAGAGGTGTTTCGCCCTGCCATCGCCGCGCCCGGTCGATCACCCGAACCGCTGCCCGGCCGGTGCTTCCCCAGATCGAATCCAGGTGGGCGCGGAAGTGCCCGGGATCCAGTTTGTACCTTCCGGAGTGCCGCGAGCCATCGTTTCGCGGGCGCTGCCGCTCGTCCACGATGTCGTGATAACCGATCGAGATAGCGTTCATATGGAATGAGGCAGGCGCGCAGCCGGGCTACTTTCGGCAGAGTACCAGCAACCCGTCGCCGTCGCGGACCGGCGCGCAGGTATCGATGAACCGCAATGCCTTCAGTGCGGGCATGCACAGCATTTGAAGGGTCTGCGGCAGATGGTAATACTGCATGGCCTCGGCGAGCTCAAACGATAAACGGCCCCAGTTTCCCATGGTGTATTCGGCGGATAAAACTTCATAGCCGATCTGTTTCAAGTCGGATTGCAGGGAGTCCATCTCGTAGTGCTGGCCTACGTGCTCGATTTCAGCCCAGTGTTCGTGTTCCCTGGTGAAGCGCCGACTCAAAATGCGTATCTGCTTCCTTGCGGGGATGCGGATCAGCAGTAAGCCGTTGGGCATGAGCGCCCGGTAGATATTGCGCAGCACCTGCCGGTTCTCGGCAATGTGCTCCAGCACATCGAAGCTGTAGGCGAAGTCGAACTCCTCTTGCGCATCCAGTTGCCGCAGGTCCAACTGCTGGAATTCCAAGTTGGCGAGGGACAGGCGGCGATGAATCCTGGCGCAAATATCGAGAGTAGTCTCGGAAGTATGCAGTCCCTGCTCTCCAATGTCGACTCCCAAGACGCGGGCGTTGGGAAACCTGGAAGCCATGTAGAACGCCAGCGTTCCGTCGCCGCAACCGGCGTCGAGCACCGACGACGGAGTCATATGCCTGGTTGTGCGCCGCAGATAAATGCCGTTGGCGAAAGTACCGAGATGCGGTGTTCCAAACAGCAGAACGTACAACTGGGCTAGTAATCCCTTGCGCGTCACGTTGCGGTGAAAGATATCGGTGATACCGACCCGCGGGCGCCGGACCACGAACTGTTCCACGCTGCTCATCACTGGATCGTCACATTGACGGTGTTAGCCGCCTGCCCATCCGCGGTCAGCATGATGCTGACATTGCCCCTGCCGGCAAGCGACTGGGGCAGCGGTCCAATATTCACCTGGTCCTCTCCCGCAAATCCCGGCGCCGCATTCGAATACAAAACCGGCACGCTCACCCCACCCACGGTGACACTTACATTCTTCGCATGGCGGAGGCCCGTGCCAAACAGCTCAAGATAGACCTGCTCTCTTGCGGGCCCCAGATTAATCGGCAACGGAACCGCCGCACCGGCAGAGTTGGCTTGATATACGGCCTGCAGGTTCTGCCCGGCGCCGGAAATAACCGGCAGCACCCAAGCAGCGGCCAGCCCTGTAGTGTTCAACTCGAACAGCCCCGGCGAGACGGCGCCGATCTGGATCGCGCCGGTCTGGCTGGTCGCATTCATATTCGAGATAGTGACGGTGGCGGGGCCGGGCGCCGTGCCGTCCGGGACCTCCCAGTTGACCTGCGTCGGCGACACATAGAACAGCAGGGCCGCGCGCGATAATCCGGCCGAGTCAGTCACGGTCACCGTGGTGCCATTCAGCGTGGTTCCTAACGGCAGAGCCGCCCCTGCGATACCTACAGCCAGATTAGTGCCGTATGCCGAGACAATCGAATCGGGAGCGAACGGCTCGATCTGCCCCGCTGTGGCCATACTTACAGCAAACGTCGTCGCGGCGGCACTTGGAATCTCATAGGCTCCTATCGCGGGGTTCGCCGGCCGTGGCTGTCCGTCGTGGTCGCTCCCTGTATTGTCGACGCCAAACACGGTGATGCCGCCGATGATAGTCCCCGCCTGGGAAGCCGGGCTGCCGGATGTGAGGTGCAGATCGGGCAACGAAATGCTCGCTACCAGCGGGTCCGCGTTCACCGACCCAACGATCTCCGTCAGATCGGTCACGGTGGGCCCGGCGCCAAATAACAGATTGTTGGTTCCGTAAAGCCACGGACAAACGTCAGTATTCGCGCACAGCCCGCCCGTGGCCGGGTTCCAGGCGACGAAATACGGAACGCCTGCCGGGTAGAGCGCCGTGGCCACCGAATAAACCAGGTTGTTGCGCGTGTGGACGTAGATGGCCGGCGCGCCCATCGGCTCATCGCCATTCTCCGCGATTCCGCTGTTATCGCTGGAGTAAGGTGGATTCGTGAACGTGCCGCAGGCGAACAGCGTGTTATTGAAGATCTCCACCGTGCCGCTGCCGTTCGGACCGTTTTCCGTGCCGCCGGGTATATTGATGCAGTTCCAGCCGCCGGTCTGTTCAGGGTTATCGGGCCCCTCACCGGCGTTGTAGATGACGTTATTGTAGAGGGACACCGGCCCTTGCGAAGGATCCACGGTGTCCACGATAATGCCGTCACACTGAGTGTCGTGAACCGTGTTGTCGTGAATCGATATGGAGTACTGATCGTGGCCGGTGGGATCGGAGGGGCCGCCGCTGCCTAGGGGAGACGAATGCACTTGTACGCCGCGGCAGCCATGCACATTCTCCACCAGGTTCCACCCCATGTCTACGTCATTGCTATCGGTGGAGAAGTACACGCCTTGAAACAGCGCCGAGGCATTGGCAGTGCCGGCGTTGTAGACATGGTTGCCATAGAAGTAGATGTCACTCGCCTGCGAGGTCTCAAAGCACGCGCCGCCTCCGCCGCCCTGCGTATAGGGGCAGGTGATGTCACTGGCGATAAACCGGTAATTGGCGCCGCTGCCCGCTTGCGCGGGAGCCTGGCCGCGAAAGCCAATCCCGGCGAAAACATAATTGCCTTGACAGTCGCTGGTGCGCAAGCCGAAGTCCGGTAAATCGCCGGTGGGGTTGCCGATGGTTACGGTGGCGCCGGGATAGGCCACCAGGGCGCGCGGCAGGCCGGAGGCGGAACACCAATTACCTTGTCCGCCGCCCGAAAGCAGAAAGGCGGAGTCCCAGCCGGTGCCATCGTCACTCGACTGTGACACGCCGTCCATTGCGTAGGCGATATCGCCGGGTTGCATGACGTTGCGGGCATTCAACAGGGTGCCCCATGGCGACGCGAAGCTGCCGGGATTGTTGTCGCTGCCGGAGGTGGAGACGAAGTAGATGTTACCCGCTGTGACGGAGAAAGGCAGTGGGTTGGATGACAGCCCATTCACGGTGACCACCAGGTTGCCCGTCGCGGCGCCCGGCCCATGCTGGCACGCGATCTTTTGATACCAGAGCCAGATCTCGCCCCAGATCTTGCAGTTCACCATGACTCCGCCGCCCGCAGTCGCGGTGGAGCTACCCTGGGAAGCCCCGAAATAGTTGCCGTAAATTGTGACATACGCGCCGCTCCCGTTCTCGCCGCCGGTGTTGGGTCCACTGGTGATATCGCTAAAGAACAAAACTGGAACCTGCGCCCACATAACTGGAACGGCTAGAGAGAGCGTACATAATAGCTTCAACGCCACTTAGTTGGAAGCCTGCAAAACCGCGCTACCCGGCGCGACTTGAAAGGCGCCGATATCGCCGCCTTTGTTCCGCGCAGGGCTGCCCGATAGTATGTGAAAGTCCCATCGGGACAAGCCGGCGAACTGCGGATTCGCATTTACCGAATTGGCGATGTTGGTGTTGCGGGGAGCGGCGCCGCTGCCGTAGAACAAGTTGTTCGATCCCCGAATCCAGGAGCAATTGCCGGTATCCGCGCAGACCGCATGCGTGGAGGGGTTCCAAATGACCAGATAGGGGACACCCGAACGGTGCAGGCTGGTCGTTGTCTGATAAACGATGTTGTTGCGAATGCGCAAATAGATTGCCGCGTTGCCGCCACCGTAAACGATCCCGGCGTTCGCGCTCCCGTACGGCGGGCTGGTGAATGTGCCGCAAGCATATAACGTGTTGTTGTAGACATCGACCATCCCGGAACCTTTCGGTCCACGCTCAGTGGAAGCCGGTACGTAGATACAGGACCAGCCGCCGCTCTTCTCCGGATTGTTGGGACCTTCGCCGGCATTGTAAATCACGTTGCTGTATATCGAGACAGGCCCTTTGGAGGGATCCACCGTGTCGACGATGATGCCGTCGCATTGGGTGTCGTGAATGGTGTTGTCGTGAATCCTGATGTCGTATTGGTTCTGGCCGGAGGCCGGTTCGCCGCTCTGCGGCGTGGAATGGATTTGGATGCCCCGGCAACCATGCACGTTGGCGATCGTATTCCATCCGATGTCCAGGTGATTGCTGTCGGTGCCGAAGTAAACGCCGTGATAAAGCGCCGAGGCGTTGGCGGCGCCGGTATCGTGTACGGTGTTCCCGTAAAACGCCAGTGACGAGGATTCGACTGTGTCCATGCAGGCCCCGGCGCCATCGCCGCTGGGGCACGAGAAATCATTCCCGACGATCCGCCAACCCGTGCTGCCCCAGAGAGCCATGGCCGCGCCTTGTCCCCGCAGAGTAAAGCCCGCAAATACCCAGTAATTCGGATACGTGCCGCCCCTGGGCGCCGTTCGTACGCCGGTGGGAGGTCCTGTGGTGCTGCCGATGGTGGCGAAGGCCTGCGGATACACGACGAATGCCATGGGCGCCGCAGCAGTCCCGCCGCTGCTCAACAACAGAGAGGTTTGCCATCCCGAGCCATCGTCGGAGGTCTGCGCCAAACCGTTCATCGCGTAAGTAATGTCGCCGGGTTGCATGGTGTCGCGCGCATGCATCAGAGTCAGCCACGGCGAGTTGTACTTTCCGCTGTTCCTGTCGCTGCCGCTCGTCGAGACAAAGTAAATATGTCCCGATCTGACGGTGAAGGGTGCGGGATTGGAAGCGCCCGCCGGGGTTGTAACGACGATGTTGCCTGTGACTGCCGCGGCGCCAAGTTGAAAAGCAATCTTATTATCGGTCCACAGCGGATACGCGCCGGCCGGCCCGCCGCCGATAGTCACTGTGGAATTGCTGCGCGTGGCGCCAAAGTCTTTGCCGTAGATTGTGACGAAAGCGCCCCCGTTGTTCTGTCCGCCGGACTTTGGGCCGTTGGTGAGGTCCGTGAAGAACACTACCGGGGATGCGCCCCAGGACGCTGCTGCGCTCAATAGCAGCGCGGCGCATACGGCCGTATTGCGTTTGGCTGTTCGTTGCATTTCACACTCCAGCTCACCGGGTCGCGGTAATGCAGACCCGAACCACCGGGTCCATTATCGCCCGGAAGAGCATGTACACGTTGGGTAGGCTCAAGGGATTGTAACGTACCGCACGCAGGTAACTACCGATGGACTTCATCACCGCGCCTCCTCTAAAGAGCGAATCGCCTAGTTCCCTATATATGTTGCCCAAAGCCTGAAGCTGGTCCAGTCGCGTCGCCGCGCCGGATTTGTAGTGTTTGGCGACGAAGTACAATTGCCCTTTGAGCAAACGGTCCAGGTTCGAAGTCATGGACGACGGAGAAAGCCGGTAGTGCGCCAGTACTTCGTCAATGTACGCAACCTTGTCACGCAAAGCTATACGGAACCAAAGATCACGGTCTTCAGTGGCCTGCATGGTTTCGTCGAACCAGCCGGCCGTTTGGAGACAAGTCTTCCGGAATAGAACCGTAGGACAGACGATATGCACGCGACGGGTATAGATATCGCGCGCAATGTTTCCGGACATGTATTTGGGTTTGACCTTGAGCTGGCCCGTAATGTCCCCGAGCGCATTAATGCGGACGACTCTCGCATGCACCAGCCCGACTCCTGGACCGGCATCCATCATTGCGGCGCCGCGCTCCAGGCGTTGGGGCAACCAAACGTCGTCGGCATCCAGCAGGGCGATGAATTCGCCGCTTGCTGCGCGCATGCCGGTATTGCGGGCCGCCGGCAGGCCTTTGTTGGGCTGATAGATGTATTGCAGCTTGTCCCGAAGCTTGGGCCGGTACGAATCGACCACCGCGCGGGTATCGTCGGTACTGCCATCGTCCACAATTACGATTTCCCAGTTTGGGTATGTCTGAGCCAGCACGCTGTCGACCGCATAGGGCAAATAGACGGCCGCGTTATAAGCCGGCACAATGACACTGACGCGCGGCGTCACTTGCAGACCTCCTCTTCCTCCGCGGCGATTTCGCTGGGTATCGGGCCTTCGCTGATTGCAAAGTCACTGGACTGGGCACGCCGGCTGCGCAACAGATACGATGGCAGCGCGCGCACACGCGAGTCCAGCAGGAAGAGCGCACCCACATACACCGGGAGACCCACTACGCACCGCGACACAGCGTCGAGTAAGTGCGACTGGAGCGCAATCTGGGAGGCAACCGCCCAGCCTGCCAGCCCGGCGGCCCCGTATTTTGCCAGCGCCAGGCCGCGCACGCCAATGGGCAGAATGCGCGACGATGCCAGCCACAAAAGGAGAATCGTCACGATGTGCGTCAGCAGCAGCGCCACCGCCGCGCCTTGCAGTCCCATCCGGGGCAGCAGCAAACAATTCAACACAATGTTCAGGGCCGTTGAGCAGGCCAGCGCCAACGCCATGGTACCCGTCTTCTTTTGAATGAGGAGGCCGGCGCACAGAAAGACATGCGTGGTGTAGATCAGCAGGCCGCCCACGAGATACGGAATCAGCCGGTCCGCGCCAAGGTATTTCGGCGAGGCGAGCAACACCAACGCGTCGTGCGAACCCAAAGTCACCAGCATGTAAATGCCGGCGGCCGCCATCAGATAGAAGTCCAGCGAGACATGCAGGAACTCGGTAGTCCGGGCGCGACCTTCCGCCGTCCAAAGCCGCAGGTAGATAGGCAAAATGGCCAGCCCGAGAGGCACGGTCATCAGATCGTTCACATACTGGGACAAGCCATATGCGACGGAGTAATAGCCCAGGGCTTCAGCGCCCAGGTAGTGCCGCACCAGAGCGCGGTCGGCCGTCAGCAGGATGACCCCCGCCAGTTCATAAAAGACCAGCGGCAAGCCGAAGCCGACCGCCGAGCGGAATAGCGCGTGGTCGAAACCGATAGCACTCAGCAGACGCCGCCGGAACAGCCACAATACCAATACCAGGACGAACACCAGTTCCGCAGCCATCGTGCCGGCTAGATATGTCCGTACGGATCGCCCCAGCCAGGGCAAGAATGCGCAGACCGTGCCGACAGTGGCCGCCTTCATCAGAACCGACGCCGCATTGTATGCCGCGGTACGCTCCTCGATGCGCAAGAAAGACAGCAGGATCGACTCGATCGCACGCAGCAGGATCAACGCCGACGCAAACGAGAGCAGGGTCGCCAGCGGGCCGTCCATGAAGTGCTTCAGCAATAGCTTCACCACCACCAGGAAGACCAGGGTGATGGCAACTGCCATGGCGGCCACGCCGAAAAGCATGGTCGAGTAATAGCCTCGCGCGGACTGACGGTCGGATGAGAACTCCTTCTCGTTATAGAACCGCAGCACGGAGTTTTGCATACCCGCCTTGGACAGAGCGGTGGGCACCAGCAGGATCTTCTGGATAAAATCGATCATGCCGTAGTCCGCGACTGAGAAGATCCTGGTGAAGATCGGAAATGAGATAAAGCCAATGGCCAGTCCGCCGAAAAGACCGGTCAGATAATGGGAGGAGTGCTGGATCAGCTTCTTCATTTCTCCGGCGACTGAGTGCGACAACGGCATGTTCGTCTCTACGCCAGAACCGCGTCGTCTGGCAGAGGCATTTCGAGATCGGCGGGCACAGGGTCTTTCGGCGCGCCTGTCTCTTCTGCCTTCAGGGCTTGCGCGACCATGCCGGCAATGACCCACAGGTAACCGCAGACCTGCAGGAAGTTCCAGCGGTCTCCGAACAAATTGGCCACAAAAGCGGTCACTAACCATGCCGCCAAGCCCAACCCCAGGGATGCATAGAAGGGATCCTTGGCGCGGCGGGAGAACGCCAGTCCCACCCGGAAGGTCTTGCCCAACAGCCAGAGGAATAGCGCCAGTCCGAAGATTCCGGTTTCCACTAGTAGCTTCAAAAAGAAGTTGTGCGTGTCCTCGTAGTTCCCCACGCGGTGCATGTAAGCGTAAGTGTTGAATCCCGACCCGAGTATGACATTGGCATCGAATACCTGCATGGCGTCTTGCCAAAGCGTGATACGGGTTTCCGACGAGTGGTCCAGTCCGCCGGTTTCATAGGTCATGGCGACCCGTTCCCGCACGGCGTTGGGCACCAGCGCGGTCCACGTGAAGAGGAACGCGATCAGGGCCGCCAGCATCCAACGTTTCTTGGCCACACCTAGAAACAGCCAGCCCGCCAGGATTGCCACATAGCCGCCGCGCGACATGCTATACATCAGGCAAACTGCCGAAAGCCCGCCGAGCGCCCAATATGCCAACCTGATCAGCAGTGTTTTCTCGAAGGCTGCCAGTGCGATCAAAAAGACGACGAATTGGGCTTCGAACGCGGCCATGCCGTTGATGCCCGCATAACCCATACTGCCGGCGTCGCGTAGATCGTATGAGAAGGCGGAAAAATCGCGGCCCGACACGGTGCTCATGAAGTTACGGTCGAGCGCCAATACTGCGAGGCACATCATCACGATGATGCCTTTCATCTGGAGGCGGGTAGGTTCTACGGCCGCCACCAGTAATAGCAGCGCCGGCATCATCATGTAATCCGCCCATACCGAGAATCTCTCGGTCCCCGGTAATGGAAGCGGCGCGCCGAGGTAGAACGAGCCGAGTAACAGGGACAGAAACGTGAACGCCGCATAAATGCCGATGAGAACCGTCCACGGGGTCTTCGGGAAAACCGGCCTCTTCCGCCGTATCACGCCTATGGCGACGGCGAGCAGAACAATGGTGACCACGCTGGCGCCCAGAGGAAAGACGTTGAGGCGATAGCGCATCGTCTGCAACGGAATCAGCGGCGCGAGATAGAAGATCCCTACAACCGGCCTCCAGAAGATGCTACCGAAAACCGTCAGGATAGCTCCGATGTATAGGAGCGAGCCCAGCGATCCTTCGGCGCCGAAGTGGAGTGACATAGCTTAATAGTGGGTTACCCGAGAAGTTCAGTCGCGGGGCCGGTATGAGAACGAAGACCGCAGGCGCTGCGTGGCTTGCGTTCACCACCGATACCCAACAAACACATCGCGCGGGCTAACCCGTAGGCTCCGAATAGCACGGTCAGCGGAAGCAGATGGCGCCACTTCTTGCGCTCCAGGCAGGCGCGCAGCGCCAGCGCGAAGGGGCCCATCAGCGGCATCGCGAGACCAGCCAGTGTTACCGCCGCACGTCCGGAAAGCGCTCCCGCACATGCACCGCCTAAAGCCGTGGCTACGGCGATCAGCATGTACACGGCGAATAGCATCGCCCTGCGCGACTCCGAGCGGAAAACGTCGCGCAGAAAGACCTTGCCGACATTGATGCCGTGCCACAGTTGCTTTCGATAGAAGCCCTCCAGCGTCTGCGGTGTGCCTAAATGCACCACACTCAGCGAAGGCACGGCCAGTATAGGCACAGAGGACGCGGCTGCCCGCCCGCAAAACTCGGTGTCTTCGCTGGTGACAATCGTCTCATCGAAACCACCCAAATTCAGGAACAGTTCGCGGCCGATCGCCAGGTCGCCGCCGGGGACGTACGACACGGGACCTTCTTTGGCCCGCCACAAATCCCCATACCATGACTGAGCTACCCACGAAGAGCCGGCCGGGATGCGATATTGCGCGCCGATCACTCGGCCATCGTCCGCATGCAGGAGATCGGCTATTTGTTGCAGCCAGTGCGCGGGCGCCACGCAATCCGCGTCCAGGAACGCCAGATACTCGCCCCGCGCGATTGCCGCGCCATAGTTCCGGAGCGCCGAAATCCGCACGCCGCTTCTTTCCAAAACCGTCACGGACAGCGCGCCGCCGAAACTGTGCGCGATCTCCCTGGTATGATCGGCAGATCCGTTGTCTACCACGATAACTTCGAAGCAGGCCGCTGGAAGCCTCTGCTTTTTCAACGAAGCCAGAGATCGCCCGATGACGCTCTCCTCATTCAACGCGGGGACGATGACAGATATCAGCGGCGGCATCTATCTTACCTATGCCTTCTGCGCCAGCGCCGCCATGACCTGGGATCCCAGCACGTCCGTCTGCCGCGGGCTGCCGTGCTGCTTCAAATACTTGACGTTGCTGTACAATGCCGCGCCGTAATCGGATATCTGTCCGCTTTCAAATGCGGCCTTGATTTCGTAGATCCCATCGTCCAAACTTCTGGTGCATCTAAAACCGAGATGGCCTTTGATTTTCTCAAAAGACACCCGATAACTGCGGCGGTCCGCGTTTTCGACATGCTCGACGCGAGTGTACGGGAAGAATTTGACGAGCTTGTTTGCCACGTCCGTCAATGTGAAATTGAGGCGGCTGTCGCCCACGTTGTAGATCTGGCCTCCGACAAGAGCGACAGGCGCTTCCAGCACGCACATGATCGCCGCAGCCGCATCGGCTACATGCAGGAACGGTCTCCACTGCTCGCCGTTGTAGATGGTGATGACCTTCTCTTTTAGGGCCTTGGCAGTGAGCAGATTGACCACCAGGTCGAATCGCGGCCGGGGCGACAGCCCGAAAATGGTGGCGAACCGCAGGATCGTGGGATGGAAACCGCCCGTGGTGGCCGACAGCAGGGCCTCCTCGGAATCGACCTTGGTATCGGCGTAAAGCGAGATCGGCTGGACCTGGGAGTTCTCGTTCATGACTTGCTCGGATGCGCCATACACGCTGCAACTGGAGGCGAAAATGAAACGCTGGACTTGTTCGCCTTTGGCGATCTCGATCATCATACGAGTGGCTGCGTAGTTGACTTCCTGCGCGGTCTTGTGGTCCTGGTCGCAAGCCGGATCGCCCACGATGGCGGCCAAATGGATCACCGCGCCCGCGCCGCGCATAGCGCTGACCACGTCCTGGATATTGCGGCAATCGCCGCGCATGAACTCGAGACGCGGATGATCGAGCACTTCTTCAATGGCCGATGCGCCGTAGACTAAGCTGTCCAACACGCGCACGCGGAAGCCGCGCTTCAGAAGCGCCCGCACGACGATCGATCCAATGTAGCCCGCGCCGCCTACGACCAATACCAACTCGCCGCGTGCAATGGTTGCAGGACGCTCCGCTTTTTCATGCTCAAACAGGGTGTGCTTCAGCCAGCGGATACCCGGGGTTCCGAGAATTACCAGCGCCGCAAAAATGAGTGCTGCCATGCGCGGCAGAGTCTGCGGGCTAGGCAGCAGAAAACTGACGGACAACATGCCCAGCGCGGCTATGGCGGCGCTGGATGCCGCCCGGCGCAGCGCCAGCGCTTTGCGGTAAGTACGGGAGGTTGTGTACAAGCCGCTGAGGACGTAAAAGCCCGGGAATAGAATCGACAAGGGTAGAAATAAGCTCAGGTAATAATGACGCAGCTCGTCTAATCCGATGCGAACGGATTGTTCGGAACCGGTATGGAACTGCAGAGCCACCACCATCAACGCAGCCAGCATGGCTGTCTGAACGATGAGGAAGTCGGCGATCATGCGAACTGTAATTCGCAAAAAACCCGAGGCGATGCCTGCCGGTTTCATTTTAGTAGTCCACCATTTCTTTATCAACGTCTTAACCAGAACAACGTCAGTCGCCCGCCACGGCCATCACCGCCCAATTCTTCTTGCGCGATTTTCTGGCAATTTCCAGGATGGCTCCGGTGACGTACTCAACCTGGGCCTCCGTCATTGCTGGGAACAGGGGCAGAGAAATCAAGCGGGGATAGAGTTCCAGCGCGTTGGGGCAGCGGTTCTGCGGCAAGTTGGCGCGCGAAGCAAAGAACGGATGCAGCGGGATGGGAATGAAATGTACGCTGGTTCCCACGCCGCGCGCCTTGAGCTGTTCGATAAACTCATCGCGCCCGATCGTCAGGCGTTCCAGGTTCAGGCGCAACGTGTAAAGGTGCCATGCGTGCCGGCAATCCGCTTTGCCGACCGGCAGTTCCACTTCGTCGACGTCCGCCAACAGGCTGTTATATAACTCCGCGAACCGCGTGCGGGTCTCGATGAACCCTTCCAGCTTTCTCAGTTGGTGAATCCCTATGGACGCTTGAATGTCGCTCATGTTGTACTTGTAACCGGACTCCAGCACCTCGTAGCCCCAGTGACCGCGGTCGGAATAGCGGTTCCAGGCGTTCTTGCTGATGCCATGCAGAGACAGTATCTTCATCCTGGAGGCCAGTTCTTCGTCGTGCGTCAGCACCATGCCGCCCTCGCCCGTGGTGAGATTCTTCACCGCGTAGAAGCTGAAGACCGAGGCAGTGCTGTGTTCGCCGGTCAGCGGATGGGCCGCGCCCGCATGCGCGCCTTTGTAGAATGCGCCGGCGGCGTGCGCGCAATCCTCTATCACCTCGAGCCCGTACCGGCGGGCCAGGAACCAGATGGCTTCCATATCGCACGGCAAGCCTGCGAGGTGCACGGGGACGATGGCCCGCGTTTTGCCCGTGATCCGCGCCGCAATGGAAGCGGGGTCGATGTTTCCATCCGCACCTACATCCGCCAGCACCGGCGTCGCGCCGGTGTGGATAATCGTGTTGACCGTCGCACAGAACGTCAGAGGCGTGGTAATCACCTCCATGCCCAGGCCGATATTCAGCGCCGCTAGCACCAGGTGCAAACCCGAGGTACACGAGTTCACAGCCAATGCGTGCGGTACATCGGTATAGGCGGAGAATTCCCGCTCGAATTGGGCGGTCCGCGGGCCGGTGGTGAGCCAGCCGGATTTTAGCGTGAGAACCACCTCGTTGATTTCTTCGTCCCCAATGCTGGGGCGGTGGTAGGGTACTTGAATACTCGATTGCATAAGAAAGCCTTCCACTGAACTTGGGTAGAGGAGTTGTCCCGTTAGTGCCTGGCTAATGCACGGAACACCAGGCCCGCCGTCGCCAAGACGATTTTGGCGTCGCTGAAGACGGTGCGCCCGCGCAGGTAATCGAGATCCAGGCGAAGCTTGCGTTCCATTAAGTGAGTCAAGTAATACTCGTAAGCTTGCACGCCCTCCGGGATGGTCTCGGACTCGTCGTCGCTTTCCAGTTGCACTTTTCCGGTAACGCCGGGCTTGACCACGAGCACTACACGTTGACTCGGCGTGTAAAGCGCCACGATTTCGGGCGACTCCGGCCGGGGCCCGACCAGGGTCATGTCACCCAGCAGCAGATTGAAGAACTGGGGTAATTCGTCGAGCTTCGTCTTGCGCAGCACACGGCCCAGCGGTGTGACCCGCGGGTCGTTCTTGCCCGTAATCGGACCCACTTTCGCGGCGCCGTTGATCATGGTCCGGAACTTCCACATTCTGAAGTTACGTCCTTCTTTGCCTGTGCGCCAGCCGCCATAGAAGGGGTTGCCGGGCGATGAGATAAAGACCGCCAACATTACGGCCATCAGCAGCGGAGCCAAGACGACGAGCGTTAACAAGGCGACGATGACGTCGACTAACCTGCGCATATGTGCCTACGTAGTTACCGGGAGATTCGCGTGAAGAAAGAGTTATTAGTCACGGGCTGGAGAGCTCCTGGAAAAAACCAGCGAAAGCCCGCCAGGAAACCCAGGCCCCAGGAGAAATGATATACGGTGAACACCGCCGGCAGATAGGGGAGAGTAGCCCAGCCGGACTTTCGCGCGGCGGCCACGGACGCTGCTAGATTGGCCGCGGCATATGCCAGAATCAGTGTCAGCCATAAGCGACCGGCTATGGCGAATTCCCGCGTGCCGGTGGCTGCTGTCACGATGCACGCCGCACACAACGCCAGATGCGCCAGCACGAAAGTTACCGGCGCCAGGTGCCGCCACGACCCAGGTATTCTGTGTTTGCGAACCACAGCCGCCTTCCAGAACCCGTATTGGAAGTATTGTAGGAACAGAGCCGTGAGCGTGGCCCGCGGCGAATACCAGGACACGATATCCGGACTTTGCCAGATTCTCCCGCCGGATCGAGTCAGCCGCAAGTTCAACTCATCGTCCTGATTGCGCACCAGAGCCTCATCGAAAAGCCCAAGCCGTTCCAGAGTCTCTTTGCGCCAGCAGCCATAGGGCACGGTATCGATCCAGCCTTCGTAATTGTCGTCGTGGAACCTGGCGCCTGTCGAAAATGGCGAATGATATGCCGCGGCGAACGCGCGGGCGCGGGTTCCGTGTGTCCGCGTGCGCGCCGGGCCGCCCACATTATCCGCGCCGGTGCGCGCCAGTTCAGCCACGCACCGCCGGCAATAGTCTGGTGCGTAAGAGGTGTGCGCATCCATACGAATGACGATGGCGCCGCGCGCCGCGCGAATCGCGGCGTTCAGGCCCGGCGATACCACCCGCCGCGGATTATCTATGGTGCGTAGTTGCGCATGGCGTGCACAGTACTCCCGCAGAGTCTCGCGCGTACCATCCTCGCTCATGCCATCGGCGATGATGGCCTCCCAGGTGATGCCGGACATAGCCTGTTCGAGCAGCGAGTCCAGAAATCGGCGGATGTGCCCCTTCTCATTGCGGCAGGCCACAATGATGGTAACCTCCACTGCATTAGCGGAGTTCATGATCGGCTCCGCTGCCATGCATCTGTAACTTCCGCCGGGCGGCAATGGTCGTCGAGTGCCTCTTGATACAGACCGATGTAACTCCGGGCCACCACCTCGGCGGCAAAGTTCCGCGCAACGTGCGCGCGCCCGTGATTGCCCAGCGTGCGCCCCAGCTCCGGATCGCGAAGCAGCCGCAGTATGGCCATCGATAACGCGTTCGCATCTCCGGGTTCGCAGAGCAACCCGGTGACTCCTGGGACGATGACCTTCGGGACTGCGCCCACCGTGGTCGCCACTACCGGTCTCGCCGCCGCCAGCGCCTCCAGCAGACACATGGGCATGGCTTCCTGGAAGGACGGAAGCACCACGACATCGAGCGAAGCATACAGCGCGGCCATGTCCTCACGTCTCCCGGCAAATACTACTTTGGAGGCGATGCCCAACCGTACGGCCAAGGCTTCCCATTCCGCGCGCGCGGGCCCTTCGCCGGCAAAGACGAATTTCGCGTTCGGAAACAGTGCCAGCACGGCCTGCGCGGCGGAAAGCAGGACGGCGCCGCCTTTGTCGGGCACCAGTCTTCCCACGCATCCAACCAGCCGTTCGCCGCTGATGGCGCCCGGTTCCTCGCGCAGTGACTGTGCAGGCTCGCGTAAGGGCTCCATGTCGACGCCGTTCGGAATGGTCTTCAACTTATGCGCCGGAAGCTTCCATCGTCTCAGGATTTCAGCCACGGCGCCGGATGCTGTAGCGACTCTGTCGAAATGCCGCAACACCAACCGGTCGATCGCTGCATAGGCGCGCATGCTCGGCAGCCGGCTGGGCCAGTTGTGGCAAGTGGCCACCAGCGCCACGCGATTCGGCCAGGCCGCTGCATAGCCATAAACATCGGCCTTGTAGCCGTGTGTGTGCAGCACATCCACGCCGTGCGCTTCCACCAACTTGCGGATATGGCCTACGGTCTCCCGGTCCCAACGTCCGGCGCATGGCACAGTTTCCACCTGAAGGCCAAGCCGCGCCGCGCGTCTCTCCAGCTCGCCGTGGCCCGCGCGCGCATCGCGGAAGGCGCCCACGATACTGCCGCATCCCAGCGCCGGCAAGGTTCGCGCTAACGCCAACAGCATGCTCTCGGCGCCGTAATAACCCTCGCTGCTGATTAACTGGAGAATGGTCACGAAATATTCGGGATAACCGGGATTGAGAATCCAGCTTGATTATGCTTCGCGGAGTACAGGCTCGCGGCGCGCGTTCGCAGGGACACGCCGGTCGTCCCGCATCGCCCGCCAAGCTTTCCAGAACACACTGTACTGAAACATTGCGCGCGAAAACCTGCCCGTCAGGCCCACCACGCTGGCTTCACAAACATTGATTCTCGGGATAGCCATCCGGTCGGTACCGCCCGTCCACGCGCCTATCTGCGTAGTGAATGCGGCGCGGAAATCCTCTTCGGCCAGGATCCGGCGCGTTACCGCCGAAGTGTTCCCATTTGGATAAGCGAATAAGTCGCAACGCTGGTACAGCGCTCCCTCTAGGGCAGCCCTGGATTTGCGGATCTCCTGGCGGGCGGCCGGCGCGGGCACAGTAGTCAGAATCTGGTGTGTATGTGTGTGACAGCCGAATCTTACACCGGCTCCGTCCATCTCCCGAATGTCGTCCCACGAAATGGTCCGGTCGGCATGGTGTTCGCCGACGCCGCTCGCTGGTGCGTGGAGCGCGTAAAGCCGGGCGATGAACTGCTGGCGGCGCGTCGTGGTGTAAGATTTCAAAGACTCGATGAGTGACTCGATCTCCGCGCCGGTAACCGGTGGCGAGGCCTTCGCTAACAACGCCGCCACCAACTCGGGCCAGAACGGCAGAGTGCGCCCGATAAGCCCGGGGCAAACGAATACCGTCGCCGGCATCCCCCGTGCGCACATCACCGGCAGCGCGTTCGTGTGGGTGTCCTTCCAGCCGTCGTCGAAAGTGAACATCACGCGCATCCTGCCTGCCGGACCTTCCACGGCCCCGGCGAAATCCACCGCGTCATATTTTGCGGCCACGTATGCGGCAAGCATTTCGAAGGTCCGGCGGCGGATTACGATCCCAGGCAAGCTGCAAGTGCGCTGGAATTCCGCGTCGTTAAGGACCCGGTGGAAGGTCAATACCGTGACCGCGCCGCGCCTGCGTAAGTGGCGCTCCGCCCACCACAAACACCCGCTGGCATGCAACAGGTAGGCCCACACTTGCAGAAGAGTTGGCCTGGCGTTCCGAGCGATTTTGGTCATTTCGGGGACCTGGGAACTTCTTTACCCGTCGAACCATTCTGATAGTAGTGGTAGCTTGGCGATCCGCGCTTCCAGAGGAACCAATCCTCCACATCGTTGATCAGAACTCCAATCAGTTTGCCCTTTACCTTGGCGAGCGCGCGGGTCAGCAGAGGCCGGCTGGTGTGGTCCGGACGCACCACCAGAACCACTCCATCGCAGCTTGCGGCGATCAGATCGTAGTCCGCCACGGCTTCCACCGGCGGCGAGTCCACAATCGTGCGCCGGAATTCCTCGCGCAGCCGGGCCAGCAGCGCACGCCAGTTGGAAGAATCGAGCAGTTCGGTAGGATTGGCCTCCGCCTGGCCGGCCGGCAGGACATAGAAGTTAGGCGATTGCTCGACGCGCAGCATGGCTTCATCCAGAGTGCACGCGCCCGAAAGTACCTCCGCCAGACCCGGCGTCTTGGGTATGCCTAGGCGTTCATGGACCTTGGAAAGCCGGAGGTCCGCGTCAATTAGGATGACTTTATCCTCGTTCTTGTGCGCCAGCGCCGCCGCGAAGTTCACCGAAGTGACCGTCTTGCCGTCGCCCATTCCAGGACTGGAGATCACCGTGACAGTCGATCCGGTAACCTGATGGAAGATTCTGGTGCGGATGATTCGGTATTGCTCGGCGGCGCGGCGATCTTCACGCTGTGGCGACAGCAGCGGGCGCGAGTCTGAAAATAGAAGCGAAACTGACCTGACTCCCGGCTGCGTCCACATATCGGAGAGGCCTGCTAGACGCGCCCGCTCAGGCGCCTCCTGCCAAACCTCCTCCGTCGGCTCCGATCTATCGTAGTGGTCTTCCCGTGGCGGCAACCGCACCACGGGCGGTTTATCGAAGATGGGTTCCACCACGGAACCCGCGGCGCCGCGCCGGCCGTTGAATGGCCGCGCCTCCGCTACGCGGGCGGCAGGCGCCTCGCGCACAGGTTCGTCGAGGCACTGCAACACCAACTCCGGAATATCTCCGTTGGCGGTCTTCAGCGCATTCAGAATCTTGCCCATGGGTCAGCTCCCGCTACCGGCCGGACGCACTCAGTTTGTTTCTCGGCGAAAGTGTCTCGAAATCCGCGCTGGCTTCCTCGTCCGGGATGCTATCCGCCGCGCCATCCAGGAGATCGAGATCCACGCAACTCTGCCTTACGTGACTGGCCTCCACGGCCCGGCTCTGCTCTCCGAACGACACCAGCAGAGCGTTATCGCAAACCACGTTGATCAGGCGCGGAATGCCTTGCGACACGCGGGCCGTCAACTCCACGGCCTGCTGCGAGAACGGCGCCCGCTGGCGGCCGCCGGCGCGCGCCCACCTGCAAGCGATATACCTTCCTACCTCGGCGGCCGCCAATGGGTGCAGCGCCACGCGAAGCGACACTCGCTGCTTCAGTTGCACGCAATCGTCTCGGTTCATAGTCGCGGTTAGCTCGTTCTGGCCCGCCAGAATGATCTGCAACAGCTTCTCGGACCTCCGTTCCAGGTTGCCCAGCAGCCGTATTTCTTCCAGCGCCTCCGTGCTCAGTTTGTGGGCTTCGTCCACGATCAGGGCCGCGATCTTGCCTTCCATCTGTGTTTGCAGCAAATGTTTCTCCAATCGCGCCAGCCGTTGAGGTTTGCTGGCTGGAATCTCCCGGATGCCGAAGCCCAACAGCACCGTCTCCATAAACTCCGCAGAAGTGAAGGTGGGGTTGACGATGGAGGCAAACTGCACCCGGCTGGGAGGCAGCCCCAGAACCGCGCGCGCCAGCAGGGTCGTTTTGCCCGTGCCCGCGTGCCCTAACAGCAAGATCAGTCCTTTTCGTTCCAGCAAGCCATAACAGAGCGCCGCCAATACTTCGCGGTGCGAATCCGTGAAATACAGCATCGACGGATCGGATGTCAGACTGAACGGCTTCTTCTTTAGACCAAACGACTCGAGATACATAGTGACTCAGGCCTGCGGATTCTCGACCGCCATCTTTGGCAGCCTGCCAACTACCACCGTGCCGGCGGGCAATTCCCATTCACCCAGAAAGACATCGCGTCTGGCTTCCAACAGAAACGCGATACCGGCGGCCAGCACCAGCGATAGCAGCACTCCGCCAGTCATGAACACCGGCCGATTCGGCGATGCCGGCTTCTCGGGCACCCGCGCCACATCCAGCATCACGAAGCGTTCCGCTTTCTGCCAGCGTTCCATGTTCGCCGCCATTTCCGCAGCCAGCTTCTTGTCGAGCAGCGATTTGTAGTTCGCTTTACTGGCCTCGTAATCGCGGGTAAGACTGGCCAGTTGCTGCTCCCGCATAGGGAGTTTGTCCATGCGGCTCTGGACCGACCCGACATCGCGCAGCACTCTTTCCCGCCGCTTCTCCAGGTCTCCGATTTCGCGGTCCGTCAGGGCGATCTGCGACTTAAGGCTGCCGACCTTTTCTTTCTCAGTCACCAGGGTCGGGTCGCCGCTCACGACGGATATCCCCGCTGGCGCTTTCTCATTAGATGCCGGCGTATTGGCCGCACTGGCCGTGTTCTCTTCGCGCACAGCCTTCTCCAGCGCCGCCTGCTCCTGCAACAGCACCTGGATTTCCGGGTGGCTATCGCGATAACGCAGCCGGAGTTCGCTGAGTTTCGCCCGGACACGCTGCAGGTCCGCGCGCGGACCCTGCATGGCAGGCTGCCCCAGTTCCATCGCCGTACCGGGAAACGCATCTTGCGCCGCCCGCCGCCGGAGCAAATCTTCCAGCCGGCTGACACTGTCCTCGGCCATCGCCAGCGAACTGGCCAGGATCAGCTTGTTTTGTTGCGCCCTCCCGATGGCGTCCTGAATGCCCAACAGCTCCGCTTTGTTCTGCCCGTTCGACGCCAACATGCCTATCTCTTGCTCGGGCAGTTCACCGTTGTAAGTCACTTTGAACTCGCGCAGCTTGGCTTCCTGTTCCTGCAGGTTCGTCTTTGCGGCTTCCAACTGGCTCTCCAGGAACTGTGAGGTGCCGTTGGCTTCCTGCTCGCGCTCCCGCAGATTCTCGGTGATGAAAAAGTTGCCCACCCGGTTCGCCACCTGGGCGGCGACTTTCGGTGAGAACGCGCGATACGACACCCGGAAGGCGCCCGGCCGGTTGGCGCTCCAGCCGCGCTCCAGTCCGATGGTGATATCGTGGCGCATGGCCTCCAACACCTCTTCCCTGGTCCGCTTCTTCCGCAACGTGGGATAGAGGTTCAATTCCTGAATCAGACTCCACAGACGCTCGCGGCTGAGCACCTGCTGCTTGAGTTGATCGAGCCGCTCCTCTAATCCGGTCTGCACCGTCTGCGCCACGAAGTTTTCGGGAATCTTCTGCGATTCCACAAGAATCAGGGTGTCGGAGGTATACACCCGCGGCAGGCTGAAGAGGACCATCATGCTTGCCGCGATGCCCGCCGCCCACAACACCGCAATGAGCGCCTTCCACTTCCACAACGCCCGTATCGCCGAGCGCACCGGCATCTGGAAACCGCCAATTTGCATTTGCAGAACGCTCACGAAAGTTCACCCTCGCCATCGCGCATTTTGCGCCCGCCGGTTGTCATGCGGCCGTACGCTCCCTGCCCCCGGAGCAACGCGGCTGGCTGGGCTCCGCCCAATCGCTCTCAATTTCGACCGTCATCGAGCGTCGCAGCATCTCTACCGACACCACCAGCCGGCTGCTGTTTTTGGAGGCGATCACAATGCCTTCCACCCCAGCCAACGGCCCGCGATTGAGATAAACGAATTGACCCGCCTTCAGGAACGGCCAGGGCGCCAATGGCAAACCCGATTGGACAATTCTTTGAATCGCCGCGATTTCGGCGTCCGCGACTGGAGCTGCACACTTGCCGATACCCACGATCGACGCCACACCCGGCGTGTTCAACAAAGGTACCCGCCGCTCGAATTCCATGCGGCAGAACAGATAGCCGGGAAACAGAGCGCGCTCGACCATTTTCGTGCGATCCGACCAGCGGCGCTTTGCGAGGTATGTCGGCAGGAAAACCTCGTAGTCCTTTTGCATCAGGCTCTGAGTCACGATCCGCTCGAAGTTGCTTCTCACCGCCACTGCGTACCAAGCGGCATTAGGGGTCATGGGTTAGATCTCCTTTTCCAGCGCCGCGCCCAGCTTCTTGTTGCTCACGACTTCGGTAAGCCCTTGTATGGTTCCGGACAGCCCCGAAATCAGCCCGCTCAATGCAGTCACTCGCTCGGTCAAGCCGGACAGCGTATACCCGCGTTCTTCCCCCACCAATATCTCCAAACCGGCGCGGGCTAAATCGGAGATGCTGCGCACTCCCCGCGACCGGCAGAAGGCCATATACCTCTCAAACTCCGCTTCACTAACCCGAAAGTAGACGACTTTGGTCCTGCTTCGAATTAAAGTCATGGCCGCCCCGCCGAGATACACGATGGAATTAGACGAATGTTTCTTATGTTCAACGTAGGCTTTACTCTAATGATTATCATGAGACTCGGGCAGCCTTCGGCCCCTTATGTCACATGAACGTTGTTTTTGCGTTCGCCGCAAAGACGCGGGATGGTTGCCTGAAACAGTATCATCGCCGAGTTTATTACACTTGTCAATGCGCCGCCGCGGGTTGCCAAGTACCCCGCCGCCTATCACTTGCCGTCCTGGTACGGGGTGCGTCTGGTGACTTGACAGTTGGGTCTGGGCAGCCAAATGATGGCCCGCTCAAGGTTTTGCCGGATTGATTTCCGCTGGTTGGTACTTACACTGCCATTTCTTTTGAATTTAGAAGCGGTAGAAGTACTAATGAGAGCCGTAGGGCTCAAACGTGAACCCTTTTAAGTACTGAGAGTTTTGGCGGAGTTTGCCCGGGGTACTCGCTGAATCTAACAGCACCCCATCTTCACATCCCCATCCGGCGTCAAGGGCGGTCCGAAGGCTTCCGCCGGAGCAGGCGCTCCATTCAGGACGGCTATCCAACGGCGGACCGCGCCGTAAAGCACCAGAAATACCCCGGCGATAAAGATCGCCGTCAGGATGGAATCCAGGTATCCGGTGAGTTCCTGGCCTGGTTTGGCAGTCAACGGCCAGAAGATGTTCTTCACGGACAGGATGCCGGCGGTCACGGTGGTGACGCCGACGAATACCATCGGGATGCCCGTCAGCGGAGCGTATTTCGCTTTCCCCATATTGATGAGGAACGTGGTGGACACCGCCAGCGCAATCGTGGCTAGCAATTGGTTGCCAATGCCGAACAGGGGCCAGATGGTCGAGATCGAGCCTGTGTAGATGAGGTAGCCCCAGCCCAGGACGACCAGGAAAGTCGCCATCAGGTTACCGGGCAGCCATGCGGTATTGGCGAAGCTCTTGTGCGCGCGTCCGAGGAGTTCCTGCATGACGTACCGGGCCACTCGCGTGCCGGCATCGATCGTCGTCAGGATGAAAAGCGCCTCGAACATGACGGCGTAGTGATACCAGTAGGCCAGCAGTCTGTCCATACCCGGAAGGCCGCGGAATATCTGGGCCATGCCGATCGCCAGCGAAACGGCTCCGCCCGTGCGTCCGGCCAGCTTCTCGCCCACCGCGCGCGAAAACAGGTCCAGGTTCACGGTGTGCAGGCCCAGCTTGCCGAATTCCGCCGCCGTGCTGTTGATGGCGAAGTAATCTCCCGGATACATGGAAGTGGCGGCAATCAGCGCCAGCACCCCCACCAGTGACTCGGCTATCATGGCGCCGTAGCCGATGAAGCGTGCGTCGGTCTCCTTGTCGAGCATCTTGGGCGTGGTGCCGGAGGAGACCAGCGAATGGAAACCGGAAATCGCGCCGCAAGCTATGGTAACGAACAGGAAGGGGAAGAGCTTGCCCTTGATGATGGGTCCGCCGCCATTCACGAACTGGGTGAACGCCGGAAAGCGGATTTGGGGGTGCACGAATAAGACTCCCACCACCAGCGCGGCGATGGTTCCCAACTTGACGTAAGTGGAAAGATAATCGCGCGGCGCCAGCAGCAGCCACACCGGCAGGACCGAGGCGACGAAGCCGTAAGCTGCCATCAGCAGGGTGATCTGGTGCGGCGAGAGTGTCAGCGCGGCGGCGCCGTTCGACTGCGCGAAGGAGTGGCCTCCGATCACCGCCGCCAACAGCAATACCACGCCGAAGATGCTGGGACCGGTAATGCTGATCCGGCCGCTGTGCCGCTTGAACATCCACACCCCCATGACCAGGGCGATAGGAATGGTCGCGCCGATGGTGAAGACGCCCCACGGGCTATCGGCCAGCGCGTTGATGACTACGATGCCCAAGCCGGCCAGCGACACCAGCAGAATGAAGAGCACCGCGATCATGGTCGCCAGGCCGGCGAAAGGGCTCACCTCCGTGCGGGCGATATCCGCCAGCGAGCGGCCGCGGTGGCGCACCGATGCCACCAGCACGGTGAAATCCTGCACACACCCGGCCAGCACCGCGCCCACCAGCAGCCACAGGAAACCGGGCGCGAAGCCGAACTGCGCGGCCAACGTGGGTCCCACCAGCGGGCCGGCGCCGGCGATGGCGGCGAAGTGATGTCCGAACAGCACCCACTTGGGCGATGCGATAAAGTTGTGGCCGTCGCGAAACTGGTGCGCCGGCGTGATGCGCCGGTCGTCCAGCGCCAGCGCTTTCGCGGCGATGAAGGCGCTGTAATACCGGTAAGCGATGGCATACACGCAGAGAGCGCCGAGCAATATGGGAAAAGTATTCATCGCGGCCCTGGGATCACGCGGTTTCGATTTTGCCCTTGAAGAGCGCGCCCTCTTCGATGGTAGGGGACGGGCTGCGAATATCCCCATGCATGCTGGCGCTGGCGCGGATCACGAGTTTCTGCCGGGCGTCCATATTTCCTTCAACCGTGCCCAGCGCGACCACCTCGGCGGCCAGCACGTCGCCGCGCATCCTGCCGGACGCCCCGATCGTCAACCGGTGTCCCGGAATATCGAGGCCGCCGTCGATCTCCCCGTTCAACAGAATATCCTCCCGGCTGGAAACCCGTCCCATAATCG
>Ga0187867_10001021_pt1 | contig 24465 bp, 27 predicted proteins | sample June2016WEW_13_1_FD_132976 | JGI IMG/M metagenome (GOLD analysis project Ga0187867, IMG submission 132976) | Peatland microbial communities from SPRUCE experiment site at the Marcell Experimental Forest, Minnesota, USA - June2016WEW_13_10 | ecosystem: Environmental > Terrestrial > Soil >... | reverse complement strand
GCGCCAGCACCGTCACCGCCGCCAGCGGCCGCGGGTACGACGGCGGCCGCCCCTCGCCCATCAGCTGCGCCGCCCGAGTCCCGAGCAGGCCCGCGTACTGCCCAGCGGGCATCCTGGTCTCGGTCAGATAGGCCGCCGCCTGGGCCAGGGCCAGCGGCAGGTCCCCCACCGCGCCGGCCATCTGGTCCGCGTCGGCCTCGGGTAGGCCCGGCACCCGGTCCCGCAGCAGCGCCATCGACTCGGATCGGTCCAGCACGTCTACCTCCACCGGCACCGCGACCTCGGCCCACCGGGGGGCCCGGGAGGTAACCAGCACGTGCCCGGTCCCGCCCGGCAGCCACGCCTCCAGATCCTCGGGATCCTGGGCGTTGTCGAACACCAGCAGCCATCGGTCCCGGCGCCGCAGCTCGCCCAGCACCGCCCCCCGCACCACCTCGGTGGCCGCGCCCGGCTGCACGCATCCCAGTGCCATCCCGAGGGCGGCGAACTGGTCGCCGATCAGCCCGCCTTGTTCGGCGTTGACCCACCAGGCCAGGTCATAGCCGTCGGCGAACCGGTGCGCGTACTCGATCGCCAGCTGGGTCTTGCCCACCCCGCCCATGCCCTGGAACGCCTGCACCACCGCCGTGTCCCCGGCCACCAGCCGTTCCCGCACCGCCGCCAGCAGCCCATCCCGCCCGGTAAAGCCCGGGTTGCGGGCCGGGATGTTCCACACCTGCAGCATCCGCTCCCGCGAACCCGGGCGGTTGGCAGCCAGCTCCCGCAGCGAGCGTTCCGCCAGCCGCCCCAGCATGTCCGGGTTCGCGAACGACCCCGTGACCAAGCCGCTGTCTTGGATCCGGCGGCGGAATGCGTCCTGCCTGGACCCAAACTCGCGGTCCAGCAGCGCCGACAGCGGGATACCCACGTCGGTTGCGCCCTCATCCAGCAAGAACACCAGCCGGTCCAGGTTCTCCTCGGTGGCCGTCTCGAATTCCAGCTCCGTGTACGACACATCGGGCCGGTCCCGCACCGGCGAACCGTATCGGGTGCCTAGCACCCCCACATACACATCGCACCCCCGCACCCGCTCCGCGCACAGCTCCGCCGGAGGCCGATCCGCGGTGGGGAAGTCGGCCATGTCAACGATGACGTGCCCGGCCGCGGCAACGGCCCGTTCCACTGCGGCCACATACGACATCCCCTCCGGGAAGGCTCGCATCTCGGAGGTATGTGAGATGAACACCCGCAACCCGTCGCCCGAACCTGCCGAATCAGCCATGCCCATCCCCCGTCCGTAGGCATCTGCAACCGGCACAAGCAGGGCACCGCCGTCCAGCATGTAAGTTGCCTGGGGCGGTGCCCATGGTAGTCCCGTCATTCCAGGCCAGAAAGCGCCGCAAGAATCCCAGCAGGCCCCTGGGCGGGCAGCTAGCTAACCTCCAGCCGCGGCAAGGTGCAAAGAAGTTCTGCACGAACGCGTACCCGGCGGAGACGATCCGCGTGGACCGATGGCTCTGAGTCCGCCCGTCGGCCGCAGGCGGGCCTTCAGCCGTCCGTGATTGGCCTCGACCGGGTTGTTGGCGTACCGCTCGACGGTGTGCAGGGCGGAGTGTCGGCGGCACGTGAAATGACGCGCCCGATGCGGGCGCGGGTCTCCGGTCGGGGACCCTGCTTACAGAACCCTTCATCCTTGCCCGGCCGCCAATCCATACCCGGCCATACGGTCCAGCTTCGCGTCGTGCTGTCAGCCACAAAGAACGCCTTCTAGCTGCGCGCTAGGGCGGCTGGACACCCACCGCGCGGGTATCCTCTGGCTGAGCTAACAAGAGAACACCAAGGGGTGGGGAATGGCACAGCAGGTCTCTGTAACGATTACGTGTGATATCTGCGGAAGTTCGAAGGATGCCCAGACGCACACGATCAGCCTCGACGGCCAGGCCCGGGAAATCGACCTGTGCGGCAAAGACGGACGCGCTCTCGACAAGGTGGCCAGTAAGTACGTGCCGCACGCCAGGAAGGCTCGCCGGGCTCCAGCTACTGGCCGCCGGACGACCTCTGACCGGCAGCACAGCGCCGACATCCGGGCATGGGCCAAGGCTGAAGGGTTCGAGGTCAGCGACCGTGGCCGGATTCCAGCCGATCTAGAACGCCAATACGCAACCGCTCATTGACAGCTAGCCCGGCAGCTCCCCGTTCGGGGCCCGCCCGGAAAGAGTATCCAGCTGCCCATCGCGGCAGAGGAGAAACCTGTAGCTGAGGCACGGGCGGCGGTCCGGGGACCATTTCAACGCCTGCATCTGCGACCGCTTCATCGTCCCAGTCCTCACCGCTGCGCAGCAGCGCGACATCGGCCGCGGCGACCTGCTCCTGGACCAGCTGACGAAAAGCTGCATCCGTGAGCACCTCGGCTACAGGTTTCTCCTCTGCCGCAACGGGACAAGCCCATGCCACCGAGCGTGCCGCCCGGGCCGGGAGCCTCCCGGCGGGCCGGCCATATCTCAACCTGTCCCGCTCGAAAATAGGATTCAGCTTGTGACCTGCGGTTCGCCGGGGTCAGGCGGCGCGCGTGCATTCGTTGATCAGGCCGCCCAGGACGGGTTTCGGCGGATCCGTTCAGCGCCGGGGCCGGGAGTCCCGCTGGATCTTCCCGGCAGCGTTCAAGCCCAGCCTGCCGCGCCCGACGGCGCAGCCGGGCGCGGTGCGGAACACCCGCCGCCGTGCGGCTGGCCGCGGCCCACAGGTGACGCTCAAATCTGACCTCGTGCCCTCGCCTGCGCGAGCCGCCGGGGTACCCGCCAGGTCCGTCGCAGGTATACGCCAGGCCGGTCAGAGGTCAGCGGGGGACTGGCCTTGCACCGGGCGGCCCGGCCAGCGCTGCCGACGTGCTCTCCCCCAGGGTGAGGGTAACTTGATGAACCACAACGCTGGCTGGGCACTCCAGCGTTCAATGCCCGGCCGTCACAATGGGCGCCGCGTCCGCCGGCGTGTCCCGCGAGGCTAGACGCGGGGGCCCAGATCCGGGTATAAGCGGTCTTTACAGGTGGTGGCAGGTGCTGGGTTCGAACCAGCGTCGGCTAAGCCGACGACTTTACAGGCCGCTTGTGGGCGCTAGCTGCGCTGGCCGCCAGGAGCAGCCGGGTCGGCGAGGGCGCGCAGGGCGGCCCCGGCGAGCCGGTGCACGGTCCACTCGTTCATCTCCGCCGCGCCGAGCGAGGCGTAGAACGTGCGGGCCGAGGAGTTCCAGTCCAGGACTGACCACTCCAGCCGGGCGTAGCCGCGGGCCACGCAGATGCGGGCCAGTTCGGCCAGCAGGGCCCGGCCCAGCCCGGATCGGCGCTGGTCCGGCCGCACGTAGAGGTCTTCCAGGTAGATGCCGTACTGGCCGGTCCAGGTAGAGAAGTTCAGGAACCACAGCGCGAAGCCCACGACCTCGCCGTCGTGCTCGGCCACGTGCGCGAACACGGCGGGCTTCTCGCCCAGCAGGGCGCGGCGCAGGTCCTCGTCGGTGGCGGTGACCTCGGGCAGCGCCTTCTCGTACTCCGCCAGGTCCTGGATGAGCTGGTGGATGGCCGGGATGTCGGCCGCCTCGGCCGGCCGGATCACGCGCTCATCCCGGCGCCTTCCGGTGCGGCCGCCGCCCCGGCGGGCTGGCCGTCGCCGGCCGGGGGAGCGTCGGCCGGGGGCGGGCCCGCCGGGGAAGCGGAGGGAGGTGCCGGGTCGGCCTGCGCGGCCACCGGGAAGCGGTACCGGAGCCGGAAGCGGTCGGCCGCAATCACGATCTCCCCCGTTTCCACGGTCCGCTCGCCCGAGCGGTGCGACCTCTCGATGAGCAGCACGGGGGAGCCCGGCGGGATGTTCAGCACCGCCGCCTCAGCCGACAGGGCCGGGCGGACCGAGATCTCCTCCACGACCTGGTCCACGCCGATACCGATCGCCCGCATGCGCTCCGCTACCCCGCGGCCCGCGAAGGTTCCCTGCTCGGGGAAGGGCACCGGGGTCTGCGCGGTCGTCGCGGCGGGCTCGAAGCTCGTGGCCAGCTGCACGGGGAAACCGTCCGCGCTCATGAGGTACCGGGTGCGGGTCACCAGCTGGTCGCCGTCGGGGAGCCGGAGCCGCCGGGCCACGTGCGCAGGCGCGGGCACGCGTTCCGACTGGTGCTCCCAGGAGAGCCGGGGGGCATGCCCGCCATGGTTCGCGTCGGCCCGCCTGCCCGCCGCCGGGTCCCCGCCGTCCAGCCCGAACGGCGAGCCGGGGAAGTGCAGCCGGTCATGTTCCAGGGGGGCGGCCACGGGAAGCCTGCGGACGTAGGACCCCGACCCAGCCCGGGCCTCGATGAGGCCCTCGGCCGCCAGGACCTGGAGGGCATGCTTGGCCGCCGTTTCCCCGACGCCGTACCGGGCGATGATCCCGTTGCGCGAGGGGACCCGGGCCCCCGGGGCAAGTGTCCCGCCCCGGATCTGGTCGCGGAGATCCTCCAGCACGCGCAGGTACACCGGGTCGTTCGAGGCGCCCATCAGACTTCGATCTTCCTGACGACAGTGCCCGGCTAGGCCGGCCAAGCCGCCATTGTGACCCACCCGCCCGTGAAGCTGTGGCCCTATAGAGATGCTGTGACCATAGCTTTGCTGCGCCGGCTGGCCCGGGACGCTACTTCTTCCGGGCGATGATCAGGCCGTCTCCTACCGAGAGCATCGCCAGCTCCACCCGGTCGTCGGCCAGGGCCTGCTCGTTGAAGTCCCTGATCGCGCGGGCATCGGGGTCAGGGTCGCCGTCGAAGATCCGCCCATGCAGGAACGCGTTGTCGACCAGGATGATCCCGCCCGCGCGGGTGCGCGGCACGATCTCGTCCCAGTAGGTGGCGTAGCCGGTCTTGTCCGCGTCGATAAACGCGAGGTCCAGGGACGCGTCAGCAGGCAGCGACCGGAGCGTGTCGGCGCCCGGCCCGAGCCGGAGCTCGATCATGCCGGCCAGGCCGGCCTTCTGCCAGTACTCCTGGGCCAGGGAGGTCCAGTCCGCGTTCACATCGCAGCACAGCAGGCTGCCGCCCGGGGCCAGGCCGCGGGCCAGGCAGATGGAGGAGTACCCGGTGAAGGTGCCGACCTCGACCGCCCGGCGGGGAGCGGTGAGCTGGCTCAGGAGCGTCATAAACGTGCCCTGCTCCGGGCCGATCTGCAGGTGCCTCCAGTCGGGGAAACGCCGCGCCGTCTCCTCCCTCAGCTCGTTCAGGACGCCGTCCGGGGGAGTGGAGTGCGAGATGACGTAGTCATAGATCTCAGGACTGACGTGCTCGGTTCCGGTAGCCACGCGTCCCACGGTAACCGGTTGAGGCAGGCTGGTGGCATGCGGGAGAGCGACGCGGAACTCACCGAGCTTCAGGCCCTGCTGGACGTCTCCCTGGAGCGGGCCACGGGGCATCTGAGGTCCATTGTGCGGCCGGGGCGGACCCTCACCGCCGGCCAGCTGGTCCGGGTCATCGCGGGCATGTGCACGCTCGCGGTCAGCAGCGTCACCGCGGCCGGGGAGCCCCGGGTCAGCGGCGCGGACGGTCACTTCCTGCATGGCCGCTGGGTGTTCAGCACCGAGCGGTCCTCGGCCAAGGCGCGGCACTTCGCGGCCCGGCCCGCGGTCAGCCTGGCCCACCTGCGCGGTGATGAGCTGGGCGTGTTCACGCACGGCCGGGTGGAGGAGCTGAATCCCCGGGCCGCGCCGCCGGACCCGCAGTGGCCCGCGATCCTGGACCACCTCACTCAGCATTACGGCAGTTCGCCGCTGAGCTGGGGAGACATCGTGGCCTACCGGGTCCGGCCGCACTGGATGGTGGCCTTTGCCGCGGACCCGGCGGCGCTCCTGGCCGAAGGGGGCTGAGCCGCCGCGGTGCGCCCGGCGCCGCCCTCCGGCTGCAGCGCCCCCGGGAGGTGCCGTGGGCCCGGGGCCCCTAATCGCCAGCCGGCCAGCGGCCCCGTGCCGTCACGGTACGCTCGGGCGCATGGCGTTGCCTTTCTACATTCCGAGCCCGCCAGTGAACGGGTTTCATCTGGGCCCGGCTTACATTCACTTCTACGGGCTGATGTACGTGGTCGGGATCACCCTGGCGATCCTGATCACGCAGCGCCGCTGGAAGGCGGTCGGCGGTGACCCCGGGCTGGTCGGGGACGTCGCACTGTGGGCGGTGCCGGCCGGCATCGTCGGGGGGCGCATCTACTTCGACCTGACCACCCCGAAGTACATCCCGCACCACTGGTACGGGGTCTTCGCCGTCTGGGACGGCGGGCTGGGCATCTGGGGCGGGATCGCGCTGGCCGCGGTGGTCGGGTCCTGGCGGGTGCGCCGGTCCGGGGCCAGCGTGACGCTGTTCATGAACGCGGTGGCCCCGGCGTTGCTGGTGGCGCAGGCCGTCGGCCGGGTAGGCAACTACTTCAACCAGGAACTCTTCGGCGGCCCCACCACGCTGCCCTGGGCCCTGCACATCGCGCCCGGGTTCCGGCCGGCCGGCTACACGCAGTACCAGACGTTCCACCCGACCTTCCTGTACGAGTTCATCTTCGACCTGCTCTGGGCCGCCGTGCTGGTCTGGCTGGGCCATCACCGCAGCATCAAGCCGCCAGGCCTGTTCGCCCTCTACGTGGCCGGGTACTCGGGATTCCGGATCTTCGAGGAGTCGCTCCGGGTGGACCCGTCCGAGCACTTCCTGGGCTTGCGGCTGAACATGTACGTGGCCAGCGTGCTGACCGTCGCCGGCATCGTATGGTTCATCTACGCGCAGCGGCACGGCCGGCCGGCCTCGGAATTGCGGGCCCGGCCGCTGGATAGCGAGGACGCGGACAGTGCCTCTCCGGCCGGCGATCCGGCGGAGCCTGGCCCGGCGGGGCCTGGCCCGGCGGAGTCCACTCCAGCCGGGTCCAGCGAGGCGGCGCGCGCTACCGACACGGCCTAGCCGCCCTCGCGGGAGCGGGGGGCCCGGAAGCTAGCCGCCCTTGCGGGAGCGGGCGGCCCGGAAGCTAGCCGCACGGCAGCCGATGCATGGCACGTGCCGCACGGGCTCAGTCGATGCTTGGTTCGATAAATCGGTCCACTCCGGCGCGTCTATCGAACTTATGTTTGCCTTTCTGGCATGATTGACCCCTGACATCTCATCAGCCGTTCCACCGATGTGCAGGAGGCAACCCCCGTGGGCCAGAAGACGGTCAGGTTCAGCGACCTCAGCGGCGAGCTGATCACCAGGGACGACACGCTCGCCCGCATCGTGATCCACGAGCACCCCGAACTCGGGGACAGCCCGGTCGAGATCGAGGCCATGGCCGACGAGGCCGCCGCCATCGAGAAAGCGGCCCTCCGGGTGGCCGTGGTAGACCTCTACCTGCCAGGCGAGGATGAGCCCCGCCGGGTGACCATGGAGGCGGCCGCGTTCGACGAGCTGGCCTCCGACAGGCCGATGAGTGAACTGCTGCTGACCGCCCGGCCCGCCCGGACGGCCCGGCGGGCCAAGGCGGCACCGCCCCGCGGCATCAGCTACGACACCCTGGAGCATGCCGGCGAGCCCCACAAGGGCCGGATCACCGACGCCGAGCGGGAGCTGGTCAGGGACCACCTGGACGCCATCAACGAGCGGCTCGCCGCGCAGGGGCTGCGGACCATCGACCCGGGGGACCCCGAGCACGCCGCACGGTACGGCCTGGCTGGCCTGGCCGCGGCCCAGGCCGCGCAGGCCGGCTAGCGCACGGCGAGCCCGTCTGGGCGGCACCGGGGCTGGTGCCGTCGTCTCATATGCTGGACATAATATGATCGGCATATGAGCGAGTCTGAACGCTCAGGAGCCGCGGGCCCGGCGGGTGAGCCGGCTCCGGGTGGCCGGCGCTGGGTGGTGCTGTTCGCGGGTATGGTCGCGATGACCGCGGGCTGCACCTTTCAGTACGGCCTGGCCTACCTGATCCCCACTTTCCGGGCTGAGGGCCTGTCCCTGGAGCAGGCGGGCATCCTGGTCGCCTGCCCCACCGCGGGCCTGCTCCTCACGCTCGTGGCCTGGGGGGCGACCGCCGACCGCTGGGGTGAGCGGCTGGTGCTCGGCGTCGGCCTGGCCCTTGCCGGCGTAATCCTGCTGGTGGGGACGACCGTGCACGGGACGGCCGCGCTGGGCGCCTGCCTGGCCGCGGCCGGGCCGCCGGGGCGTCGGTGTACGCCGCCAGCGGGCGGCTCATCCTGGGCTGGTTTCCCGCCCGCCAGCGTGGCCTGGCCATGGGCATCAGGCAGAGCGCGCAGCCGCTGGGCGTGGCCGTCGCCGCGCTCGCGCTGCCGTCGATCGGCGCCCATGGCCGCCCGGCCGCGCTCGGGTTCCTGGGTACGTTCTGCCTGGCCGCCGCGCTCCTGGTGGCGGCGGCCGTGCGGGACCCGGCGCGACCACCCCGCCACGCGCAGCCGCGGGGCGGCTCGCCGTACCGGGCGGGCCCCGGCCGGCCGGGGACCGTGCTGTGGCGCATCCACGCGGCCAGCGCCCTGCTGGTCGTGCCCCAGTTCGCGGTGGCCACGTTCGCCCTGGTGTTCCTGGTCGAGGCGCACGGCCTCGAGCCCGTCACGGCCGGCCGGGTGCTCGCCATCGCCCAGGCCTGCGGGGCTTTCTCCCGGCTCGGGGCGGGCGTCTGGTCGGACCGGGTGGGCAGCCGGATGCGCCCGATGCGGGTGCTCGCGCTGGCCACCGCGCTGGTCCTGGGCGCACTCGCGGCCGGGGCAGCCGTCCGCGCGCCATGGACGACCGCCGCCCTGCTCGCCGCGGTCATCGTCTCGGTCAGCACCAACGGGCTCGCCTTCACGGCCGTGGCCGAGCACGCCGGACCGTCGTGGGCCGGACGGGCGCTCGGCATCCAGAACACTGGCCAGAACGCTTTCGCAGCGGCCACGCCGCCGGTCCTGGCCGCGGTGATCGGCGCCGTCGGGTACCCCGCCGCGTTCGGGCTCGTCGCCCTGTTCCCGCTGACTGCGGTGGCCCTGGTGCCGGTGGGCGGGGAACGCCAAGCCACCGCACTGGCCGCGGGGGCCGCGGCAGCGGACGTCCCGGCCGGGCGCTGATCCCGCCCGCAGCAGCCGCGGAACGGCGGCAGGATCAACAATGACCCGCGTTCAGAGGCCCGCTTCGGCTCGCTGATCTTCTTGCGCAGGCTCACGGGTTCCCGCCGCGGACCAGGACCGGGGGCTGGCGTCGATCAGCGGCGCAACCACGCCTTGTCGGTCGTCAACCGGCTCACACCGCGGCTCGCTCGGCCACGTCCTCCCGGACCCAGTTGCGCCACCACTCCTGGCCGCGCTCCGGCAGCAGGTGGATCGGGTCGTAGTAGGGGTACTCGCGGTCCAGCGCGAGCGGGTCGGCGGCCTCCACCGCGGTCCGGTAGTTCTTCGTCCAGTACGAGATGCCGAGGTCGGTGTCATACCGCGAGACCTGGTGCACCCAGCGCTTGCCGACATAGGGCACATCGCAGACCACCCGGGGTGTCGCGAAGCCCGGCAGGTAGCCCATGATCTGGTGCTGCAGGTCCTGGGCCTGCGCCAGCGACAGCCGCCAGTGCTCGCTGCCGGGGATCATGTCGCACATGTAGAAGTAGTACGGCATGATCCCGGCCTCATCGAGGAGCGTGAAGCAGAGATCGAGCAGCGCGTCCGCGCTGTCGTTGACCCCGTGCAGCAGCACGCCCTGGTTGCGCACGTCGCGGATGCCGGTGTCCAGCATGGCCTGCGTGGCCCGGGCCACCAGCGGGGTGACCGACTGGGCCGCGTTCACGTGGGTGTGGATCGCGATGCTGGCCCCGCGCTCGCGGGCCTTGGCCGCCAGCCGCTCCATGCCCGCCCGGACCTGGTCCGCCAGCCAGTGCTGTGGCAGGCCCATCAGGGCCTTGCTGGCCAGCCGGACGTCGCGGATGCTGTCGATGTCCAGCAGCGCGCTGACGAAGCTCTCCAGCCGGGGCCACGGCAGGTTAGCCACGTCGCCGCCGGACACCACCACGTCCCGTACGCCGGGGGTGGTCCGCAGGTAGTCGATCATGGCCGTGAGCCTGTCCGCGGGCGGCAGCCCGAACTTGTGCTTGCCGGTGCTCGCGGTCGGGTTGCCGACCAGGTCCATCCGGGTGCAGTGGCCGCAGTACTGGGGGCAGGTGGGCAGCACCTCGGCCAGCACCTTGGTCGGGTACCGGTGGGTGAGCCCCTCGACCGCCCACATCTCCGCCTCATGCAGAGAGTCGCGCGACGAGTAAGGATGCGAGGTCCAGTCGGTCCGCCGGTCGCTGAAGACCGGGATCATGTACCGGCGAACGGGGTCGGCGTAGAGAGCGGCGGTGAAGCCCGGCTCGTCCGGGGCGACCGCGGGGACCATGGTGTTCAGCATCTGCGGCGGTACCAGCATCGACATGGTGGCCCGTTCCCGCTGGTCACGCTCCAGGTCGGCGAGGAAGGACTCCTCCAGCCCGGGCCCGGCCACCGCACGCAGCTGGCGCAGGTTCTTCACGCAATGGGCACGCTGCCACTGCACCGACTCCCACTCTTCGGTGGTCACCTGCGACCACCCCGGGAAGCGGCGCCAGTCCGGCTCGGCGAACTCCGACCGGCGGTACGCATACGGCTGGCTGACCAAGGCTCATCACTTCCGTTCTCGTGCGTGCTTTATTGAAGGATAGCCTTCCATCTGGACTTAGAACAGAAGAAGATAGTGTAGATAGACTCAAATACAGGAAGACTTGCTGTTAGCTATGGAGGATTCGTTGATCCAGGACCCGCCGCGCACCGGGCACGGCCCGGGGTCACCACTCGGCCTGCACCGGGTGCTGGAACCGGCCGGGGTGCTGCCGCAGGCGGCCTGGCGGCTGGACGCCGGCCGGGCGATCTGGCCGGATGAGGTGCGGGTCGCGGTCGACCGGCTGAACCTGGACGCCGCCTCCTACCGGCAGCTCCGCGAATCGACTGGCGGCTCGGCCGCCGCCATGCGCGGCGCGGTGCTGGACATCATCGCCGGGCGCGGGAAGATGCAGAATCCGGTGACCGGGTCCGGCGGGATGCTCACCGGCGTGGTGGACGAGGCGGGCCCGGCGTCACCGCTGGGGCTGACGGCCGGGAACCGGATCGCGACGCTGGTGTCGCTAAGCCTGACGCCGCTGGCCGTGACCGACGGGCTGAGCCGCTGGGACGGCCAGTCTGAGCAGGTCCCGTGCACTGGGCACGCGATCCTGTTCGGCCGCTCCATCGCCGCGGTGCTGCCCGCCGACCTGCCGGCCTCCCTCGCTCTCGCCGTCCTGGACGTGTGCGGCGCGCCCGCCCTCACCGAGCGGGTGGTGCGCGCCGAACTGGCCCGCGCTGCACCAGACGGTGCCGGACTGGGCAATGCTGGGACGGGCGGCCGCCCGGACGGCGGGGCGGACGGTGCCCGCCCCGGTGGCCCGGTCGTGGCTATCCTCGGCGCCGGCGGCAAGAGCGGCTCCCTGTCCGCGGTGGCCGCCCGCCGGGCGGGCGCGGGGACGATCATCGGAGTGGTTCCGGCCGAGGCTGAGGCCGCCGCGGTCGGCCAGGCCGGCCTCGCCGACCAGGTGGTGATCGCCGACGCCCGGGACCCGGTGGCCCTGGCCGGCGCCGTCCGGTCGGCCGGCGGCCCGGCGGCGGTGACCGTGGTGTGCGTGGACGTGCCCGGCTGTGAGGGCGGCGCGGTGCTGGCCACCGCGCCGGGCGGCACGGTGATCTTCTTCTCGATGGCCACCTCGTTCAGCGCGGCCGCGCTGGGTGCCGAGGGCGTGGCCGCTGACGTGACCATGCTGATCGGCAACGGGTATGTGCCTGGGCATGCGGAACTCGCGCTGGACCTGATCCGGTCCGAGCCCGGGGTCCGTGCGCTGTTCGAGGCCCGGCTGACCGAGGCCGGATGAGCAGAGGAGGTTCTGCGGGTGGAATCTAGGCTCCGGCTGGACCCCGCCATGGTGGCGGAGGCCCGCGAACTGGCCCGGGTGGCCGGGCAGCCGATCGTGGATCTGGCCACGCGGCATACCACCGTGTCGGTGGAACGGGCCGTGCTGCGGCTCGCCGGGCTGGAAGGCGCGGACGCTGACGGCATGCCGTGGGTGAACCGGCTCGTCGATGGGGTCCGGGAGAGCACCGGGCTGGAGCACGGCGCGGCCCTGCCGGTCTGGGACGCGCTGCTCGCGGGCGGGTACCCGACGCTGCGCGCGCTGGCCGCCGACGCTGCGGCCGGGACGGTGAAGTTCCGGCTGCCGGAGGGCGCTGACGCCACGGCTGCCCGGGACGCGGCGCGGGCTGCGCTCGCGCAGGGCTTCGCGGTCATCGACCGCAGGCGGGACGAGCGGTCTGCCATGATCAAGGCCACCGCGGACCCGGCCAAGCCGTGGATCTACCTGATCGTGGCCACCGGCGACATCTACGAGGACATCCCCCAGGCGCAGGCCGCGGCCCGCGAGGGCGCGGACATCGTCGCGGTGATCCGGTCCACCGGCCAGTCCCTGCTCGACTACGTGCCGGAAGGGGCGACCCGGGAAGGCTACGCGGGGACGTACGCCACCCAGGAGAACTTCCGGCTGATGCGGGCCGCGCTGGACGACGTCTCCCGCGAGCTGGGCCGGTACGTGCGGCTGACCAACTACGCCTCCGGGCTGTGCATGCCGGAGATCGCCGCGCTGGCCGGGCTGGAACGGCTGGACATGATGCTCAACGACTGCATGTACGGGATCATCTTCCGGGACATCAACCCTCAGCGGACGTTCATCGACCAGCGGTTCGCCCGGCAGATCCACGCCCGGGCCGGGATCATCATCAACACCGGCGAGGACAACTACCTCACCACCGCCGACGCGGTGGACGCCGCGCACACCGTGGTCGTCAGCCAGCTGATGAACGAGTTCTTCGGCAAGGAAGCGGGGCTGGCCGACGGGCAGCTGGGCCTGGGGCACGCGTTCGAGATCAACCCCGAGGTGCCCGACTCCTTCGTGCTCGAGCTGGCGCACGCCCAGCTGGTCCGGGAGCTGTTCCCGGACGCGCCGCTGAAATACATGCCACCGACCAAGCACATGACCGGCAACGTGTTCGCCGGGTACCTGCTGGATGCCTTCTTCAACCTGGCCGGGGTCATGACGGACCAGTCCATCCTGCTGATCGGCATGATGACCGAGGGGATCCACACCCCGTTCCTGTCCGACCGCGACCTGGCCCTCGAGAACGCCCGCTATGTAGCCCGGGCCGCGGCCCGGCTGGGCGAGAACTTCCGGCCTCCGCCGGGGGGGTTCGTCGAGCAGCGGGCCCACGAGGTGCTGGGCGAGGCGGTGGACCTGCTCCGGCGGATCAGCCGGGAGGGGCTGCTGACCGCGATCGCGGACGGCACGTTCGGCGTCACCCGCCGCCCCGCCGACGGCGGCCGCGGCCTCGACGGCGTCATCACCCGCGCCCCCGACTACTTCAATCCCGCGAGTGAGTTCCTCGAAAGCGGTGCGCCCGGGGGGTTCCGGGCCATCGGGGGTTCGGGGGTGTCCCCCGGGAAGCAGAGTGCCCCCCCGGGCCAGCAGAGCAATCCCGCGAGTGAGTTCCTGGAGAGTGGCGCATGAGCGGGCCGGTCGTACGTCCCTACGGTGACACCACGGGCGATGGCCAGGTCCAGGTGTCCTTTACCCTGCCAGTCCCGTTCGGGAACGAGGAAGAGCGCGCCCGCGCCGAAGGTGCGGCGCTCCAGCTGGCCGGCAAGATGGGCCTGGACCCGGCCATGGTGGTGCACGCCAAGGGCATGGGGCCGGACTTCACCTTCTTCATCGTCTACGGCCGCACCGGGCATCTGGTGGACCTGTCCGCCGTGACCATCACCCCCCGTGAGTTCCCGCTGCTCTCCCCGCCCGAGATCAACCTGCGGCTGCGCAGCAGCCTGGGCCGCAAGCTGGTCGTGCTCGGCGCCTGCATCGGCACCGACGCGCACACCGTGGGCATCGACGCGATCCTCAACGTCAAGGGGCACGCGGGGGAGAAGGGCCTGGAGTACTACCGGGAGATCCGGGTGGTGAACCTGGGCGCGCAGGTCGAGGTGGCCGACCTGGTCTCCCGGGCGCAGGCCGAACGGGCTGACGCGGTCCTGGTCAGTCAGGTGGTGACCCAGCGTGAGGCCCATCTCGCCGGGGCGCGGCAGCTCTCCGCCGCGTTCCGCGCCGCCTATGCCGACGGCGGGCCGCTGCTGGTCGTCGGCGGCCCGCGGTTCGACCCGGCGATGGCCGGGGAGCTCGGCGTGAACAAGATCTTCGGCCGCGGCACCACACCCCGTGAGGTGGCCAGCTATCTGGTGCACGTGGCAGCGCCGGAGCCGGCCGGGGCAGGTGCGGCGTGACCGGCCAGCCCTCCGCGGGCAAACACGACGGGCTGACCGTCACCCACCGGCGTTACGTGCCCGCGAGCCACGCCCACTACGGCGGGAACCTGGTGGACGGGGCGTACGTGCTCGGCCTGTTCGGGGACGTGGCCACCGAGGCCGCCATCCGGATGGACGGCGACGAGGGCTTGTTCGCGTCCTACTCCGACGTGCAGTTCCGGGAGCCGGTGCTGGCGGGCGACGTGATCGAGGCGACCGCGACCGTGGTGCGCACCGGCCGCCGCAGCCGCGGGCTGGCCTTCGAGGCCCGCGTGGTGTGCCGGGCCGACCCGGGCCGCGGGCCGTCGGCCGCCCGGGTGCTGGACCAGCCGCTGGTGGTGGTTACTGCCGCCGGCACCGTCGTCGTGCCCTGACCAGGCACCGTCGGGGGGCGGGAAGTTCGTTGCGGCCAATCGGCACTTCCCGCCACCCCGCGGCCGCGGCTTACTCCTGGCCGAAGGACTGGATCTCGGCCTTCTCGGTCTCGGTGAGTTCCCTCGGCACGTCACCGCGCGCCACCTTGGCCGCCTGCACCTCGTGGCGGATTTCCTCCACGATCTCGGGATTGGCGAGCGTCGTGACGTCGCCAGTGTCGGCGAAGTTGGACACCGCCGCGATCACCCGGCGCATGATCTTCCCGGACCGGGTCTTCGGCATGTCCGCGACGATCCAGACGTTCTTCGGCCGGGCGATCTTGCCGATCTCCGTCTCGACGGCCCGGCTGACCTTGTCGACCATCTCCTGATTGCCCGTGTACCCCGGCTTGAGCGACACGTACACCTCGACCGCGCGGCCCCGGATGTCGTCGATGACCGGGACGGCGGCCGCCTCGGCCACCTCGGTCACGGTCAGCGCGGCCGACTCGATCTCCTTGGTGCCCAGCCGGTGCCCGGCTACGTTGATCACGTCGTCGACCCGGCCGAGGATCCGGTAGTAGCCGTCCGGGGCGCGGACCGCCCCGTCCCCGCAGAAGTACGGCCAGTCGTGCCAGTCCTTGCTGTCCGGGTCCTTGTTGTACTTCTGGTAGTAGACCGAGATGAACCGCTCCGGCTGGCCCCAGACGGTCTGCATGATGCCGGGCCACGGGTTGCGGATGACGATGTTGCCGGCCCTGCCGTCCGGGACCTCCGCGCCGTCCTCGTCATAGATGGCGGGATAGATGCCGATCACCGCGGGACCGCAGCTGCCCGGCTTCATCGGCTTGAGCGCGGGCAGCGAGCTGCCCAGGAAACCGCCGGTCTCGGTCTGCCACCAGGTGTCCACGATGACGGCCTCGTCCTTGCCGACCGCCTTGTGGTACCAGCGCCAGACCTCGGGCTCGATCGGCTCGCCGACCGTGGTCATGTGCTTGAAGTGGTAGTTGTACTTGGCCGGCTCGTCGGGACCGACCTTGCGCAGCATCCGGATGGCGGTCGGCGAGGTGTGGAAGATGTTCACCCCGAGCCGCTCGGCGATCCGCCACGGCCGGCCCGCGTCCGGGTAGTTGGGCGTGCCCTCGTAGATCACGGTGGTGGTGCCGAGGGAGAGCGGGCCGTACACGATGTAGGAGTGCCCGGTGATCCACCCGATGTCGGCCATGCACCAGTACGTGTCCTCGGGGTGGATGTCCTGGTAGTACCTGGACGTCCCGGTCACGTAGGACATGTACCCGCCGGTGCTGTGCTGCGCGCCCTTGGGGCGCCCGGTGGTGCCGCTGGTGTACATCAGGAACAGCGGCGCCTCGGACGGCAGCGAGACCGGCTCCACGATCTGGCCGACGTACGGGGCGAGCACCTCGTCCACGAAGAAGTCGCGGCCGGTCACCATCGGCGTCTGGGAGGCGTACTCGCCCGGGTGACGCCGCCAGACCAGGACCTTGTCGACCTCCTGGCCCTGCTTGGCCGCCTCGGCCAGCGCCTCGTCCGCCTTGACCTTGTGATCCACCAGCGTGCCGCTGCGGTAGTACCCGTCGATCGTGATCAGGACCCGGCTGCCCGAGTCGGCGATCCTGGTCCCGCACGCGTTGCCGCTGAACCCGCCGAAGACCTCCGAGTGCACCACGCCCAGCCGGGCGCAGGCGAGCATCACGACCGCCAGGTCCGCCACCATCGGCATGTGCAAGGTGACCCGGTCGCCGGCCTTCAGCCCCGCGAAGTCCCGCAGCAGCGCGGCAAACTCGTTCACCCGGTGGTAAAGCTCACGGTAGGTGATGGCGACCGGCTCAGCCGACTCCGGCTCCGGCACCCAGATCATGGCGGCCTTGTTCGCCTTGTCCGCCAGGTGGCGGTCGATGCAGTTGTAAGACGCGTTCAGCCGGCCACCGGTGAACCACTTCCAGAACGGCGGATTGCTCGCGTCCAGGACCGTGTCCCAGTGCTTGTCCCAGCTCAGCATCTCCGCATACTCGACGAAGCAGTCCGGGAAGTTCTTCTCATCGAAACGCTCGAAGATCGCCGGATCGGCCGCATTGGCCTGCTGGACGAACGACTCTAGCGGGTAGATGTACTCTTCCTCGCGCCAGTGCACCGCAATCTGCGACTCGGAAACGGGGTCCTGCTGACTCTGCGTCATCTGCTGGTCCTCCCATGATATGGATGATCTCTAGGCGGTCGGGCCGGGAACCGCTCACGGCGCCCTGGCCGTCCTGGTATAGGGGGCGCGGAATAGCAGGCACCGGCGGGCCACGCGGGCACGCATGGTTCCCGTGAAACGGCGCCGGATCATCCTCCCCGCCCGGCTGTCCGCCCCGGCCGCGGAGGCCAGCCAGCAGCGTGCCGCCAGGGCTGACGCGGTTCCCGCCGCCGCCCCCCGGCCGGACCGCCCGCTGACCACGGTGTCATGACGCCCTCACGCGCTGGGAAACGGCTTTATGCTATCCCCGTCTTTGCGGCGGAACCAGGGCCCATGGTCCCGCCCGGACGGCACGGTTGACACCAGGCGTGGCAGCGGTAAGTTGCTGGCACAGTCCAGCACTTGGCTAGCCGTCAGGGTGAGCTGGCCGTCCGGGCCAGGCTGCGCGCGGGCCGTTTGACGGCCCTGATGCCAGGCGCAGCGCGCCGGGGCGTGCCCGGCAGCCCGCTGGGCCGGGGGGTTGGAAACGGGAAGGGCCTGGGGCGCCCAGTAGACAACGGAGGACGAGCTCGTTGCCGGCGGGACGGTCTCCGGTCCGAAGGGAAACCCGGGCCCTCTTCCCTGGCCTCCCCGGTGGGTGCCTGTGAGTGGGCACGCCGCCAGCATGCCCAGCGTCAACATTCGTGCAATTTTGGCCATGCCCGTTGGTGCCCGGGCTCCGATGACGCCGCGTGACGGTACCCTGCATGGATCACGTGCCCGAGAGGCCGCGACCTCACGTGGTGTTCAGGGGAAGGCAGGAGAGGTTGGCTGGCAACAACGAAGCCGGGACTCCAGTTGGACGGGTCGCCGTCATCATGCCCACGTACAACGAGCGTGAGAACCTGGAGTCGATGGTCACGCGGGTCAGGTCCGCGGTCCCCGACGCCGATCTGCTGGTGGTCGACGACAACAGCCCGGACGGCACCGGCGAGCTAGCTGACAAGCTGGCGGCCGAGGACTCCCGCGTCCGCGTCCTGCACCGGCCCGGCAAGGGCGGCCTCGGCGCGGCGTACCTGGCCGGGTTCGGCTGGGCGCTGGAGCAGGACTACGGCGCGGTCGTGGAGATGGACGCGGACGGCTCCCACCAGCCCGAGCAGCTGCCTATCCTGCTGGACGCGCTGCGCCAGGCCGATCTCGTGCTCGGCTCCCGGTGGGTGCCAGGGGGCCGGGTGCTCAACTGGCCGAAATCACGGGAGGTGCTGTCCCGTGGGGCGAACATCTACGCCCGGCTGGCGCTTGGTATCCCGCTCAGGGACGCCACCGGCGGGTACCGGGTCTACCGGGCCGACACCCTGCGGGCTGTGCGGCTGGAAGAGATCGAATCGCAGGGCTACTGCTTTCAGGTCGACCTGGCCATCCGCGCGCTGAACGCGGGCCTGCGGGTGGTGGAGGTACCGATCACGTTCGTGGAACGGATCCACGGCTCCAGCAAGATGAGCAAATCCATCATGGTGGAGGCGTTCTGGCGGATCGGGCGCTGGGGGCTGGCATCCCGCTGGGCGACCCTGCGCGGGGCGGGCGCCACCGCCCGCTGAGCCGGGCCGTGGCGCGCTGTCCCGGCCCGGGTGGCGCTAGCGCGCTGAAACCGTCCCGGCCCGGGCCGGGACGGCAAAGTCCCGCACCGGGCCGGGACAGTAAAAACGGCCCGGGCGGACCCGGGCCGTCAGCTTGCGGACTCAGGCGCTCTTACGATGCCTCGTGTTCTGCTTGCGCGGCGTTTCCTCACCACGCTGGCTCCTGATCAGGGCCAGCCGCTCCGCGAGCACTTCTTCCAGGTCGGCGATGGACCGGCGCTCGCGCAGCATGTCCCAGTGACTCCGCGGCGGCTTGGCCTTCCGCGGTGCGGACAGGTCGCCGGTGGCGGTGAAAGCGGTCACCCCGCACACCCGGCACTCCCAGGTAGCCGGAACCTCAGCCTCGGCGGCAAACGGGACGGTAAAGTGGTGACCCTTGGGGCAGTCGAAAGCAATCTCCTGGCGTGGCGCCAGATCGGTGTTACGGTCGTTCTCATAGCTCGTCGCCCCGAGCCGGGTGCCGCGAAGTGCGCGTTCGGCCATTAGTTACTGCCTCCCAGGCGCTCAGCCTTGTGAATTAGTTAACGCCGAGTACCCGGTCAAGATTCCCGCTGTGCCCGATTCCAACCCCCCCGGCGTGCCCCGGACCCTTTGGTGCCGGCATTCCCACCGGGAGTCCCGGCTGCCTCACCCGCTAGCGAGCCCAGGCTCTCCTGCCCGGCCCGCTTCCGGTTCTACGCCCGGGTCGTTCCGGGCCCGCTCAGCCGGCCACCCGGGGGTGCCACTGGCCCCGGCTGATCAGCACGTCCCGCAGCGCCACGGTCTCGTCGGTCATGATCCCGTCCACCCCGATATCCAGCAGGTTCCGCATCACCTCGGGGGAGTTGATGGTCCAGGCGTGCACATGCAGGCCCAGGGCGTGCGCCCGGGAGACGAACGTGGGCGTGGCCACCTGGGCCGGGACCTGGGCGCACCGCACCCCGGTCCGGGCCAGCCGCTCGGCCAGGCCCAGATAGGCGCCGCGCCCGGCCCCTTGCCGCGCGCCGCGGGCTCGTTCCCCGGCCAGCCGGCCATACCCGGGCCCGCTGCGGCTGATCCGGCCCGCCGTGACCCGGCCCGGCCGGGTGAGGTCGCGCGGTCCGCGCGGTACGCCGAAGCGGACCACCGCGGTGCCGATGGGGGAGGCGGCCATGCAGACCTGCCGGTCGAACGCCCGCCGCGCAGCCCGCAGCCTGCTCGCCGAGAATGAGGTCACGCACACCCGGTCCCAGGCCCCGGTCCGGCGCAGCACCGCAGCCAGCGGTTCCACCGCGGGAGCGTCCTTCAGGTCGATATTGAACCGCACGTCCGGCCAGGCTCCCAGCAGGTCTTCCAGCAACGGGATCGGCTCGGTGCCGTCGATCAGCGCGGCGGCGACCTCCCGGTGGTTCATCCTGGCGATCCGGCCCGGGTGGCCGGTTACCCGGGCCAGGGTCCGGTCGTGGAAGGCGATGAGCACCCCGTCCAGCGTCGCCTGGACGTCAGTCTCCAGGTACCCGTAGCCGAGCCCGACGGCGTGCTCGAAGGCCTGCCACGAGTTCTCCGGGGCGTGCGCTGCCCCCCCGCGGTGCGCAAACGCAACCGGCCTGGGGTAATCAAGGAAAGCGGTCGGCATCCCCCGAGTATGCGCTACCAGGCGGAGCAGGCCGTAAACGGATCATGACAGAATCCTGGAACCGCAGGAGCGCGCGGGTTCTCATCCGCCCTGATCAACGACGTCTGGCTGGCCTGCTGACCACTCCCGGCGGCGTGCCTCGGCCAGCGCGATAGCAGCGGCGGCGGACACGTTCAGCGATCCGACCCGGCCCACCAGCGGGATGTACGCGACCGCGTCGGCGACCGCCAGCAGGGCAGGGGAGCAGCCGTGGTCCTCGTTGCCGAGCACCAGGCAGACGTCGCCGTGCAGCGGGGCCTCGTGCAGCGGGTATGCCCCGGCCGCCTGCTCGATCGCGACCACCCGCAGCCCCGCGGCCCGGGCCGCCTTGGCCGCGGCCACCGGGTCCGGCTCACGTTCCCAGCTCAGCAGCCGCTGGGTGCCCAGCGCGGTCTTGGCCGCGGACGGGTGATCCAGCGCGGCCGAGTTCCCGCACAGCCAGATCTGCTCGGCGCCGAACGCGGCCGCCGACCGCACGATCATCCCGACGTTGAACGGCTGCGTGACCGAGTCGAGCAGCAGGGCCAGCCGGGCCTCCGTAGCGCGGCGCCACGAGCGGTTCAGCCGCTTCACGTCCGTGGGGCGCAACTGCTTGTACTGGCCGCCCGCCGGGGAAGCCGCGTCTGACTGCCGGGCCCCATCTGGCTGCCGGGCCCCATCTGGCTGCCTGGGCTCACCTGGCCGGGCGGACGCAGCAGGCCGGGCTGGCCGGCTCATCTGGGCCTCACCTGCAGCACCCGGTAGCCGCTGCGAGACGCGATCCGGGTGGCGGGCCACCCCTCGGCCTGCAGCCAGCGCTGCAGCGAGTCTGCGCCCAGGTTCCGCTGGACCACGAGGTGGGCCTGGCCGCCGGGAGCCAGCCGTCCCAGCCAGCTGGCCAGCATCGCGTGCAGCGCCTCCTTGCCGATCCTGATCGGCGGATTGGACCAGATCGCAGCGAACTGGCCGGGCAGTTCCGGGGCTGCCGGGAGCACGCAGCGCACGTTGCCCAGCCGCGCGCGGGCCGCGTTGGCCGCGCACAGGTCCAGCGCGCGCTCGTTGACGTCCACTGCCCAGATCGTGGCCTCCGGCGCGCGGGACGCCATGGCCAGCGCGATGGGGCCATATCCGGTGCCGAGGTCGAGCAGGTCGCCGCCGCCGGGGGGAGGCGGGACGGTTTCCAGCAGCACCCGGCTGCCGGGGTCCAGCCGGCCCGCGGAGAACACCCCGGCGTCCGTGGCGCACTCGAAGTCCAGGTCGGGGAGGACAACCTGGACCAGGCCCGGGCGGTGCGCGGCCGCCGGGCTCGCAGTGAAGTAATGCTGGCCGGCGTGTTCTGGGCCGGCGTGTTCTGGAGCCGCCTGATCCTCGCTCACCGGTTCCGGGGCTTCGCCATCTCCGGCTGGGCTGTCTCCTGACCGGCCAGGGCCGGCTCGATGTAGCGGTGGGTCACCCAGCGCTCCACGACGAAGGTCAGGATCGGGATGGTGCCGGCCAGCAGCATCAGCACCGTCGGCCCGAGCGTCAGGCGCAGCCGCCGGGCCAGCAGCCAGGCGAAAACGAGGTAGATGATGTAGAGAATCCCATGCAGCACGCCGACGTTGTTGGCGACCGCGGGATGCCCGGCGATCTGCAGCGGGATCCCGACGAAGCACAAGATGATCAGCACCACGCCGGTCACGTAGGCCATCACCCGGTAGCGGAGCACAGCTGCGCGCACCGGCCTGCCTCCTCAGTTGTCCGGGCCCGCTCAGCGGAGCCCGTGCCACTTGCCGTGCCTACTCGCCTCGTCGGTCAGCCGGGCCAGGTAGGCGTTGTAGGCGGCCAGTTCCTCGTCGTCCTCACCGTCGGCCACGGCGGCTTCGGCACTGCCGGCGGCGAGGTCGGCGCCGGCCGCCCCGTCCCGCCCTGCGGGCAGCGCGACGCTGTCCAGACCCTCGGCGGGAGCCGGCGGACGGAACTCGTCCTTGATCGTCTTGGCCCAGAAGACGATCACGAAGCCGGCGAAAATAGGCCACTCAAAGGTGTACGCCCAGCTCAGGGAGTTCCCAGACTCGGCGCGGTGGAACTGCCAGTCACCCAGGGCCAGCATGCCCAGCACAGACAGGACCATCAGTGCATGCCAGCCCAGCCACTTGGGCCGGAACAAGAACCGCCAGCTCGGGGCCGGGGTATCGCTGGACATGCGAAGAGTCTAGCCGCGCCGCCCGCGGCCGGCCGCCAGCAGGCCGCAGGGCTCCGGGGGCTAGCGCCGTCCGGCAAGGCCAGACACGCTTTCCCGCGAGTCAATGCCAGGACATCCTGGCAGGTCAGTAATAATCGGTCCATGTCCTTGACGGATCTACTGCGGCCGGGGCGGATCGGGCTGGCGGGACGCCTGCCGGCCCGCCTGGAAGATCTGCACGGGCCCGAGCGGGGTGTCATCGTCCTGCCGCGCCACCTGTCCTGGCCGGGGATGCGGGAGTTCGACGTGACCGACGACCGGCTCCGGCGCAGCATGTACGGGATCGTGCTGACCCAGGGCCGCCGTAACGACCTGGCCCGCTTCGTCAACCCGCGGCTGCTGACCCAGGACTGGCCGCTGCTGCGCTCCTCGCTGGACCCGAAGCTGCGGCGCTGGTGTGAGCGGCGGCTGGCGCTGCGCGGCCTGTCCACCCAGCCGGCCCAGGCGGCGCCAGTACAGGCGGGGCCAGTACAGGCGGGGGCGGCGCCGCCGGAGCGGGCGGCCGGGGGCGCGGACACGGGCGCGGGGCGGACAGAATAAGACCCGGCGGGGCCGCTTCGCTGATGTTCGGCTCGGATTACCCGATGCCCACCCCGGACCGGTGGCTGGCCGACTTCGAGGCGCTGCCGATCAAGCCCGCGGTGCGGGAGAAGATCCTCAAGCTCAACGCAGCCAGGCTCCCCGGGCTGCCCGCCGGCTGAGAGGGGCAGGCCGTGCTCAACGAGGGCGTTGGGTCGTGGACCGCCCGCCGGCCCGCAAGACCCCGCAGGGACGCGCGATCCTGCATGCGGGCCGTACGCTCAGCCCGGAACTCGCCTACCAGTTCGCCGACTGCGGGGCGGCGCCCCGGTGCCGGACGCGACCATCCGCCGTTACACGACCGGGGACTGACCTTCATCCAGGGGTACGGGATGACCGAGACGGCGCCGGGCGCCCTGCTGCTGGACGCCGGGCACGCCCTGGCCAAGGCGGGCTCGGCCGGGGTGCCGCACTTCTTCGCCGATGTCCGGGTGGTCGGCCCGGACAGGGCGCCGCCTGCCCCGGCGAGCGGGGCGAGATCATCGTGGCCGGGCCTAATGTGATGCGGGGGTACTGGGGCCGACCCGGCGGAAGTGGAGAACGCCCTGCTCAGCCACCCTGCAGTGGCGGATTGCGGGTGATCGGGATCCCGGACGGCCGGTGGGGCGGGGTCGGCCGCGCCGTGGTCGTGCTCGAGCCGGGCCAGCGCGCGTCGGAAGCCGACATCCCGGGTTTCCTCGACGGCCGGCTGGCCCGGTACAAGATTCCTAAATCGGTGCAGTTCAGCGGTGGCTTGCCGCGCACGGCCACTGGCAAGATCTTGAAGAAGCAGCTCCGCGAGACCCATGGAGGAACCACCGCATGAGCACCGTCGTGAATGGCCTGGATGAGCTCACCGCCCTGGCAGGCGCCGACCTGGGGCGCACGGGCTGGATCGAGGTGACCCAGGAGCGGGTGAATACCTTCGCCGACGCGACCGACGACCACCAGTGGATCCATGTGGACGAGGCCCGGGCCGCGGCCGGGCCGTTCGGCGGCACCATCGCGCACGGCTATCTCACCCTGTCCATGGTCATCCCGCTGTTCGCCGAGCTGCTCCAGGTCACCGGGATCAGCATGGGCATCAACTACGGGCTGAACAAGGCCCGTTTCCCGGCACCGGTCCCGGTGGGATCGAAGGTCAGGCTGGCCGCGGTCATCAGCGCCGTGGAAACCGTCGGCAATGGCCAGGCCGTCCAGCTGACCGCCGACTTCACCGTCGAGGTGGACGGGGGTGCGAAGCCAGCCTGCGTCGCCCAGGCCATCTACCTGTTCTACGCGTGAGCCCGATCGCCGTCTATTTCGAGCAGGGCCGCAGCCGGGGTTCGGCTGCGCCCTGGACTGGTCGGCCAGGCGTCCCATGGCGCATCGGCCAGCTGAATGATCCGTTCCATGAACGCGTCATAGGTGGACTTGTCGCGCATGAGGTCACTGAACTGCGCGGGGGCCCGCCCGATCAGGGCCGGCCGGTAGCTCACTGCCGATCCGCCCAGCCGGGAACCGGGGTCAGGTCCTCGGGGCGGGCATCGCGGGCGGCCTGCGCCGAGGCTTCGAACTGCGGGTC
>Ga0187867_10001020_pt1 | contig 24498 bp, 19 predicted proteins | sample June2016WEW_13_1_FD_132976 | JGI IMG/M metagenome (GOLD analysis project Ga0187867, IMG submission 132976) | Peatland microbial communities from SPRUCE experiment site at the Marcell Experimental Forest, Minnesota, USA - June2016WEW_13_10 | ecosystem: Environmental > Terrestrial > Soil >... | reverse complement strand
TCTTCACGGGTTGGCTTCAGCATCGGGGCCTCCTCAGCACTTCGTTGATGAGTTGAACTTAATCGGGCCCCGGGTCGGCGTCAACGGGCTCGCTCGCCCCCTTTAGGACCCCGCTCAGGTGATGTGCGCGGGCCGAGCAGGAGGCTGACATCGGCCGGGCTGAGCCGGTCGGGAATGTTCGCCGCTTGATGCCAGTAGGGGTAACGGAGCGGCTCTGCGCTCACATCGTTGAGCCGCGACATCTCGTCGCTTGTGAGCTCGAGCTCGGCGGCGGCGAGGTCGTCGGCGAGCTGGGCTTCTGTACGTGCCCCGATGACGAGCGAGGTGACCGCCGGCTTGGCCAACAGGTAGGCGAGGGCGATCTGAGCGGCCGAGACACCCCGGGCTGCCCCGATCTCCACGAGCACCTCGATGATGTCGTAGAGCTTGTCCTCGTCGTGGACCGGCGGCTCGTGCCACTCACCGCTCAAGTGGCGGCTGCCTTCGGCGCCTTCTGCCCCTTGCCTGCGGTATTTGCCAGACAGCAGGCCACCGGCGATCGGACTCCACACGAGTATCCCGAGGCCCTGGTCGATCGATACGGGCACGAGCTCGCTCTCGGCGTCGCGCGCCTGCAGCGAGTAGTAGATCTGCTGGGAGACAAAGCGCGGTGTGCCGGTGCGCTCGGAGGTTGCCAGAGCCTTCATGAGGTGCCAGGCAGAGAAGTTCGAAGCACCGACGTAACGCACCTTGCCGGACGCCACGAGCGAGCCCAAGGCGCTCAGGGTCTCCTCGAGCGGAGTCTGGCCGTCCCAACCGTGCACTTGGTAAAGGTCGATGTAGTCGGTGCCGAGTCGGCGCAGGCTCGCCTCGGCCGAGCGCATTATGTGGTGGCGCGACAGGCCGGCGTCGTTCACCTCCTCGCTCATCGGGAACCGCACCTTGGTGGCGATGAGCACCTCGTCGCGGCTCGGGCCGAGAGCCCTGCCGAGGATCTCCTCGGACAGCCCATAGGAATAGACATTCGCCGTGTCGAACAGATTGACGCCTGCGTCGCGGGCGAGGGCGATCTGCTTACGGGCTCCCTCGACGTCGATTTGGCCCACGGGGCTTGCCCATCCCGTTCCCCCGAAGCCCATCGTGCCGAGAGTCAGTGTCGAGATTCGCAGGCCGGAGTTTCCTAACTGACGGTATTCCATGGTGCTCCTTTTGGGCGTCGGCTACGGGCTGCAAGATCGAGTGGCATGTTAGGGGGCCGACGGGGCTCGAGGAGCACGCCAGGACAAGCCGGCGTTCGTTTGTCGCGAATCCAACCCGGTCGAGCGAGCACGGGCTCGAACCGCGCCGGCAGGCCGTCTCGGCTGTTCAGCGCACGGCGAGGCCGTAAATCGTTGTCTGGCTGAAGCTCTCGCCCGGTCTCAGCACGGTCGAGGGGAACTCCGCCCGGTTCGGCGAGTCGGGGAAGTGTTGGGTCTCGAGGGCGAACCCGGCGTTTTGGGGGTAGCTGCGACCGCTCGTCCCCTTGAGCGTGCCGCCCGGGAAGTTGCCGGAATAGAACTGGATGCCCGGCTCGGTCGTGAAGATGCTGAGCTCGCGCCTGCTCGATGGGTCAAAGGCGCGTGCGGCCAGGATGAGCGAGGCAGGACGCGTCTGGTTGAGGACCCAGTTGTGGTCATAACCGCGGCATCTGAGCAGCTGCTTGTTGTCCGAATCGCTGAACCGGGGGCCTCCGCCGAGGTTCTCGCCGATGGCGGTAGGCCTCGTGAAGTCGAAGGGAGTTCCAGTCACCGGCTCGATCTTGCCTGTCGGGATCAAGGTCGCGTCCACCGGGGTGAAGCCGTCGGCGTTGAGGTACAGGATTTGGTCGTGGACGGTCCCCGCGGCTTCGCCCGCCAGGTTCCAGTACGTGTGGTTGGTCAGATTGACCACCGTGTCCGCCGTCGTCGTCGCACGGAAGGTGAGCACCAGGCGGTTCTCGTTGTCGAGGGTGTAGGTCGCCGCCGTCGTCAGCTGTCCGGGAAAGCCCATCTCTCCCTCGACGGAGACATAGGTGAGCTGCAAAGAGACGCTTTCAGGACCCGAGGAGGTCTCTGGCACCCAGATCTTCTGATCGAAGCCGATAGTCCCGCCGTGCAGGGCGTTCACCCCGTTGTTGACCGGGACCTGGTAACTGGTGCCGCCGAGGCTGAGGGCACCGTGGGCGATGCGGTTGGCGTAACGGCCCACGAGCGCCCCGAAATAGACGCCGGCGCCGCTCGAAAGACCGGCATGCGGCGCGGGGTTGTAGGCCATGTAGTCCTGCAGGCTCGGAAAGCCGAGGGTGATCCCGGCGACAAGACCGCGGTGGTCGGGAAAGGAGATCGAGTGGATAATCCCGCCGTGGTTGAAGATCTCGACCACCATCTCGTTGTCGTTGGCGAGCGTGTAGAGGCTGACACCGTCGCGTCCGGTGGGTATCTCGCTTATCGTCGGAGGTCGCATTTCGAATCACGCTCCCATGTCTCGGCCGGCAGGAGCAAAGCTAGGACTACCGCGGTGCCCGTGACGGCTAGGCCCTAGCACCGCTTCTTTTTCGCCCCGCGACGCTTAGCTATGCTCGCTTCGAGATCCCCGCACTTGCCGCCATCGAGGCGGCCAGAAGGACGTCACGTGCCTGAGACTGAAACGTTCGAATGCTGGTTCTTCACCGGGAGCCAGTCGCTCTACGGAGAAGAGACTCTGCGCCAGGTGGCCGCGCAGTCGAAAGAGATCGTCGCGCAGTTGAACGCCGGGGCGGAGATCGGCGTGCGACTCGTCTGGAAGCCGGTGCTGATCGGCGCGGAGGAGATCCGCCGCGCCTGCATCGAGGCGAGCGCGGATGACAACTGCATCGGTGTCGTCGTCTGGATGCACACCTTCTCACCCGCAAAGGCATGGATTGCCGGGCTCGACGTGCTGCGCAAGCCCTTGCTGCACCTGCACACCCAGGTGAACCTCTCCTTGCCCTGGGACGAGATCGACATGGATTTCATGAACCTCAACCAGGCGGCGCACGGCGACCGCGAGTTCGCCTACCTCGAGACGCGGATGGCTCTCAGGCGAAAGACCGTTGTCGGGCACGCGAGTGATCCTTCGGTCCGCCATCGGATCGGTGACTGGGCACGAGCCGCCCTCGGCTGGCATGCCGCACAGCAGCTCCGGCTCGTGCGCTTCGGCGACAACATGCGCGACGTGGCGGTGACCGAGGGCGACAAGGTCGAGGCACAGTTACGCCTCGGGGTCTCGGTCAACACCTACGGCGTGAACGATCTCGTTGCCGCCGTGGACGCCGCTTCAGACGAGACGGTCGACGCCATCGTCCGCGATTACGAGGTCAACTACACCGTCGTGCCCGAGCTTGCGGCCGGTGGCACACGCCACGAGTCGCTCCGTTACGCCGCCCGCATCGAAGCGGGCCTGCGGTCGTTTCTCGACGCAGGCAGGTTCTCCGCCTTCACGACCAACTTCGAGGATCTCGGCGGGCTGCGCCAGTTACCCGGCATCGCTGTGCAGCGCCTGATGGCCGACGGCTACGGGTTCGGTGCTGAGGGAGACTGGAAGACCTCGGTGCTGGTGCGGATCTTGAAGGTAATGGGCGCGACCCAGCCGGGCGGTACCTCGTTCATGGAGGACTACACGTACCATTTCGGCCCCGGTGAGCCCAAGGTGCTCGGCGCGCACATGCTCGAGGTCTGCCCGAGCATCGCCGCTCGGACTCCGAGCTGCGAGATCCATCCGCTCGGCATTGGCGGTCGTGAGGACCCGGTCCGGCTCGTCTTCGACGCTTTACCGGGCAAGGGTTTCGTCCTCGGCCTCTTGGACCTGGGCGACAGGTTTCGGCTCGTCGCCAACGAGATCGAGATCGTGCCGCCAGATGCCCCCTTGCCGAAGCTGCCCGTCGCGCGGGCGGTCTGGAAACCGCAGCCGGACTTCTCCACCGCGCTGGAGTCCTGGCTCATGGCCGGCGGGCCGCATCACACCGCCTTGACCACGGCGGTGAGCACCGAGACGCTGGAGGACTTTGCCGTGATCTCGGGGATCGAGCTCGTGCGCATCGGAACCACGACGACGATCGAGAGCTTTCGCCGCGAGCTTCGTTGGAACCAGGCTTACTACCGCCTCGCCCAAGGCCTGGCGCGCTGAGCCTGAGGCGTCACCCGCTCAGGACTCGACAAGCGAACCGGTAAGCGAAGGCCTCGCGCCTGAGCCGAGGAGTCCTCTCAGGACTCGACGACTGCCGCTTGCAACTGTGAGCGGTAGTTGCTCACCATCAGTTCGGTCAGCTTTTCGAGCGAAGTGTCTTTCGTGAGCTGGTCGATGGTGATCCGGCCGCCTTGCATGACGTTGACCCGGTCGCAGAGCTCGAACAGGTGAGCGAAGTTGTGGTCGATGATGATCATCGAGACCGACCTGTGTGAGGCGAGCCCTCTCACGAGGTCGATGATCAGCCGCGACTCGCGTGCGCCCATGGCCGCCAACGGTTCGTCGAGCAACAAGATGGAGGCATTCGTCCTCGTGGCGCGCGCCACGGCGATGGCCTGGCGCTGACCTCCCGAGAGCTGGGCCGCCTCGGCGTTGACGTTCGGCACGTTTACGTTGATGTCGTCGAGGTACTGCCGGGTCAGCTCGCGCATCTTGCGCTTGTTGAGCACGTGGAAGGGGCCGAAGTGCAAGATCTCGTGGTTGAGGAAGAGGTTCTCGAATACGGGCAGCTGAGGAATGAGAGCAAGATCTTGGTAGACGGTCTCGATCCCGTGGGCGGCGGCGTCTTCGACGGATTTGAAGTGCACCTCTTTGCCTTTGACCAAAAGACGGCCGGAGTCCTGTGGCGAGTACCCGCTCAAGATCTTGACGAGGGTGCTCTTGCCAGCTCCGTTGTCTCCGACGAGGCCGAGCACCTCACCTGAGCGCAAGGTCAGGTCGATGCCCCGGAGAACCGAAAGCGGCCCGAAGCTCTTCGTCACACCTTGGACCTCAAGCACCACTTCGGGGCTTCGGGACAGCTCGGTTGCGGTCTCTCCTGCTAGCCCAGCCGGCTCGGGGATGTCGTCTATCATCTCTTCGCCTTCCGTTAGCCCGACCGGGTGCGTGCGGCCAGACGGTCGAGCCAGCCGTTGAGGGTCATGGCGAGGATCATCACGAGGCCGATGTACACGAAGAAGTCGTTCGTGCTGATCCCGATGATGTTGAGGCCGGCCTCGAGGATGCCGATGAGGATGGCGCCGATGAACGCACCTATCACGGTGCCCCGCCCGCCCGTGAGGGCGGTTCCACCGATGACACAGGCGCCGACGGCGTAGAGGATGTAGTTGACGCCAGGATTACCCGGGTCCAGAGTCCCGTACTTGACAGCGTCGACGATCCCGACGAGCCCAGATAGGAACGAGCACAACACGAAGCACATGATTTTCACGCGCCGCACCGGCACACCGGCCTCGGCGGCACCCAAGAGGTTGCCACCGGTGGCGATGACCCGCACGCCGAAGCGGGTCCGCGTGAGAACGAACTGGATGACGATCGCGATGGCGATGACCCAGAGGATCTCTGACCATTCCCAGACGCCTATTATCTGGCCGAACAGGCCCACATGGGGCGCCACGGCCGTCGTCTGTGGAGGGATCGCGCCGGGGACGGGCGTTGCCTCGGTGTCGTCGGAGAAGATGAGCACCAGGCCGAACAGGACGAAGTTGGTTGCTAGGGTCCCGACGAAGGACGGGACGTTCAAGAACACGGTGATCAAGCCGTTGATGAGCCCGACCCCGATTGACACCACTAGAGCGCAGACGATCGCCCATCCCACGGGAACCCCGAGCTGCCACAGCCAGTACATGATCCAAGGCGACAACAAGAAGACCTGCCCGGCGGAGAGGTCGATCTCGCCCAGCACAAGGACAAGAACCTCGCCAACGGCAAGAGCTCCGTAGGGCCCCGCGAATCCAGCGGCCGAGTTGAGGCCGAGCGAGGTCAAAAAGTTCGGCGAGTCGATCCAGAAGAAGATGAACAGCCCAATGGTGATTAGGACGGGGGTGACTTCGCGCTGGGCAACGAACAGCTGCCAGAGATAGCGGCGAAGGCCAACCTGCGGCGGCCCGGCTTCACCAGCCGAAGAAGGTAGCCCGGCCGAGCTTTGGGACTCGGCCGGGCTGGTTACGGAAGTGGCCACTGTTAGGGCGACCTCTTAATCGCTTCTTTTGCTGAGTTGTTTAGTAGGGGATCGGCTTGGGCGGAGTTGCCACGGCCTCCTTGGGGGAGGTGCCTTCCCAGCGGGTGAGCCCCAGGTACGGGCTGACCGTTCCCTTGACGACGATGGCGGTGCCGGTGTCGGTGTCGGTGGGCTTCATCAAGCCGCCCGAGATGTTGAAGAGGAACAGCTGCATCAAGGTGTCGAAGCCCTGCAGGTAGGCCTGCTGGTCGACAGTCTGGAGGAGCGATCCGCTCTCGATGGCATCCATCACCGGAAGTCCGGTGTCCCAACCGGAGCCACCGACCTTGCCCTTGAGTTTTTCGTTGACGATGAAGGTCGCAACTGCGTTGCTGTCACCACTGTCGACGGCCATCATGAACTTGACGTCCTTGTGGCCGGTGTACCACGACGAGATGGCGTTGTACTCGGGCGCGCCTTCAGTTGCCGAAGTCCCGACCTCGATGAAATCGATGCCTGCATTCTTGAAGACCGGCTTCGCGCCGTCGATCCTGGGCTGGATGTTGCCGGTACCCGGGGTCGCGATGACACCGGCGACAACGTCACCCTTGGACAGCGTCGGAACTGAGTGGGCCAGGATGTGTGTCGCCACGGCCGCACCAGCGGTCAGGTTCGACTGGCCAACGTAGGCCATCCGGTTGTTGACATAGCCCGGCGCCACGTCGGCGTTGTAGGCGATGACAGGGATGCCGGCGTTGAGGGCGGCGTTCGTCGGAGCGTCAAAAGCGACGTTGTCGATGAGCGGTACGCCAATTCCGTTTGCCTTCGAGGCGATGGCGCTGTCCATCGCCGAGACCATCTGGGAGACGACCGAGGTCTCCGAGCCTGTCCAGGTGAAGGAGCAGCCCGTCAGGTTGCAGAAGTCCTGGCAGCCGTAGATCGTCGCGGTGAAGAACGAGTTCGTCGTCACGTGGTTGTCCATCACGAAGTGGTACTTCGGGTGCGATGCGAAGAAGGGGTGGTCATCGTTGCGCTTGTAAGTCTGCGCGCCGGCTCCCTGCGTGCTCAGGATGTCAGCCACGCCGCCGAGCAATGGAATAGAAGCCATTGCGCCCGCGTTGCGCAAGAAACGCCGCCTGGACAGCTCGCGCTTTGCACTGATCTCGTCATGATCTTCTGTTGTCATGGTGTCCCCATTTCCCTTGACTATGAAATCATCCGTGGCTTTGCCCGGACTGGACCTTCGTCAAGAAGTCTGTCCAACTCGGAAACCTAACAGCAACACGTGCTACCGGCAAGAGTAACGGTCGACCGAGCTGGGGGCACGTTTTTCGCGCCGTCGACGGGCTTGCTCACACCGCGCCACCCGAGCACGGCATGGCGCGCAGCGTGCCACCCTGAGGCGAGCGGAGGCGACCCGGGCGTACTCGAGGGAAACGCTTCGTGGAAAATGTGCAGCTCTCCCTCGGCGCAGGACTTCGTCAATCGGGTGGCGGGAGCCGAGGGCGGTGCTGGCGAGGTGCTTTTCGTCGAAGGTCCACTCGCCGAGTTGGGCAGGAGACCGAGCAGGGGATGCCGCCTTGCTGCAGCAGCCTTAGCGCTTGCTGAGGGGCAGGATCAGAAGGTGAGAAGACGATGGCGGCGTCGGCATCTTCCGGTGGCGAAGTCTTCCTCCACGGCACGACGAGACGCGGGTCAGCCGACGCGCGACGCGCCGGCGGAAGCAGCAACAGCCATCACCTCGGGTGGGGCGAATTCCTGGGCGGCGAAGGCAGCGCTGACAGCCTTGGTGACTGCCTCAACGGCGCCGAGAGCTACGAGCACGACAGCCGAACCCCCGAAACCGCCTCCGGTCATGCGGGCTCCTAACGCCCCGCTCGCGAGGGCCACGTCGACAACCGTGTCCAGCTCGGCGCAGGAGACCTCGAAGTCATAGCGCAGTGAGCGGTGCCCGGCGCTGAGCACGGGACCGACCTCGGCAAGGAGCCCCGCCTCGAGGAGCCGTACCACCTCGAGCACGCGGACCTGTTCGGTCAAGATGTGACGGGCACGGCGCATCACGACGTCGTCGACGATCTGGGCGAGGGCGGCGTCCATCTTCTCTGGATCGACGTCGCGAAGGGCAGGGACACCGAGCTCGGCGGCGGCCCGCAGGCAGTCGCGACGTCTCTCGGCGTAGGCGGAGTTGCCGAGGGCGTGCTTTACGCCCGTGTTCACCACGAGCAAGGTCAAGCCCGAAGGCTCGAGGTCGAAAGGCACCTGGCGCACTTCCAAGCTACGCGTGTCGAGAAACAGCGCATGGCCCGCTTGGCAGCGCATGGAAGCGGTCTGGTCCATGATGCCCGTCGGTACGCCTACGAACTCGTTCTCGGCCTGTTGGGCGAGACAGGCAAGGTCCTGGAGCGAGAGCGAGAGTCCGTAGAGGTCCTGCAACGCCAGGGCGACGGAGCATTCGAGGGCGGCGGAAGACGAGAGCCCAGCACCGATGGGCACGTCAGTGTCGATATGGAGTTCCACCCCGCCAATGGCCGCGCCGGCCTTGCGCATCGCCCACAGCACCCCGAGCGCGTACGAGGCCCAACCACTCATCCCGGGTTCGAGCTTGTCCAGCCGAGCCTCGACCGCAGAAGCCCGTCCGCCTTCGGAGCGTTGGGCGGAGGAGACCCTCACGAGGCCGTCGTCACGCCGTGCAGCGGCCGCGCGGGTGGCATAAGGCAGTGCGAGAGGCAGTACGAAGCCGTCGTTGTAGTCCGTGAACTCTCCAATCAAGTTCACGCGGCCGGGAGCTGACCAGATCCCCTCAGGTGAACGCCCGAAGACACGGCGAAAGGCTTCGGCCGACACCGTAAGCTTGCTCACCAGCGCTGAGCTTTCGCGTCGGGTATGGGGTTCGCCCGGATCTCGTCGAGCGCAACATGTGGTCTCATGCCACCGACACTAGCTACTCGCCGTCTCCAATTTGGATCCCGCCCCGAACCGTTCCGTGGCGGATTCACTCAACTCCAAGCTTTACAGGCTCGATTCAAGGCCAATCAGCGAGCTGCGACATCCACAGGGGATGAAGGCCGCAGGTCGCTCCAGGTCTCGGAACGCCCGGTGGACCTGCCCCGCCTCGCCTGCCCGCTGGTTGTCGTAGCCCCTAAAGGCATCCCCGGTCCGCAAGCGACTTCACGCTCGCCGCAGGCAAGGCGCGGCCTCGGGCATGTTCGGCGGCACCGGTTGATGCGCCACCGGACGGTCAGAGGGGCGGCGGCGATCGGGGCGGACCGCCGAGACAAAAGAGCGTTCTCGTCAGGCGATCGTGCGACCCAAGTCAAAGTGGGCTCGCAAAGGCAGTGTACGGTTGCGCATCGAGGCCGTCCCTTGCGAGTACCGCTCGGTGTCGCACCTATGAGCCAGCGATCCGACCACTGGTGCGGGTGACACGGGGCACGAAGATTTCATGCAGCTACGATCGAGCATGTGGACGACGAAAGACCGATCTCATACCTGGCCCTCACGGTCGGCACCCCTGTGCGGAGCTCATCCGGCCTGACGATCGGCACTGTCGAGCACGTGCTGCAGGTGCCAGAAGAGGACCTATTTGACGGAATCGTTCTGACCACGAGCCAGGGGCTGCGATTTATCGACCGCGATCAGATCGTCGAAATCACGACCGGGGCAGTCCGCACCTCGCTCAGCGACGCGGAGGTTGTGAACCTTCCAAAACCTGCGGGAACAACCGTCTTTCATGTCGATGCCTTCCAGGACGTCGGGCCTTCTCTTAGCGCCAGGTTGGGGCGTATGTTCGGACGCGAACGGTGGATAGCAGACAAATAAATGGCAAACACATAGGCAGACCGTCCATTCCAAGCGGGAGTGAATAGACGAACTGTCTAGGCAAAATGCATCCCCAACTACTGAGAGAAAATCAGTATTTGGTATTCGCCTATTGTGGTCGCGATCCACTAAATTAGTGCTGACGTATTCGGATCGCTCTTTTACGCCGGTGGTCGGCGTTAGCTCGGTACGAACTTCGGCCGAGCACTTCAGCTCTGATGTCGTCCCGGCTGTCACCGCCCTCAACCCGGCGGCGGGTTCCACCGCCGGGGGCATCTCGGTCGTCGTCACCGGCAGCGGCTTTGACGGGGCGAGTGCGGTTGAGTTCGGGTCTGTGGCGGCCACCGGCTTCACGGTCGACTCAGCCACCCAGATCACGGCCACATCCCCGGCCGAGTCCACCGGCACGGTCGAGCTCACCGTCATCACCCCGGGTGGGACCAGTGTCACCTCCTCGGCCGACAGCTTCAGCTACGGGGCGACGATCACTGGTGTGGTCACCGACGCCAACAACCGCTCCGGCGTCTCGAGCGTCTGCGTCTACGCCACGGCGAGCGACGGGAGCTCCGGGCACGCCCTCACCGGCACCGACGGGACCTATGCCATCACGGGCCTTAGCGCGGACAGCTACAGCGTCAAGTTCGACGGCACCTGTGGGGAAACCGACACATCGAACGACGTGATCCAGTGGTACAACGACGCCTCTAGTCAGTCCGCAGCCACCCCGTCACAGTCGTCAGTGGTCAGATCGCCTCCGGCATCGATGCGACGCTCGTGGCCACGGGCGTGATCTCCGGAGGGTCCGGAGGGTCCGGAGGCTCGGGAGGCTCCGGTGTCGTCGCCTCGCCCGGAGCACCGAGCTACGTCTCGGGCATCGGGGCATCGTTTCGGTCAGCGTCACCTGGACCGCCGCGCCTGACAACGGCAGCCCCATCACGCTCTACACGGTCACCGCCACCGACCTGACGAGCGCCGCCAGCGGAGGGGAGCGGTGCACAGTCAAAGGACCAAGGCCGACCGCTTGCAAGGTGACCGGCCTCACCAACGGGTTACACCTTCGTCATCACGGCCACCAACGCCCTGGGCACAGGTCCTTCCTCCAGCGTCTCGAGCCCGGTCACGCCGATGGCGGTTCCCGGCGCACCGAGCCAGGTAACAGCTACGAGGTCGATGGTCCACCCGGCGGCAACGGTGAGCTGGACGGCGCCTTCCTCGGCGCCGGCTCGCCGATCACGGGCTATGTTGCGAAGGCCTCAGGCCCGAGCGGACGAGCCTGCACGACGACGGGTGCGACCTCCTGCATCGTGACAGGCCTTGTCAACGGTGCTGAGTACACCTTTAGCGTCGTCGCAACGAACGCCATGGGTGCCGGACCGGCGTCCAGTCCTTCCAACCAGGTGAGGACGGGAAGATAGTCAGCAGTCGCCCTCTCGCTGTCTGCGAAGAAGGGGACCTATGGAGAGCGCCTGTCGGTCACGGTCCATCTGCCCTGGGCGAAGGGCGTGCCGACTCCCACCGGGACGGTGACGATCACCGAGCAGTTCAAGAAGCTCTGCGCGCTCACGCTCTCGGCCGCTCGTGGAGAGTGCACCTTGTCGGCTCGCAAGCTTGCTACGGGCAACTACATCATCGTCGCCACCTACTCCGGCAGCGCCGCCTACCTCGGCTCGTCCAAGGCCCTCAAGCTCATGGTCGTGGGGCCGAAGGCGACCACGACCATGTTCGACCTGTCCGAGTCCAGCGTCGCCTAGTGGCACGAGCAACTAGCACGGCTCGTGGTCACGACCAAGACGCAGCGCACCGGTTCGCCGACCGGCAAGGTCCAGATCACCGAGGGCTCGAGGGCCATCTGCACCGTCACCTTGTGCGACCGCCAAGCTCACCGTCGTCGCATGACGCTTTCCCGCACGGCCGGTGCGAGGATGGTGGCGTGACTGAGGTGGCCTCGATCGTCGTTTTCAGCGAGCAGCCGGAAGAGACGGTCTCGTTCTACCGTGCGCTCGGCGTCCCGCTTGCGGACGAGGATCACGGCGACGGCCTTCATCACGCGGCGGCAGAGCTCGGTGGCGTCCACCTGGCGGTGTTTGCATCGAGCCTCGGCGGCACGCCCCCGTCGTGGCGAGCAGGAGGGAGCACCTTCGTCGGTTTCTGGGTGTCGTCGCTCGAGACGGCCGTGGCAGCCCTGCTGCCTCTAGGCGCCTAGGTTCTCGTCGCCCACGAGTGCCGGGAATGGGGCTGCCGTGTGGTGCTCTGCGACCCGGACGGTCGCGCCGTCGAGATAAACCAGCGGGGCCACTGCGCCGATCCCGCCTGAGCCGGGGCCTAAGGGCACGAGCAGGCGAATAGGCCGGCGGTACGCTTCGGAGATGGTCCCTAAGCCCTCGCCCAGTGCCGTTTCGAGGAGGACGGCGGTCGCATGAAGATCGGCGTCGTCTTCCCCCAGACAGAGATCGGCGCGGACGCCGGCGCCGTGCGCGGCTATGCGGAGGCCGTCTCGGACCTCGGCTATGACCACATCCTTGCCTATGACCACGTCCTCGGCGCCGACACCTCGGTGCACACGGGCTGGTCGGGCCCTTACGACCTGCACAGCACGTTCCACGAGCCCTTCGTCCTGTTCGGCTATCTGGCAGCTGTCTCGAGCCTCGAGCTCGTGACCGGGATCATCATCCTTCCCCAGCGCCAAAGCGCCCTCGTGGCGAAGCAGGCCGCGGAGGTGGACCTGTTGACGGGGGGTCGTTTCCGCCTCGGCGTCGGGCTCGGGTGGAACCAGGTCGAGTATGAGGCGCTCGGCAAGGACTTCTCCAACCGGGGGAGACGTCTCGTGCAACAGATCACCCTCATGCGACGCCTGTGGACCGAGGAGTCGGTCAGCTTCGAGGGCGAGTTCGAGAAAGTCACCGGCGCCGGGCTCGCACCGCTGCCCGTGCAGCGCCCGATCCCGATCTGGTTCGGGGCGGGGGCAACGACCCACGCCGCCCTGAGACGCGCCGGTGAGCTCTCAGACGGCTGGTTCCCCCTCATCGCGCCGGGCCCGCAACTCGACGAGGCTCTGGCCGAGATCAAGGCCGCGGCCCTCGAGGCGGGTCGGGACCCGGAAGCGATCGGGATGGAAGGCACGCTTAGCGCCGGGGATGGCGACCTCGACCACCTGGCGGAGCTGACCGGAGCCTGGCGGGAAAAGGGGGCGACCCACCTGTCGATCAACACGATGCGGGCCGGTTTCACCCGTCTCGACGATCACCTGGCCGCTCTCTCGGCGGCGGCCGAGGTGCTCTTCTGCTCCTGAGGGCGCTCGCAGGTCGCTCGAGAGTCAGCTTCGTCGGCCGGTCCGGTTGCCAAGCCGGATCATGACAACTACGTTACGTTGATCAATCACATCAGGTTTATGGTTTTCGTGACCGACACACCGGGTCGAGCGCCGCGACGAAAAGGGGCAGGACAATGACAAATCGCCAGGACGCACGAGAGTCGGGCCGCAACGACCTACCGCGGCGCTACACCCGGCGCGAGATGCTCCGTTTCGGCGTCGTCGGGGCAGGCGTGATCGGCGCCGCACCGCTCTTGGGCAGTGCCGGCAGCTCCGCCACGACGGCGTCGCTTGCGGCCCGCCGTATTTCCCCAAAGCGCGGGGGCACCTTGAACTTCGGCCGCGACACCGGCCCCACCCAGCTCGACCCGGCCAATTCCATCGTCGCCGGTGACGTCTACACGCTCGACAAGATCTTCGAGCCCCTCTACATAACGAGCCCGTCGGGCGTGCTCACGCCCTGGCTTGCCACGGGTCACACGATGAGCACGGACGGTAAGACCTGGACGTTCGCGCTCAGACCCGGGGTGAAGTTCTCTGACGGCAAGCCCCTCACGTCCGAAGATGTCGTGTTCTCGATCCACCGCGCAGCCACCGACGCCGCCGGACCGCTCAGCTTCTTGGACTTCGCCATCAAGTCGATCACCGCCGGCTCGAGCACGGTCACCTTCGAGCTCTCGCAGCCCTGGGCCCCGTTCTTGTCGGACATCTCGGTCTTCGCCAACTCGATCCTGCCGAAGGACTTGGGGGGCCAGAGCGAGAGCGCCTTTTTCGCCAACCCGATCGGCACCGGGCCTTTCGTGCTGAAGTCCTTCCAAAAAGGCGCCGGGGTCAGCCTCGGGCGCAACGACCACTACTGGCAGGCGGGCAAGCCCTATCTGGACGGGGTCAACTTCAGCTACATCCCCGACGACAACCAGCGCGTCGAGCAGCTACGCGGCGGTGAGGTGGACGTGATCCCCGTCCCGCCCGCCGAGACCGCCTCTTTGAAGGCCGATACCTCGCTCAGCCTCAAAGAGTTCGGCTCCTGGGCTGTCGACCTCCTCTTTTTCAACGAGAAGCTGCCCCAGTACAAGGACCGCCATGTGCGCCGGGCGATCGCGCACGCCATCAACATCCCCCAGCTCGCCAAGATCACGACATTCGGCACGGCGGAGCCGGGGCATTCCTTCTTCCCCCCGAGCCTGCAGTACTGCGCTAGCGTGCCGACGCTCGGCTACAGCGTTGCCGCGGCCAAGGCCGACCTCAAACAGTCCGCTTACCCGCACGGGTTCTCCACCTCGATCCTCGTGCCGAGCGGCAACACCCAGTACATCGATGCCGCCACGGTCATCCAGTCGGACCTCGAACCGCTCAACATAAAGGTCACGATCCAAGAGCTCGACAACGCCGCCTACACGGCCGCCTTCGAGGCCTTCAACTACGAGACGATGATCAACTTCGCCACGAACGACATCAGCGACCCCGATGAGATGGCCTCGTTCCAGGTCGACTACGAGGACGGCGGGTCACATTCGTTTTGGACCGACTACAACGACCCGAAGGCGATCGCCCTCGTGCGCGCAGCCGAGACCACCTTCGACAGCGCGAAGCGAGCCAAGCTCTACGAGCAGATCCAGGCCATCGTCGCCCAGGACGCCCCCTACATCGCCCTCGACTACCCGCCGAACATCTACGCCTGGCAGCAGAACCTGCACGGCTTTGCCGTCAACCCGGGAGGCGCCTACCGCCTGGAGGGCGTCTGGCTGAGCTGACGGCACTGCACCGGCTCAGCGCTGAGTAGGGAGTCTCAATTCGCCGGAGGTCCGCCCGTTAGGTCCCGACTGGCGCGCCCGCGGACGGCGCGCTGGAATATCGTGGCCGCGCCTGACACAGGCCAGAGCACGGGAGAACGATGAGCAGTAAGACGCTTCGCGCCACGGCTTTGGTCCTCGCGACGGCGCTGGCCGTCTCGGGCGGGGCTGTTTCGCTGCTCGCCCGGGGTGCGGCGGCACCGAGACGACAAAGCGCGCTGCCCAAGGTGAGCTCGGTGCGACACAACGGCCCCAAAGCGCGCTGGGCCGTGCAGATCCGCCCCGATGTGATCCACCTCGGCAAGGCGGCGTCGAGCCCGTTCTCGAACGGCCAGTGCGAGGCGGAGCTTCAAGTCGCCTGCTACACGCCGGGCCAGCTGCGACAGGCCTACAACGTCTGGCCCTTGTACAAAAAGGGCATCACCGGCAAGGGCGAGACTATCGTCATCGTCGACTCCTACGGCTCGCCGACGGTCAAACACGACCTGGCCGTGTTCGACCGCGCCTACCACCTGTCCGCTCCCCCCTCGCTTCGCGTCATCGAACCCGCCGGGAAGGTCCCGGCCTACAACGGCTCGGCCAACATGGCGGGCTGGGCCGGCGAGACCGACCTCGATGTCGAGTACGCCCACGTCATCGCCCCTGGAGCCAACATCCTCGTCGTCGCGACCCCGACCTCTGAGAACGAGGGGACGACGGGCTTCCCCCAGATAGTCAAGGCCGAGGAGTACGTCATCGACAACCATCTCGGCGGCGTCATCAGCCAGAGCTTCAGCGCCACCGAGCAGACCTTTCCCTCCGCGAAGTCGCTCTTGGACCTGCGTTCGGCCTACATCGACGCCGCCGAGCCCTCGAACAACGTGACCGTGCTCGCCGCCTCGGGTGACTCCGGCGCCACCGACTTCGAGTACAACCAGACGGACTACTACGACTTCTCTGTCACGTCCTGGCCCGACAGTGATCCTCTCGTGACAGGGGTCGGCGGAACCGAGCTGCACCTTGACGCCACCGGCAAACGCACAGCGCCCGACACCGTCTGGAACGACACCTATGGCGCGGCCGCGGACAGCTACGGCGCCGGGACAGAGCCGAGCCCGCTCGCCAGCGGTGGGGGCAAGTCGATCATCTTCGCCCGGCCCGCCTACCAAAACAAGGTCGCGAACGTCGTCGGGGCGCGGCGGGGCGTGCCCGACGTCTCCATGAGCGCGGCCTGCAGCGGTGCGGTGGACGCTTACCAGAGCTTCGCCGGCGAACCCGTCGGTTGGTACCCGACCTGCGGCACGAGCGAGTCAGTGCCCTTGTTCGCCGGTGTCGTCGCCCTGGCGGACCAGCTCGCCGGCCACCCGCTCGGGCTCATCAACCCGGCCCTCTACGCCCTGTCGGCGGCGCGGGCGCCCGGCATCGTCGACATCACCAAGGGCAACAACACGGTCTCGTTTGTTCAGGGCCACAAGCGCTACACGGTGGTCGGCTTTACGGCCAAGCGCGGCTACGACCTCGCCTCAGGAGTGGGCACGGTCGACGTGGCCAAGTTCGTCCCCGAGCTCGTCGCCGCCGAGGCGAGCCAGTAGGGCGCCGCTCTCAGTCGGCGGGCTTGGTGCCGCTCACGACGGCGGCCTCGTTGACGACGGGCAGGGCGGCTACGGCGCTGAACCCGGCCCTTTCGAACATCGTCGCCCAGGCCGACATCGAGACGGGCCGCTCCTGGAACCGGATCAGGTAACGCCCGGCGTTCTTCAGGATCCGCCACCAGCCCCCCGGTCCTTTGCGCACGAGCAGACTCAGCTTCGAGCCGATGATTTCGCGGTCTCGGGCATCGCCCCCGCGTCCGAACATCATGTCGCCGATCACGAGCCTGCCGCCCGGCCGCAGCCACTTGAAAGCCTCGTCGACGGCGAGCTGCTTGTCCCTGTCGCGCAGGTGGTGCAAGGCGTAATTGGACACGACGAGGTCGACCGAGGCTTGCGGGAGGCTGAGCCGCTCGATGGGCACGGCTTTGCCCTCGATGTTGGAAAGGCCTTGCTCGGCGGCATTCTCGGCCAAGAGGGCGATCATCTTCTCGCTCACGTCTACCCCGAGCACGCTCTTGCACCGCTTGGCCAGAGCCAGCGTCACCTGCCCCGACCCGCACCCGAGATCCACCGCCCGCGTGTCTGAAGAGGCCGCGGCCTCGACGAGCACGCGTTGTACGACCTTGACGAGCCCTGGGTTGTTGGCGGCACCGTGGTCCCAGCTCGCGGCTCTCCTCGTCCAAAAACGCTGCTGGCGCGCGATGTTACGGTCGGCCCCTGCGGCCGTCTCTGGAGTGCTTGTCACGAGCTTGGCGGGTTGAACCTGTAGCTGACGCCGTAGAGAAGCTTTGCGATCGCGCCGACCTCGGTGCCTTGCACGCTCACAGACAGCGATGCCCCCGCCGCGTAGGCCTGGACGGTGGCCGATCCGCCGGCCACGACGACCGCCTGGGAAGCGCCTGCGGCAAGGGTGTTGTTGAGGAGCGAGGCACCGCTCGCAATCGACACCACGCGCAAATAGCAGCGCTGCGTCGTCTTGATGTTGAGCACGTACGGTGCGCCGGGGACCGTATAGGTGACCGAGTTCAGGCTGTGCGCCGTCTCCAACATCTTGCCCGAGGACTGGGCGGAAGGCAGCGTCGTGGCGGTGGGACCTGAGCCCCCGCCGGGTGTGAGCACCCCGGGCGGGCCGACGACGTGACGGATGGGGTCCATCCAGGACGGGTGGTAGTGCTCGACGACGAGCCCGGCACCACCGATGGCGACAAGGAAGGCGAGGGTCCACACGATCACCCGCAAGAACGTGGGTGCCGGGAGCTTGCGCTTGGAGCCCGGGTACCAGATCGAGCCGTCCGGCAGCAGCACGCCGTAGGCGGGGGCGACCGGGACGGCAGGGATCTCGGCGGTTATGGCCGTGGCACCGCGGGTCTCCCGCGTGGCGGCGCCAGGCCGCTCGGGGTTCGGTTCTAGAGAGGTGACCGCCGTCCGGCTCGTCGCCGGCACAGCGTCTGGGCGCCCTGCCACCACGTGCCTCGGTCCTCCAGTCGTTATTTCTAAAACGCTACCGCGTCATTCCATGGCTCAGTGACCAGCTGCGGCCTGTGCCGCCGCCCGCTAAATGACCGGGCGGTCGGTGCTCGGTGGCACCCGCCGCGGCCGCCATCAGGTCAGGCCGGGGCGCCTCGGCTTCGATTTCGTGTTCCTGGCGGCGAAGGCGCCAATTTCGGGACGCCGGGTCGACAGGCGCGACCCTTTCCCGCCACCGTTGCTGTTGGCACCCTGGGGCGGCGAGCTCGTCACCGGTGGGCCCTCGAGCGCTTGACGCACTAGCCAGGCCCGGCAGGCAAGATCGAGATGGAACCGTTGCTCGGGGTTGTTGAGGTCCCAGCCCGTCAGCTCGCCGATGCGCACGAGGCGGTAACGCAAGGAGTTGCGGTGCACGTAGAGCTTGGCCGCTGTCGCCTCCAGGGCCCCGAACTCGTTCAGGTAGGCGATGAGGGTCTTCAGTAGTTCGCTGCGGTGCTCCCGGTCGTATTCGATGAGCGGGCCGATCCAGTGGTCCACGAGACTCTGCAGATCGCTCGCGTCCGGGCGGGCCAATAAGCGCCACACGCCCAGCTCGTCGAAGTTGGCAACCGGCTTGTCAACCGCAGAGGCCGTGAGCGTGAGGGCGAACTCGGCGTCGGCGAGCGACCTGTTGATCTCGCGCAAGGAATAAAGACCACCGACACCCACCCGGAGGTCACCCTCGTACTCCGACCTCAAGGCTTTGGCAAGCTCCGCCCATTTCAGTTCCTCTCCGACGATGAGCACCACGCCGCTCGGGCGGGCAGTCGAGAGAGCTTTGATGCCGAGTCGTGCCGTCGCCCGGCTGACAGCATCCGATAGATCGACCGAGACAGCGGTCTCCGGTAGCACGAGCACGGCCCGGTGAGGCTGATCGAGGTCGTAACCGAGCCTGTCGGCATGGGTCTGCACGCGGACCGTGTCGGCGTCCTCTATCAGCTCGGTGGCGAAATCGCCCCACAAGGCGACCTCGACCTCGGCGATGCTGCGGCTGTGGAGCAGCTCCCAACCGAGTACGGTCGCCGCCTGCTCCAGCGCGAACAGGTCCACGCCGGTCGGCGGATCGCCTGATGAGAGAAGGCTGACCGCGCCGAGCAGTTCGCCACGGGGACGGGCCACGGCCACCCACCTGTCGAGGTCGAAGATGGCCACCGCGTGGGCGGCCTCTTCGGGCAGCAGACGCCTCGGGCGGGCTCCGTCCGAGGCGCGTGACCACTGCTCGGCCCCGGCGGCGGCGATTATCTGTCCCGAGGGGTTCTCCACGATCACGGGTTTTCCCGTGTGCTGCTGCAGCACCCTGGCGATGCCAGGCGCACCGCGGCCATTGCCCGCAGCGGCAATGAATTGGCGAAATAGTGACGCGACTTCCTGGAACGCTGGCTGGCTCAACATGTCTGCCAGCGACTCCTGAGCCCCCGCCTCGGAGTTTTCCACCTCAAGAAGGGTAGCTGCTGTTGCGACGGGCCGCTCCGTCGCCGCCTGGAGTCTCATCGCGAACGCGCCGGCTCGCCCGAGACGAGACCACGGCGCATGGCCGTCGAGGCCACCTCGGTGCGGTTCGTGCAGCCGAGCTGCTTGAGAAGGTTTGCCACATGATGCTTGACCCCGTGGACGGATATCCCGAGCTCGTCTGCGATCGTCTTGTTCGTGGCGCCGTCGACGATGAGCCGCAGGACCGACTGTTCGCGCGAGCTGAGTCGAACGGGGCCCGGGACCGGAGAACGCACCTGGCCAAGGAGGAACTCGGCCATGGGCGCCGGCATGGGGAATTCGCGCTCGTCCAGTCGGGCGAGCAGCGAGCGCAGCATCGGGACGGAGAGGTCCTCTTCGAGGAAGTACCCGTCTACCGGGAGCCCGGCGGCGACGGCCAGGTGCGCAGCCTCGCTGTCGCGCAGCATCAATACGATCTGAGTGGGCGGTCTCCCCGGGCGACCGGCAACCTCAAGCTCTCTCGCCGCGGACATGCCGCCGAGTATGGCGATGGCGCTGGGCGCCGAGCTGTCAGCGAGGTACGTCCATGCGAGGGGCAGGGAGCTGAAGCCTTTCAGGTCGGTTGCCCATTGCATCGCCTGCAGCATCTCGACGAGGCCCAGTCTCATCACTTCCCGGTCGTCGCACACGACCATGGCTCGCATGGTGCTGGCTTCTTTCGGGCGGAACGTCCTCGCTGTCGTGCCTGTCATCTTTGGGACCTGATCTCACTGTTCCATCCCCGTGGACCTCTTCAGCCTCGACGCTGAAAGTCGCAGACTCCGACAGCCACGGACGCGTTTCGCCAAGCGGGTGGGAAATCAACGACGAAGTTTCGGAAGATGTGGGAGAGGGCTCCCGCCGTGCGGGAGCCCTCTCCCTGCTTCCGACGGCTCAAGCTACGAGCCGTTGAGGGATGTTGCTAGTGGACTAGCCGGCTGGGTACCCGGCGTCGCCAGTGCTGCCGTTGGTGAAGGTGATGATATTGATGCCCGCACCAGGGGTGAACTCCACACTTGCCGGCGTTGTGGCCCCGGGGCTGCTGACCACGACCGGGAAGTCGGCCGTCCCAGCGGCAATGACGGAGCCGTTGCCCTGGTAGCTGTAGCCATCTGCCTCAACACCAGGAAGTGAAGTGGTCCCCTCGGTGATCGTTATCGAGGCCGTGCCTCCGTCCGGAAGGATGGAAGGCGGACCGTCGAACAGACGCGAGCAGACCAGACCAGTCGGGTCGGTCGGAGTGACCGGGGCGATGGTCAGGCTGGTGCTGTCGTAGCCTCCGTCAAAGTCTGCGGTCGCGAGGTCAACGTCGGTGAAGCTGAACGTCCAGCTGAAGTCGAACGTCGCACCCGAGAGGGCGGCGTCAGCCGAGGTTTCCTGCTTGCAGATCTTGAACTGCGTCGGGTCAACGGCGTTCGTGAAGGTCACGACCGTCTCATCGCCAACGCCGCCGTAAGGCACGGAGACGACTGCAGGGTTGGTGGTGTCGCTCGTGAGAAGCCGCGTGCCCATGGGGTCGCTGGCGCTCTCGGTCGAGACGCTCTCAAGGTAGAAGCCAGTGTCAGAGGCTTCGGAGACGGTAGCCGCTCCGGCTGGCACCCAAATCGGGGCCGAGCACTCTCCACCATTCACCGTGACAGTGTCGCTGATGGCACCGTCGGTGACCGTGAACGTCGCCGAGTTCTTGGCGTTGTACTGCCACGGGTCGAAGTTCTTGCAAACCTCGACAACCCCGAGCGGGTCGTTCGTGAACACCGCGTCCGCGTACCCGTCGGCTACCGGCGGCACCGTGAGGACGGCCGTGGAGGCCGGCGTGGTGCTGGTGGCAGCGTCGTAGGTGGAAGGCACGATGGCGACTCCACTAACCGAGACGTCAGCGAAGGCGTTCTCGGTCACCGTGACCGTCGCGCCGACCGGAATCCCGGTAGCCCACGTGTTGTCGAACGGGACGACGCAAACCTGTCCGGGAGCCGCAACAGCCGTGAGGCTGGCGGTTCCGGATTCGGTGATCGCGCTAGCACCCGTCGGTGGCGTGAAGGTCCACGAGATTGCGTAGCTGAACGTGCTTCCCGCCAGGCTGCCCTCATTGTTGGTAAGGGTCTTGCAGACCTTGATCCAGTTGAGAGCGGTGGCGTTGGTGAAGCTCGCAGTCGTCTCCTCATTGGCCGTCACGACGAACACCGCACTTCCGCCAGGAAGGTTGGTGCTCACCAAGCTCAGCAAAGGCGCTGCGCCGACGGAGTAGAGGTAGTACGGGGACTCGGCTGTCTCGGTCACGGTGACGGCGGTGCTTGCTGGGACCGAGATGGCACCAGAGCACGAGTTGACCGCGACGGAGGCTGTTCCGACACTCGCGCCGGCCTCTGAGATGGTGTACGAGAAAGTTCCCGCGACGTACGGGTCAGCCCCGTACTTGCAGATCTCGATGAAACCGTCAGCTGCCTGCAGTGTTCCTTGCTGCGACACAACTTGCGTCACAACCTTGGCGTTCGTGAACAGGACCCTTGCGGCTCCCTTGGCGGCCAGCTTCACGACTGCGCTCGCAGACTTCAAAGATGCGCTCACGCGATCGCTGTTCGGGCTTACCGAGATAGCAGCAAGGTTGCGGTACGAGGCCGGTGCCGAAGTCTCGACCACCGTGTTCGATCCGACCTTGGCCGCAACTGTCGTGCACGACTTGCTCAGCGACACCGATTTGCCGTTAAGCGTGAAGTGAAACGACCCGGAGACGGACTTGCAGATTGTGATTGTTGGACTGACGCTCTTGGCAGTGGTCGCATTTGCGCTCCCGGCTACCAAGAAGCTGCTGCCAATGGCCAATACGGGCGCCAAAAGCAACAATACTGCGGAATGGCTCCGCGCTTTCTTATGCACAATGTTCTCCTCGCATCATTGTCGCCCCACCCTTACCCACTCGCTGCAGGGTTCCGGCACGGAGCGTTTCCCCCCCCGCACCGGCGGATCCGGTACGGGACTCACTGTTTCCTGGCAGCAAACTGCTCAGACTGCTGCTCCTGCAGTATTTCTGCCGGTCAACCTGCTGTCTTGGTGCAGCTTGCACAATGACGCGCGTGTGATTTCTCCAATTGTTGGCAAAGGTATGACACGACACCAAGATCTACCGAACAAGGCGCCCTCCTGACCAGCCAAATGGTTACCTCGAGGCTCTTACAGCTGGAAAGGAGAGGTAGCCGCTGCACCGCACCAAAATTTTTCCTCACCGTTACGGCCAATCCGATACCTCTCACGAAGAGAGATTGACTCACCACTTAGAGCGTCGAAAACGACCCGCATTTTCGCCCCTTGCGTCAGCTGCGTGACAGTCGTATAAAGGCGGGGGGCGAGGGGAGTCGAGCAATTGTGCCTAAGAGGGGACCGTCAAAGGTGACGCGGGGCGAACCATGACCGGGGACCGATGATGCCGTCGAGCCGCGGCAATGCCCGCGTTCACGGAGCATTTGGCCTATTCAAGCGGGGCCGCCACAGTTCTGTGGCCGTAAGAGATCGTCGGCGGTGGCCCGCCCTCATTGGAGGTTTCGCTGCTTTAGCAATCGTGAGTCTGGTGGCGGCCGTTGTCTTCGGGGGTGGCGCCAACGCAGTCTCGCTGGGCAGCGTGTCCCCAGTGGCATCGGTCCACCATCTGAACCCGGCCGACGATCCGCTCGCGCCGATCCTCACCGTAACTGGGGAGAGTGGAACGGGCGACACGGTCAATTACGCCGTGACGGTAAGTGGGCCCGGGGGCGACGCCGTACCGACCGGGGTCGTCACTGTCTCGTATGTCGACGTCAACGGCGCCACTGCCTCTTGCGACGCAACTCTCGACAGCAACGGGAACGGTAGCTGCCCACTCACGGAGGACTCCGCCGACGCCCCCTTCGTCGTCAGTGCCAGCTACCCGGGAGACACGAACTACAGCGCGGCTGGCGGCGTCGTGCCGAGCGTGACGGTCGGTGACAGCTCCCCAGGCGTGGAGGCCGGCGGCTCGTTCACCTATACCGCGACCATCACAGGTCCAACGGCAGACCCGACGCCTACGGGCACCGTCGGCTGGAATGTGTCGGACCCCGACGGCGGTTCGCCGACCTGCCCGGACTCAACGGTCTCCTCCGGAGGGACAGCCACTTGCGAGATCGACGGTGCCTTGGCTGGCACCTACAGCGTCACGGCGACCTATTCCGGCGACGACACCTACACGGGCTCGTTGGGCTCAGATACGACGGCCAACGTGAGCCAGTGGCCGCTCACCATCACGGCCTCTTCGACCTCCACCCCCTACGGGACGTCGCCTGGTGTGACCGCGAGCTATTCAGCCTTCCCCGCCGGCCAGAGCTCCAGCTCGCTCACAACCCAACCGACGTGTTCCTCCACGGTGACGGCGACGACCGGGGTCGGCGCCTACACGGGAGCCAACACCTGTTCGGGCGCGGTGGACCCGAACTACGCCATCACGTATGTCGCAGGCGACGCCACGGTGACCCAGGCGCCCGTGACGATCACTGCCTCGTCGACCTCCACGCCCTACGGCACGATTCCGACCGTTACCGCTAGCTATTCGCCCTCCGCCGACGCCGGCTTGCTCGCCACCGCGCCGACGTGTTCGTCCACGGTGACTGCGACGACAGGCGTCGGCACCTATACGGGAGCCAACACCTGTTCGGGAGCAGCCGACCCGAACTACGACATCACCTATGTGGCGGGTGACGCCACGGTTACCAAGGCCGGCTTGACCATCACAGCTTCGACGACGAGCAGCGTCTACGGCACCCCTCCGACGGTGACGCCCAGCTATTCGCCTCCATCAGAGGCTGGTTCTCTCACCACCTTGCCGACGTGTTCGTCCACGGTGACATCGACTACAGGCGTCGGCACCTATGCGGGGGCCAACAC